>OBEQ010273983.1_pt1 | contig 151793 bp, 168 predicted proteins | sample 1670901 | NCBI WGS metagenome assembly OBEQ01 (sample SAMEA104232315, study PRJEB22302) | groundwater metagenome | biome: forest; feature: aquifer; material: groundwater | place: USA | collected 2011-08-07 | depth 5.4 m
CGACCTTTGCTTGCGACATTCCGGAGCGTACGAGTTTTACCGCCGCCATTCTGACGCGGGGCATCTTGGGGTTTGTATTATAGGGCATATACATAGCGTGGAATATACCGAGGGGTATTCCAAGCTATTGAACCATTACGATCACCTTGACAAAATAAGATAGTATATGCTATAATTGAGGTAGTTAGCGGAATGTCTCAAAAAAAGGAGGTGGCGGACAATGTCCGACACGTGGCACGGTCGAAGAAAAAGAGAACAACGAGGCAGAAAGTGGACAGGCGGTCATGGTAGCTGCGAATTTGGGCACGAATTTGAAAAGAGGATCGCGCATGTTCTTAGCGTGATGGCCCAAGAGAGGTTGATCGACTCTTTTGTTTATCACCCGCATGCGCCCAAAAAAGACTTCACGATTGTGCGGGGCGACATTACGCGGGAAGTGAACGTGACAACGTCACAGAGGGCGTGGAAAGATCACTACGAAAAATTCGGGCAAGAAGTGGAAATTGTTTACTTCCACTACTCTGCTACGGACGAGGAGATTTCCGGAAGGATCCTAGAACTCTTCTGCTGATCGCAGCCCCGCCAGGTCTTCGGACCTGGCGGTTTTTTGTTAGTTTTTCAGAAAATTTAAAGACTTGGGCGAATAAATTTTCTAGAAAACCTACAACCCCGCACTATTTTTGCTAACACCAAACCGGTAAATCGTTGTTTTACGAAAAACTACTTCTTGAAAGTGCGGCGTGCGTGTGCGGATAGCACAACCCGTTATGGGCAAAGCGCGCCGTCGTTGTGATCGACGCAAAAACAGTGCGGGGTGTTTTCCCACTCAAATAAGTTATAATATTTATATGCCCAAATCCGGCGCGCAGTGGATAGATATTAAAAATCCGACCAATAAAGACCTCGATTGGCTCAAGGCCAAGTTTCATCTCCATCCCGTTATTCTCCAGGAGTTGAAGGAACCGTCGGCGCGGGCGAGCGTTGAGGTTTTCAAAAACTATATCTATTTCGTTTATTATTTTCCTGTTTATGACGACAAAGAAGAAACTTCGCGAAGGGCGGAAATTGATTTTGTCGTGGGCCATGACGCAGTTGTCACTGTCCAGTATGAAGAACTCGAAGCATTAGATAATCTTTCCGAGCGGGTGGCCGATGATTCCTTAATGATTGTTTATCAGTTGGTCGAAACGATTCTAAAGTTTCAAGAGCGGCAATTGCGACACATACGGGAAAAAACCGAAGAAGTCGGTGGAGAACTTTTTAAAGGAAAAGAGAAAGAAGTTCTGCGAAAAGTTTCCCGTTTGAAGCGTGACGTTTCTGAGTACCGAATTATTGTAAAACAACAGGGACATATTCTCCGCTCGCTCCTCACCAAAGGGCCGATTTTCTGGGGCTCCGAAGAGAGACCCTATTTAACCGATCTCGTCGGTGATCATCTCAAAATAATAAATCAACTCGACGATTATCGCGAAGCCGTTGCTGACTTTGAGGACAGTAATAGCCAACTGATGAATTTAAAAATCAACGAGGTGATGAAAACATTTACAACACTTTCTTTCCTCACTTTCCCCTTCGTGTTGCTTGCTGCGATTTTCAGCATGAACACGAAAAATACTCCGCTTGTAGATCGGCCAGACAGTTTTTGGATAATTTTGAGCGTGATGGTTGTCGGGATGATAACTTTAGCGGCATATTTCAAGCGCAAGGGGTGGTTTTAATAAGATGTCTAGGCTGGATAAGTTTTTTTTCGGATTATTGGTTTTTATCCCGATAACTGCAACCGCAAGTTTTTTTGGCGTATCGCCGCTCTTTATCTTTCCGCTTTCTGCTTTGGCTATCGTGCCCTTGGCAAAATTTATCGGTGAAGCAACGGAACAGTTGGCCGTCCGCGTCGGGCCTGCCATAGGAGGACTCTTGAACGCAAGCTTCGGCAATGCCACCGAGCTCATCATCGGCGCCTTGGCCATTAAGTCGGGCCTCATAGAAGTTGTGAAGGCCTCGCTTACGGGTTCAATCATAGGAAATCTTCTTCTGGTTACGGGTATGGCTATGCTTTTTGGTGGATGGAAACACAAAAAACAAAAATTTAATAGAACGGCAGCGATGGCCAAGGGCTCATCGCTTTTTGTTGTGATGGTAGCGTTGGTTATGCCAGCAATATTTTTTGCAGCAACACAGAGGGGCGGCATTTTAGCCCTAGAAGATTTGAGTATTTTCGCAGCCGTAGGACTAATTCTCTTGTACCTGGCAAATTTGTGGTTCTCGCTTCGGACTCATAGACACCTCTACATGGAAAAAGTCGGCGCCGAAGAATTGAAATCAGATGGCTGGAGCAAAAAACAAAGCATCTCGATTTTATTTCTCGCAACTCTTTTCGTTTCTTGGATGAGCGACATTATGGTAGGTACCATTGAGCCGCTGGTTGCTCGTTTGGGATGGAGCGATATTTTTGTGGGTGTGATATTCGTCGCTATCATAGGCAACGTCGCGGAACACGTATCGGCAATAACAATGGCCGTAAAAAAACGAATGGATTTGGCTCTAAGCGTTGCCATCGGTTCCGCAGAGCAAATAGCAATGTTTGTCGCGCCGTTCTTGGTCTTGGTTAGTATTCTGGCCCCCACGCCAATGAACCTCCTGTTTAATAGTTTGGAGTTAATTTCCCTGGTCCTTGCCGTAGTCTTGATTAATCTCATCATCGCCGACGGAGAAAGCAATTGGCTCGAAGGTCTCCAGCTTCTTGTGGCCTACTGCGTAATTGCCGTCGCATTTTTCCTGCACCCTTAATACATCCACGGTCGTTATTAAGAATGTGAAATAATAACAAAATGAGAAACCAAAAAAGCAAAACTTGGCACGAAAAACATAAAGAGACGATGACGTTTGGACACCGTCTGGCCGATGGGCTCGCTCAAGGCATGGGGTCCTGGAAGTTTATTATCATTCAAACGATCGTCGTCAGCATCTGGATTATCGTTAACATCATCGCTTTTCTCCAGCACTGGGATCCCTACCCTTTTATACTGCTCAACCTTCTTTTTTCAACGCAGGCGGCCTATGCTGCGCCGATCATCATGATGTCGCAAAATCGCCAAAACGAACGCGACCGGCACCAGGCATTCGAGGATTTTGTTACTAACCGCAGAGCCAAAGAAGAAATCGAAGAACTACAGAGAACATTGGCGCGCATAGAAGATAAAAAACTCGACAAAATCATCGCCCTTCTCAAACGGCTCCGAAAAACAAAATGATTAAACTCTATAATTCTCTTTCAAGAAAAAAAGAGCCGCTACCGGAGGCAAAAAAGCTGCGGCTTTTTGTCTGCGGACCAACCGTCTATGATTATCCGCATATTGGTCACGCCCGAACGTATATTTTCTTTGATTTCTTTGCAAAGTATCTTCGCTCGCAGGGATACGAAGTTGAATACCTACAAAACATTACGGATATTGACGACAAAATAATAAAACGTGCCGCGGAGGATAGTAAAGAACCGTCTGAGCTCGCGAAGTTTTTTACGAATGTATATTTTGAGGATATGCGGGCAATTGGGGTTGATGGGATTACAAAATACGCACGAGCGACAGAATTTATACCAGAAATAATCAACCAAGTGCAGCGGCTCATCAAGAAGGGCTACGCCTACAAAATAGAAAGAGATGGGTGGTACTTCGATATATCTAAAGATGCCGATTACGGAAAACTTTCAGGAAGAACCATTGAACAGGCAGAAGATGCCGTGTCGCGTATTGACGAAGCAGTTGGAAAGAAAAATAAAGGTGATTTTTGTCTTTGGAAATTCTCTAAACCCGGTGAACCTGTTTGGGATACTCCGATCGGCGCCGGCCGGCCGGGCTGGCACATCGAAGACACAGCCATCAGTGAATATATTTTCAAATCTCCGCAATATGAAATTCACGGCGGCGGCGTCGATCTCAAATTCCCTCACCACGAAGCCGAGATTGCGCAGCAAGAATCAGCGTCGGGATTAAAGCCATTCGTCAAAATTTGGATGCACACCGGGACGCTTCTCGTTGACGGCAAAAAAATGTCGAAAAGTTTGGAAAATTTTATTACTATCCGAGATTTTTTGAAAAAATATGATGCGGATGTGCTTCGCTGGATCACGCTTACCCACCATTATCGATCGCCCATTGACTTTTCTGATGAGAGCGCACAACAAGCAGAAGTGGCTATCAGGGGAATAAAATATCTTCTTGCAGAATTTGAGTTTATAATAAAAACCGGCTCGAAACAATCGCAAGGAGAGCACTTTGGCGCAAGTTTTGTTATGCAGAAAACAGACGAAGTATTTAATGTGGCCCTCGAGGATGACTTAGACACGCAATCGGCCATAGTTCATATATTTTCAATCGTAGAGGACTATTTAGAAGATGAACGGAAGGTAAAAATATGGGATATCGAGCCGAATGCAGCTGAAATTCTTGGAAAGTACATTAGAGATAAGTTTGAAATCCTAGGATTTCACTTTAAGCTTCCCGAAATCCCCTCAAAAATCAAAGAACTTGCCGAGAAACGCGAAACATTCAGAGTTAATAAACAGTTTATCCAGTCGGACGCTTTGAGAAAAGAGGTAGATGCACTAGGATATATAATTGAAGATACACCACTAGGACCTTTCTTATGGCCAAAAAATCTGGACTCAAACTCCCGCCGCAAAACCTAGAGGCCGAACAGGCTGTCTTGGGAAGCCTGCTTATAGATAAAAACGCGATCTTGAGAGTCGCCGATCTTTTAGTTGCCCAGGATTTTTACTCCCCGATTCACGAAAAAATTTTTGAAAACATATTGGAACTTTATGACAAGCGCCAGCCGATTGATATTTTGAGCTTAACAAGCCGCCTCAAAGAAAAAGATTTACTCAAAGAGATTGGTGGTTCGGCATATCTTGCGGAACTGACCAATCAAGTGGCAACGGCATCGAACGTCGCTCATTATGCGAATGTCGTTAAGGAAAAGAAAGTTCTTCGCGAACTGATCCGCGCCTCCGGCGAAATTGCCGAAGACGTTTTCGAGCCGTCGAAAGAACTCGAGGATTTACTAGACGACATCGAACAAAAAATTCTCTCTATTTCGCAGAAATCTTTGCCGCAAAATTTTGTCGCCCTCAAAGAAGAGCTTAAGGGCGCTTATGAGCGTATTGAAAAAATGCATCAAGGCGGTGACAAATTGCGCGGCGTCACAACCGGTTTCACGGAAATTGACGGTATGCTCTCGGGGCTGCAAAAGTCAGAGTTGATTGTTTTGGGCGCGCGGCCGTCTTTGGGAAAAACTTCACTGGCACTGGACATCGCGAGGAATGCGGCCATGAAAGGCGGCGTTCCCGTCGGCATATTCTCGCTCGAAATGTCTCGCGAGCAGGTTATTGACAGGATAATTTCGACGGAATCCCAGGTACCGCTTTGGAAAATTTTGACGGGGCGTGTAAAAGACGACGTTGAATTTGAAATGATCCAAGGTGCGCTCGATCGGCTTTCTAAGGCGGCGATTTTCATAGACGATTCGCCGTCCCTTAACATTATGCAGATGCGCTCCATGGCCAGGCGCCTCCAGGTGGAGCACGGTTTGGGGCTTTTAGTCGTAGATTATCTTCAGCTCATTCGTCCGCGCGTGAATTTTGAAAGCATGGTCCAGCAGATAACGGAAATTTCGCGTGGTCTCAAGGCCCTGGCCCGCGAATTGAAGGTCCCCATTCTCGCCGTCTCCCAGCTTTCGCGCGCGGTTGATCAAAGGGATAGCAAAGTTCCCAGACTTTCCGACCTGCGCGAATCGGGTTCAATCGAACAGGATGCCGACGTCGTGATGTTTATTTACCGTAAAGACCGGGACCGCGTGGATGTTCCGCCCGAAGAGCAAAACATCGCTCAAATTATCGTGGCTAAAAACAGAAATGGCCCGCTCGGAGCCAAGGACTTAAGATTTGATCCCGAAAGAGTTTCTTTCCGCAGTTTGGAGACAAGGTACGAATCAATGGCCGAAGTTGGGTCGGAGTAGAAATGAGCTTGTTGATTGAAAGGCCCGGGACAGCGAAAAACGCCTGTACATTCTCAACGAGTTAGTTCACTTTTCGACAGATTTCGGACTCGGACAAGATAGGCCTCGAGCCGCTGGAACGGCGGGATATTGCCCTTGACAGATTAAGAAGGAATGTGGTACAATGATTGGAGTGTCGGTTGCCGTGACGGCAGCCGAATAAAATCTTGTGACAGGAGGAAGGTATGGCAAATAAATCGAAGCTTTCGGTTTCAGGGTCGCTCATTGTAGCGATGCGCGCAACCAAGCTCTTCGCTGGGGAGTTGATTTATTTCGCACAGAAGGGGGTATTCGATCCAATTCCCGGTTACGACGAGCGCGAACTTCAAAAGGTAGAAAGGATTGTCACCAAGTTGGACATTCGCCGAATCGACGTTGTTCGGGTCAAGCAGCTCGAGAAGGGTAAGCGGGAAGTGATCATCAAGCTTGCGCTGGGGAGAACGACGGAAACCATCGGTGAGGACGTTGCAACCGGAACTTTTGTCGTGGAGCCTTACAAGGGCACTCCGGAGGAAGATTACAAGGATCGCTCTTGGGAGGTGGTATCCGGAGGGGTGGAAATCGTGTTCGCGGACGGTGATACGAGTGAGACTTTTTATGACGAACTCGATTGGCCCTCGAGCAGTCTGCCTCCACTCTGACCTCGGTCAACTGCCGGGGAGAATGCCACAGTCCATCGCGGGGTGCGAGAGGAAACTCTACGCACCCCATTTTCATTTTTGGAGTAAAAACAATATAATTGTTTTATGCGCGGAATCCCCGAAGCCGTTAAAAACTTGGCCGACAAACTGGCCGAACTCCCATCTATCGGGCCGCGGCAGGCCCTGCGGCTGGCATTCTATTTGGTCGCCCAAGGACAGGAATTCATCAAGAATCTTGCCCACGACGTTGACGACCTTCGCAAAGTCAAAGTGTGCGAGCGCTGTTTTTTTGTGCATCAAAACAAAGAATCCCTTTGCGATATCTGCAAAAGTCCCGCGCGCCGGAAAGACACGATCATGGTCGTTGAGAAAGAAACGGATTTAATCTCCCTTGAAAATACGGGTAAGTTCAACAGCCGCTATTTTATTTTGGGGCCGATTTCGAAAACCGGCGTGCTCGAAAGCTGGCAAAAATTGCGCCTGCAGAACCTCAAAAGTTTTATTGAAAAAGAACCGAACGGAAAAGCAGAGGAAATTATTTTGGCTTTCAATCCTACATCTGCGGGCGACTTTCACGCCTCGCTCATCAGCAAAGAGCTTGCCACTTTCGCCAAAAAAATAAGCCGCCTGGGACGAGGTTTGCCCACAGGCGGCGAGATTGAGTTTGCGGATGATGAGACGCTAGGGAGCGCGTTGGATCGGCGTTCTTAGACCGAGAACGAACTGCCGCAGCCACAGGTTGACTTGACGTTGGGGTTGTTGAACTTGAACCCCGCACCCTCAAGTTTTTCTATGTAGTCGATTTCGGCGACCTCAAGATACGTCAAGCTAGCGGCATCGACTAGCACTTTCAACCCGTCAAATTCGTAGACCTTATCGATTGGGTTGATGTTACGGTCGAAATCCATTTTGTAGCTGAAACCAGAACAACCTCCGCCCTGGATCGAAACCCTCAAACACATGTCAGCGCTATCGGGATACGTTGTTTTCAAGATATCTTTCACTTTCGCAATGGCTGCTGGCGTAAGCTTGATCACCGAACACCTCCTCAAAAGATGCTAATTTCAGTTTGACTCAAACCATTCAATTGTCAAATGGCATACCTTTACCGCGGGGCTTTAAACACCGCGGACTTTTGAGTAGAAACGAACACCAGAAATCAATGCAAAATCGAGAGCTTGACAAAGGTGTAGCTAGCTCCTCGGAAGTTTGAGGAATAATTCAACGCAGAAAGGGAGGTATTTCTATACAAATAAGAATGTTTTCTTAATCCTTATCGCAAATCAAATAATTCTTATCCATGCCGTATTATAATCACGTCCCCGTCTTGTGTTACGTAATCCTTACCCTCTAGTTTAATCCAGCCCTTTTGTTTGGCTTGCGACCAACCACCTGCTTCCAGTAGTTTGGCGCACGGGATGACCTCGGCGCGGATAAAACTTTTCTCGAAGTCAGTGTGAATAACGCCGGCTGCCTGCGGAGCGCGAGTCCCCTTCTCAATCGTCCAGGCTCGCGTTTCGTCCTCACCGGTCGTAAAGAAACTGATTAAATTTAAAATTTCGTAGGCCTTTTTGATAAGGTTGACGACCGCTGTTGGATTTTCTTCGGCGAGATTCGCAACGATAAAGTCACCGCCTAGTTCGCGGATTCTCCTGCGCAAATTGTCCGACACGTCCTCTTCTTTGCCGTTCAGGAGGTAAAGCTCGCGTTTCGCGGTGAGCAGCTGCAACTCGCGGATGATTTCTTCATCTCTCCATTGTGTGGTGAGTCGCCCTGCGCTCAACGCCCTTTGCGTCTCCTGGAGCACCGCCAGATTTTTAGCCGCGCCTTTCATGCCACTCCTCGCCTCTTTCTCCAAGCTCACAAGTCGCTTGTTCACGGTTTCCAGGTCTTTGAGTGCCAGTTCGGTCACGATAATTTCCAGGTCGCGCAAAGGATCCACGGAGTTTTCCACGTGAATTATTTCCGCATCCTTAAAAGTTCGCAGCGCGACCACAATCGCCTGCGTTTCGCGGATATGCGATAAAAACTGATTTCCCAATCCCTCCCCCTTGTTTGCTCCTTTCACGAGTCCGGCAATATCATAGAATTCCACGACGGCTGGAATAGTCTTTTTTGAGTTGCTCAAGCACGCTAGTTTCTCCAATCTTTCATCCGGTACCGGCACCACGCCGACATTTGGGTCAATCGTCGCGAACGGGTAGTTCGCGATATTCACATTCTGTTTTGTGAGAATTTTGAATAAAGTAGACTTACCGACGTTAGGCAAACCAACGATGCCAATAGAAAGCTTCATTCCTGCGCGTCTTGCTTTTGAGCTCTAACCAATTCCACGAGCGCCAAGGCCGCCATGGCTAGCCCAACATCTCTAAACGTTACGTCTAATTGATTGAGGTTTAGGATAGTAATACCAACCAGCGTGATAACAGACAATATTGATGCCCAATACAATTTTTTTCCGGAGAAAAGCAAGACCGCCAGAATAATTTCATAGATAGAAAAACCGGTAAGCAAAATTCCCGAGGGGAAAATGTTTCGTAGTAGCGGTGGTAAATATCCAACCCAATCTTGTGGATTAAGCAGACTAGCCACGGCGGCGTAAAAAAATACGAAAGCCAATCCCCATCTTAAAATTGTTATTGCTGAATGCCTGTTCATCCCGTTAGAAGCAGATCGCGACCAACGCGGGTCTGCGGGTTATTTTGTGGCAGCGACTATACATTGGGTAATAATGATGATATTTAGTAAGGCGATCGCGCCTGCCTGCGCAGGCAGGGCTTCTAACGGGATTCGTAGTTTATCTCTTATAGAGTCCGATGAGTTCTGTTTCACTAATTATACTACTTTTGATCTCTGTTTCTAGGGCAGACTTGGTTGATCCCTCTGCTAAATCCAGACGGGAATTTAAGGCATACAGTTTAAAGAAATAGCGATGCGGCTTGCCGGGAGGCGGGCAGGGACCAGTGTACCCCATTGCTCTGCTGTTTTTCCCTTCAATCGCGCCCGGTGGCACGCTTTCTTCTTTGATTGTGGAAGTTTTGGGGTCTATGTTCCAGACAACCCAATGTGTAAAGCCGCCCGGCATGGGAGCATCCGGATCGTGCATAATGAGCGCCAAACTCTTTGTGTTTTCCGGAACATTTTGAATCTGCAGTTCAGGATTAATATTCCCTCCTTCGCAGCTAAATTTCGCTGGAATAAATTCGTTGTTTTTGAACGACGGGCTTGTGATAATCATGATTGTGGGTGAGATTCTATGTGTTGTAAACGCGATAATTAAAACTGCAACTATGATAAAAATTATAATATATTTTTTCATTATTTACCAAGATAGTTTTTATATTCTTTGCGCAGAAGATCAATCGTAATTTCACTTTTTGGTTTAGTCATACCCGGATAGCGCCAGGCGGAGATTATTTTACGCCTTGATTTCTCGTCTTGTGCCATCACCCAAATTTCCTGCGACCACGTCTGTTTGCCGTGGGCGTTTTTAAGAGACGCCGGCTGCATCATGGCAACAGTCTTCGGCGCGATCCCCTCCTCAACTCTCTTGGGCGAGTTTATCACGCTTCGCACACGTTGCTCGGAAAGACGATAAAAACGCATCTTGTCGCGAGCGTGGAACGTCCAGTGGAGAACTTTTGGCCTTGATAAAAACATCTCAAAATAATTATAGGCATCTGCGCGTAAAATGCGAGATGCCTATTTGGGCCATTGAGGTGCATGTCTCATGAAAAAATTCGCTGTAGTTTCGGTAAAGTGAAACCAAAAATATTCCCAACATTCTTGGCATTGGAATATTCCGCCACCAACTCTATCTAAGCTTCCGAAAGCTGTATGTGGCACGGAGATATCGAATCCGACAAGTAGGGATGATCGAGATTGCAGGTTAAATGGCAACTGAAACCCGCATTTACAGTCAAAATCTACCGAGCGGTACATATCCGGGTTCCATGCGACACCCCACGATCTTAGATTTTCTGTCACTTAGTCACCTCCGAAACAGAACTGGCTATATTTTAACAGGCCGGTTTAAAATGTCAAACTAAAATCCCTCGGTAATTTTATTCACTCTCGGTTGCCCGCGCCTCAAAATACGCACAGTAATCGCAGTCCGCGCTTTTTTCCGGCAAAACAGCGGACATCAGGCACCTGTGAAGATTCTTGATTGCCTGCTCCACCCACTCGTCGTTTCCGCTGTAAGGAATAACTTTTATGTCGAATTCCAGCTTGGCATCAAATGCTTCTTTGTCCGTGTTGCCGTTGCAATAGACGAAATAACCGACATCGGATACCTTGAAACTGTTTTTGCGGAATAGCCATTGGTAGATCTCCATCTGTCGCTTGTAGCCGTCTTGCCACTCGGCGTCCAAATTCACTTCGCCGTTCTTCGACGTTGCTTTGTAGTCAACGATGTGAAGTTCGTCTTTTGGATTCACCCAGACGTCATCAACGCCGCCGCGGATCAAGAGATTTGTCGGTTCATGAAGATATTGTATGCCGCGCCGCAGCGAATCCCGCCAAGCGTTAAGCTCTTCGTGCGCAAAAGGCACGGCGTCAATGCCGTATTCTTTCATGAGGGGGTGTTTTGAACCCCTGGCGCGATGAGAGTCGAATTCTTTTTTAAGGAGAGTGTCCACGGCGCTGTTCAAGCTGAAAGGAAAACCCGGCGGCCGCGCCGTGCCTAGACGTTTATCGATGTAGAAACAACGTTGACATTGAATGAAAAGGTCGATGCCGGAGCGGCTCACGGCGAAAGATTGCTTTGCCTTGGGGTCGAAAAGATTTTTTGCCCGCTTAGAATTGTAATACTTGGACATGGCGGATTTAGAAAATAGAATATAGATAAAGAATATAGAATTTATAGTATAACCGCAAACATACCGCAAAATTCAATTAACTCCGCAATCCTTCTTAAATTCCTTTCGAGATGGCGGAAAGCACAACAACTCCGCAAAGAATGAAAATCGTGCCTACCGTCTCCTTTAATGTCATTTTTTCTTTGAGATAAACCCTGCCGAGGATAACCGTTACAACCACACTGGAAGCGACTATCGGGGCGATAATAGAGACGTTGCCCGAATTGATTGCAAGAAGATAAAAAGCAAAAGCCGAGCCGTCCGCTAAGCCGGAAAAAACGGCGGTCTTAAATAGCGCCTTTGAGGGTTTTATAAAATTTTCTTTGAGCAGCCACTTGCCAATGAGAATTAACGGAAAATATAGCGCGTAAAGATAAAATATGGCATTGGCTTCGCCAACGCGCCCAACGAGAACTTTTTCTAAGGGCACGGTGATACCCGTGGAGACAATGGCAAATATCGTGTAGCCGCTGCCAGAGATGAATTTCAACCCTTTAATTTTTGTAAAATCGGCGGACACCAGGAATGCCCCAATTAATACTGCGAAAATAGAAAATAAGTGCAGAGCGCTGAGTCGTTCGCCGAAAGCTACGGTTGCAATAATGACCGAAACAATTATCCAGGCCTCGTCGAGAGATGAAATTAAGGATAATTCTTGTTTCTGCAGAGCCAAATAAAAAAAGATGTACCCCACGAAAGCGGTGATGGCCGTAGCGGTAACCAAAATAAGATTACTCTGGCTGATTAGGGTAACCTTGCTGTCCAGAATAAACCAAATAGCGAGGACGCTTAAAACTGCGCCGGCAATAGTGTTGATGAGAAAGGTTGTGGTAACGCCTTTGCGGTGAGCGAGGGCCTGCTTAAGGAAAAGCTCCTCCAGGCCCCAGAGGACCATGGCGAGCAAGGCGAAAATCACTCCGAGAGACATATTTTTATCTAACCAGTCGCGCGTAGTTTCACGGGGAACTATGATAACCTAAAATTTTTAATTCTAATTTAAGCGCTAATTTATCGAGTGAAGATATGGGCCAGTAGGGCTTGGGGGTTAAAGCTGCAATATCAGTTTCCTTTGCCACAACGCCATCGAGCAATAACGTGTGCGGCTGTTTATAGGTGCCGAAGGCCCAGTCGGCCAAGGGCAATCCAAAAAATCCGCCAATGGCCATATTGCAGGTGTTGTTGGCGTGATGCGCCTGATGAAATCCGTACATCAAGCGCCAAATTTTTCCCGTTATCCGATTATTAATTTTTTTCTCCCACCAACCGTGCGGCTTGTGATGCAACATGTGAAACACCTCGTAGAAATAGTAGAGGAGCGCAAGCGCCGAGTACAAGCCAATGAAGATCGGCATTCCTTCCCCACGCTGATCTGCGAGACCAAAGGATGAATTGATGGCTCCAAAAAAAACGGAAAGAAGCCAGACGACTCCGAAAAATGCAGAGAGTGCCCATGGAGGAAAAGTAGAGAACTCGTCATTTTTCAACGTACTGATTGAATAAGAACTGCGAATGGTGCGCCCACCCCCCTTGCCATCCTCAAGAGAGATAGAAGTAAGAGCGTGGTGAGCGCCATGCCTTTTCGCAAAAATTTTTAGAGGTGGGATGGTGACAATGTGAAGTATGTATCGATGAAAAAAGAACTCCCCAAAACAGAGAAAAACCTGCCACAACAAAAAAGAAAGCGCGATTGCCGAAATGCCAAAACTTAGTTCTCTCTCCCAAACTTCTCTATAGAACACCCTGAGTATTAAAAACATTACTATGGGGTGCGCGGCAACAAATAAACTAAACCAGACAAACGAGGAGCGTGTTTTGTTTCTACTTTCAAATGAAAGAAAATTTTTCATTTTGCTCAAAGAATCAATTACAGCATATCACATTTTCAACCGATCAGTTTCTTGAATTCCTCAACCAGCGGGACTTGCTCGGGCTCAACATTGTACGCTTTAGCGGTGTAGTAGGAAGTCCAATCCGCCAAGATGAGCGCTTGAAAAATTTTTGAGAATGGTTTGTCGTGGTCATGCAAGAGAACAACCTCTATTTTGAACCCCCGCTCGCGCAGAAGCCGCTCCATCACATTCATACGTTTCATGATTCGCTGGCCGTCATCGCGGTCTTTGAGAAAGACAAAGTGAAATTTTTTTGAGAGGCTCTCTGTAGTATGTTTTACGTCGAAGCCTGTCAATTCGTTGTGGTTCATTTCGGGCACGACGTTCCAGAACGCAGGAACCTTCCCCGTTTCATTGAACTTAATTTTCCAAATTTTGGCGATGGGGCCGTTACGGAGTGAAGAATAAATTATCGGCATACTCCCGTGCAACCGTCTCGCCAAATCGCGGCCGGCATGCTCGGAGCGGCCTGGATGAAGGGTTTTTGACAATTCGCCAACTTCCCCCAATGCAACTTTTTCTCCCACAAGCTTCAGGGTGGATTTGAGCATAAGTCCCGTGGCCAGTCGCGGTTGGATATGTAAATCTGGCATTTCTATGTGGGGCATTTTAAATTTCCGCGCCAAATGGATCAACTTGCCACCAGAGGCAAGGACTGCAACCGGAATATGTTTTTTTTGCGCCTCAAGAAAAGCACTGATCGTTTCCTCGGTGTTTCCAGAATAAGACGTAGCGATTACCAAGTGTTCTTTAAGTTGTCCCAATGGAAACGGCGGCAGGCCGTAGGCGCTCCAGACGGTTAGTGGAAAATCAGGCCGCCAGACTTTAATGAGGTCAGCCGCAAAATGCGATCCCCCCATGCCGGCGACGATAAATTTTTTACACTTCTTGCCCGCCCGCCGAAGCTTTAGCGAAAGAGGGAACCGCGCTTCGTATTCGATCCTCGGTTCGTACTCGAACTGTTTATTGGAGTTTTTGATATCGTCGTAGATCACGGAATTAAATTATTTACTGGTTTACTTTTGTTTCGCCGACAGCTTAAATTAACGCTCATAGAAAAGATCTAAAAGTATAATCTGATCTTTATCAAGGTCATACAACATGTTATCCGACACAACCTCGAAGTAGCCTCGTTCGTCAAATAAGGATTCCACCTTTTTCATTCTATATCTAACACGGTTGCGCAAACGTTGTAGTTCTTTTTCTTTCTCGGCCGTCAAGCTGCCAGCGCCATATATTTTTTCGTACCAGAGTTTATTATTGAGAAAATCCCGAAAAAGTTCTACTATATGCGGCGATCCTTCCCATCGAGAAACAAAATAGCTGTTTTCATTATCTTGGTACCCCAGTTGAAAATTAACGACTCTTACTCCAGGCATGTCTTTTAAAATATCTTTTGCGGCCTTTGTACTAAGAGCTTCATCAAAACCCCTTGCTATATAAAGCTCTTCTTCTGCAGCGTTAACTTTCTTTAAGAAAAACTTATCGTTGCCAACAGCCACAAGATAGCCAGCTCTTCTTCTACGGCCATGGTTGTAGATGGGTTCAACTTCAATTTCACCAATTTCGCCAAGCACCCCCCGTTCAAGATCGCCTTTCTTGTCAACCTTATCGATGAGTCCCAGTACCGATTTCAAAATGCCCGGATTTTCACGAACAAAATCTTTAAACTCTCCGGCGTAAGCCAATTTTTTGTTTTTTGCTTCTGTAAATTTACCCTCCGTCATCGTTTTAAAATTACGTCGTCGTAGATCCCCACACCTATTAGAGACTTGCGCCTAGAAGAGGCGCGCATCTAGCGTTTAATTTATCGACCACTGTATGATTTAAAAAGTATTCACCGACTTTTATAAATCATCGTGTCTATTACTCCTTTACAATTTCTAAAGGAGCGATAGATACCTCGAAACCACTATCCATGGACTGCGTAACCAAAACAAGAGTTTCCCCAGTTGATACATGGTATCGTAACCCACGACTATCTTTTCTTAGGTTAATAGTTTTTAGACCCTTATCGTCGGGAGGATTATATTCCACCAACCCATTTGTCATAAGATCAATTCCGTTATCGGTAACATTTGATATCTCAAGATTAGGACCAGTTATCACAAACGCAGAGCCCGGAAACCCCCCTAAATCTTTTGCTCCGAGTTTATCACCTTTTGATAGAATGAGTTCTATTCCTTGGGGCGGAGGAAGCTTCTTCTCCAATCCAGCCCAAGACTTTATGTGAAATTTAACTTTAATTTTCATGGCAAGTTAATTATAACAATAAAAAGGTAATATTTCATAATTATAGATAACTCTGGAGGACCTGGTCTCTATTATAGATGTGGGGATAGATCATAATTAAATTATAAGCGCATTCCAATCATTTGCGAACCGTTTAATGCCTTGCGCGGTGAGTTCGTGCTCGATATTAAATTCTTGCCAATTTTTTCCGAGATCTAGCTCTTGGTACGGAATCGGCTTGAATTTGCCGCAATTATAGCTATAGTCATTGTTCGGCAACGGTATCCCCTTCTCGCCCCATTCTTTTAGAATCTTAAACGGTGCCGTGATGATATCTGAGCCAAGTTGAAGCGCGCAGAGAAAATGATCGAGGTTGCGGACGCTTGCAGTCAAAACCTCCACATGACCATCGTGAGCTTGATACATTTTTATGATATTGGCGATTAAATCCATGCCGTTTTCGCCCGTGTCGTCAACTCTGCCGACAAAAGGTGAAACAAAAACCTGCCCCTTTTTGGCGCCGCGCGTTGCCGCATAAACCGCAGCGGCTTGTTCTTGGGAGAAGCAGAGCGTCATGTTGACTCGCAGGCCAGCCCTTACCGACTTTTCTGCCGCGATCAACCCCGCAGACGTTGTTGGATACTTGATGTGCGCATTCGGAATCCAGGAGAACATTTCTTGGCCTTCTTTAAACATGGCCTCCGCGGTTGTAGAAAAATCCGCGTAAGTTTCTATAGAAACGGAGCCTTGCGGAATTAATTTTGAAATTTTAACAACAACTTTGCGGTAGAAATCCAGAGCCCCAGTTTTTTTGAACTTCTCTCCGCGCTTCAGCTTTTCTTGAACAGCGGGATTTTTAGCGATTAAAGTTGGGTTCGTTGTTTGACCGTCAAGGAAGCCGAGTAGCTTAATCGCCGCCCGTGTTTCCTCCGGATCGCCGCTGTCTAAGAATATTTTGGTTTTCATTTTCTGGTCCACTTTTATATTCTAAACTTTTTATAATTGGCAGTAAAACTCCAAAGAATGGAAAAGGGGCGGTTTTTGGCCGTCCCCTGAAACTATCTCGCATAAAAGTTGAGTCCTAGTTTCGTGTAAAGTCCTCGACGCGTCCACCCTAGGTTGGGACTGACTTCTATCGGATCGTGGCTCCAGAGATATCCCACGAAAAACTGCAGCCGGCCCTCGCGCTGATTGCGTTCCAACAGGCTTAGTCTCAGAGATAAATCGTTAATCGAATGTTTTCCTACTTCGTGTCTATTGGTAAAACCAACCCCTTTCTCTTGGCCACTCCAGAGACGAACTTGATTTTCAAAAAATAGTATGCGGTCATGCCATCCGTAGCCGCCGCGGTAATGGAAGCTCACCGGTTGAATGCGGACCAGGAGTTGAAACGCCATGGGGTCGCCAAGGCGAACTTCGCCGCCGGCTATGTTGAGATCTGTGGCTTGTAGGCTTGGGGGTCGTAGTTTGTCCTGCTGGATTAGCTTAAAAACGTCCTGTGCCAGATGCGATGAAAGATGTGTAACGATAAAACCAGCGTGAAAGTTCTCGCTGCGAGTATGGCGGTAAGATCCCTCAAGGATATAGCTGTTGCCGGAGATATTTACCTTAGCGTTAGATCTCCTGGCGCCCACCGTCTGTCCGTCAACTGTAAAGTGCGAAGAATGGCGCCCCCTCCGGTAAGCTGTTCCATCAATCCTCATGCGGCCCTGCCAGGAGAAAAAGGGATCACTGGTAAGCTGTTTCTCAAACTCACCGGAGAATTTAGCGTCCGGCAACGCACCGTTTTGCAGAGCCGAGGTGTTGCTCTGAGCTAAAGCCAGTTGATTGAATGGGACAAAAGCAATACCAAGAAGAAAAGTAGCAAAGCATCGTAGCGCTGATCTTTTCACGGCAATCTCCTCTCTAAATGAAGCTTTATAAATTTTATCAAGTTGGATTTGGAACGTCAAACACATCAAATGGACAACCGTGGCCGATTTTTAATCGCCACCCTGCCTGCCGCGGTCCCGAGACTCTCAATGAGAGTCCCGTGGACTCGAATCGGAGCAGGCAGGAAACTATATTAAACAAGCTTCTCTCTGCATATCTTTGCCGCTCCGGTCATAACGCGGAGTTTGGCTTTGGCAACTTCATCGCTTCTATCTTTAAGTCCGCAGTCGGGAGTAATCCAAATTTGTTCCGGTTTGAAGAATTGACGAACCCTTCTTACTCCGTCAACAATTTCTTCGGTAGATTCAATACGATTGGTGTGCACATCTATCACTCCCAAACCGATGTCTTTTCCTCCGAATCCATACTTTTCAATAAGGCGCAGAGGGGCATAACCGCGGTTGGCCATTTCTATGTGGATTTGGTGGAATGGCAACCCCAGTATTGTCGGGAAAGCGGCGTCGAGGGCCTCCATATCTGAATAGCAAACGTGGAGAATTAGGTAGAGCCTGTCTTCGAATCCTCGAATTGTCTCGCGAATTGCTTCGATGTCCCAGGGGAATTCTTTCATTTTGGTCGTGAGCGCCGGTTCGTCGATTTGGAGAACCTTCACGCCAACCTCGATCATTTTTTCAATTTCTCTCCGAATCGCTTCGGCGAACGCCATCCGAAACGCCAAACGGTCTTTGTAGTATTTGGGGTTCGCAATCAGTCCCCAGTCAGCCATAGTGGCCGGGCCGGTTATCGTCTCTTTTACGGGCTGTTTCGAGAGCGACTGTAGAAAGAGAAAATCCTCGGTTGTCATTGGTTCACTTGGAGGCCGTATCGCTGAGCGATACTGGATGGGGTGATATCTCCTATTTTCATAAGATGACACGAAATCACAGGTCTCGCCGCCCATCCTCAATCCAAAGTAAGCAGCCATATCCTCACGCAAGAATTCGCCACCAACGGGGCAAGTTATCCCGATTTCTTCTTGGAAAGTCATCCACTCACGAGTACGACGCTCAACAATTTGGCGATAGTCAATTTCCGGCATTTCTTTTTTCTTTAGGGCAACTCTTGCCTTGCGGACTTCGTCGTTTTGCGGATAGCTTCCTACCGCGGACGTCGGGAATGGAACCGTAAATAATCTTGGGACACTTACTGGAGTAGAAAATCCTTTCTCTGGAACTGGGGATCCATGTGGCAAGTAGTCTGTTTTGAGAAGCGAATAAGGGACGATCTTTTCTTCGCGGTTTTTTGCAAAGGCGACGAGTCTCGAAACTTTTTCTAGAGCGATATCCCAAGGAAGAAAATCTAAATCGGTATTTGTGGAAAGCAACACTCTCTCGCGGTCTACGTGGCAGAAAATTTCTCCCAGAACCCCGTTTAATTCTTCCTCGGATTCGCTATGTGGATGGCGGGCGTCAAAAACTCCAGCTACCAGCTTTTTGTCTTTGGGGAAAGTCGGGATAGATGCCAAACTGCGCTTGCCCTCCACAAAGTCAAGGAAAAACGTCCCGAATGGTAGAGCAAAGTAATCGACGAAATCATTTATTGATCCAAACCAGGTGGCCAAAGCCACCCTTTCCGTTTCTATATCGGACAACAAATCATTCATCAAATTCCTAAACCATTGCCAGTCCTCTGGATGATCGAGTATTTGCGGCTCTTCGAGGCGAACCATATGAGCGCCGCCCGCGAGCAGTGATTTTATTTCATGCCGTAGCGCACCGGCATACTCCCGCGCCAGTTTAGGAAGACCAAGCCCCCCAACATTTTGGGTTTGCCTTGCCAAGGAATATGGCCCTGGTAAACACATAACAACCGGTTGAGAAGTGACATTTCTTGCGAATCGCAAATCCTCCGAGAGAATAGGAGAAGTCCAAGTGAGAGTTGAATCGGTAATTGGTTGGCGGTGAAAGTGGTTGGTTTGGGGAATCCGCGTAAGCTGCGCGAAACCACCGCATCCATCTATCTTTCTTGCAATATCAAAAACGGAATCCCAGCGAAAAGAACCGTTGCCAATTATGGAAACACCAAGTTTTGTGAGTTGCCCCAAGAGAAGAGTCGTAAGGGCATCTTCGGGTCCACGCAGCCTTTCGTCGCCCGCCTTTGCGTCATCACCGAATTTATTGCGAACAGACCACAAATTTTTGGCCTCAGCATACCGAGATGAGTGCCTGTTCCACCTCCCGCAGATTATTGTTTGCATTTGGTTTCCTTTTTATTTGTATGAAATATCTGCCAGAATTATATCACAAACGGTCACCTTATAGCTTTATGAGAATTCAAAAGATCGAGAAGAAGTAGTGGGTTACGAGCCGGTGCAACGACGTAGACACCATTTGCGCCAAGTTTTTTAACAAATTTTATCAACTCCTGGGTTTTTTTCAGGCTCCATTTTTGCAGGGCATTGATATCGGCTTGATCAGAATAGAGCTTAGTTTTTTCGTAAACTTCTTCAGGCAGAACGACTCCAACAATACGCCCTTCTTTAATGGCGGCCACAGTTTTAAAATTTAGGAGTGGCCAGATGCCAACGAGCAGTGGCAAATCAGTATATTGGCGATAGAAACTAAGGAGTTTTGACGCTTGATCCTCGGAAAATATTGGCTGACTCATGAAGAATTCAGCGCCAGCCTGTATTTTTTCTAAAAGACGCTGACCTTCGGTTTGTGGGTCTCCATTCTGATTGACGGCTCCGGCAAAAGTTAGATCGAGTTTCAGCTGGCCGCACAAGTGGGCTTTGAGCTTTTCGATAGCCCCCACGGAATCTGTTTGAAAGACGCCGCTCGATGGGATTATTGCTTGCGCTGCTTCGTAGGGATCGCCGGTAATAATCAAATAGTTGGAAACTTTGCTCCAGCTATTAGCCGCAAGGATCTGATTTGCCAGACCGTTAATCGAACTGTCGCGAGTCGTGACGTGCGGAATGACTCCCAAACCTTTTTCAGCCAACACCGTGGCCAGGTGTATCGAATCATGCGAAATTCGCCTACTGGAATTGATGTCAACCAGACTAACTCCCGCATTCATGAGTTCATCTATGACATGTTCGAAAGCGAGTTCGGTCGTAGGAGGGTCTATTTGGACACTCAGCAAAAATTCGCCGCGGCGCATTCTGTCCAAAAGTCTTTTACTTTCTATTTTCATTTCCGTAAAGTTTTTTGCTTGTCCAAAACGATTTGCTTCGCTTTCTCGAGTCCGATCTGCCTCGGATTTTTATTTGACTTTTTTGCCTCATCAAGAATTTCACGTGTCACCTTTACAATTTTTTCCTCAACCATCGCAAACATCCCGGCTGGTTCCAAGCCGATGTATTCCGCATACGAAGAGATAACTCCTCCGGCATTGGCAATAAGATCAGGGACAATCATAATTCCTCTGTGCCACAATTCATCTTCAGTTTCCTCGCGCATTGGGATGTTCGCGCCCTCAACTATTATTTTTGCTTTAATTTTGTCTTTGTTGCCTTCGTTGATGACATCGGTGACTGCCGCGGGAATCAAAACGTCAACCGGCAAGGCAAAAAGTTCTTCTTTGGTCAGCTTCTTGGCGCCTGGATAATTGGAAACAGATAGTTTTTTCTTTTTGAGATCGTTGAGTGCTTTATAATCCAGGCCGGATTCCAGATACACCGCGCCACGGCTGTCGGAGACGGCAACAATTTTCGCACCCATTCCTGCGAGATGTTTGAAGGCGAACGTGCCAACATTGCCAAACCCTTCGATAGCCACGCTCGCGCTCCTTATTGGTAAACCATAGATTTCCGCGGCCACTTTCGTGGCTTGGGCGACGCCAAACCCAGTGCTCCCCAGTTCGTGCGGCAAACCGCAGGCCTTCTTGCCGTTCACAGTTGCGCAGAAATCGGCTGGCTTGCCTGTCGCTGCTCGCCAATCCCCGAGTGCCTCGGCAAACCATCGCATTTCTTTCTCGCCGGAGTTCACATCCGGGCCGGCAATATATTTTTCTGGCACGAACGACTTTAGCGCACGGGCAAATGCCTGCACGTGCGCCTTCTTTTCTTCGTCCGACTTCCAATTGGCCACAAGCCCAGCTTTCGCGCCGCCAAAAGGAATTCCGGCAAGCGCATTTTTCCAGGTCATCGTTCGCGCCAACCTAAAAACCTCTTCAACTGTTACGTCCGGCGTCATCCTAATACCACCCTTCCCGGGGCCGAGGGCGGTGTTGTCGATAACCAAGAATCCCTTCATGCCAATTTTGGGGCCAGAAACTTCTACCACTTGTTCTGGCCCAAATTCGTCTTTAAACATTGAATTATTAATCATCGGATATGAGGGTTTGCAACCCACTCGGATTTTCTATATAATCATAATAGCTTATTTTTCTTACGGAGGTAACTTATGTGGAGTAAGTTTAAACTTCGTTTCGAGTGCTGGGCATTTGGAAGATGTCCCGGGTGTGGTGGTTGTGGTAAGGAAGTTGAGCCGCGTGGCCTAAAGTATTTTTTACCACCGCTACACTGCGATAAATGTAATCTCAACTACTCAGCTTCTTTCTGATTCATTGCAAACTCAAGGCCCCCGTCACAGTGGGAGCCTTTTTTGTTTTTCTTGACATCTACGATGCGTTTTCTATTTCTTTTCACCAACCGCATGCCCGCCGAATTGCTCCCGTAGAGCCGAGAGGATTTTTCCGGTGTAGCTCGGATTTTTCTCAGATTCAATTCTAAATTTCAGAGCTTCTTCGATAATCTTCGCCTTGACACCCTCTTCTTTGGCGGTTTTCACCGTCCACTCCCCTTCGCCAGTGTGCCCCACTGAACCGGAGACTCCTTTAAGGTCCTCGCCGTGCAGTTCCAATCCCTTTTTGAGCCAGCCAACGAGTCGCGACTCAATGACACTGCCGTGATTGTATACCGCGGAGATTTCTTTGAGGTTGAGTTTGTATTTCGATTTTTTGAGCACCGCGAAGCCCTCGGCAATGGCTTGCATGACGCCGTATTCAATGCCGTTGTGGATCATTTTAACGAAGTGTCCCGCGCCATTCGCTCCCATATACCCATAGCCATCTTTTACGGATAAATCTCGGAAAAGCGGCTCGAGTTTGCCGTATAAATCTTTTTTGCCTCCGACCATGAGAGTTGCGCCGTAACGCGCTCCAGCTGGTCCGCCGGAAACGCCGACATCCAAAAAATTGATTTTGCGCCGTTCAAGCTCGCGCGATCGTCGGATAGAATCTTTATAAAAAGAATTTCCGCCATCAATTATCGTGTCCCCCGTTTCGAGAAATTGCACAAGTCCATTTTTTCCAGTCAACACTTCATCTGTCGGGCTTGTAGACGGCTTGCCCGCCGTAGCCTTGGCGGAGGCGGGAAGCATCAGCCAGACCAAACACGGCCGGGAAAGTTTCTCTCGAAGTTCCTTAAACGAATATGCGGCGACAACTCCTTCTTGAGACAACTTTTTAGTGACATCGGGTGATCTATTAAAACCGACCACTCGCCAGCCTTTTTCAACGAGATGCCGGGCGATATTCGAACCCATTTTCCCGAGACCAACAATGCCGACCTCTTTTTTTATTTGCCGTGGCGCACGATCCAATTCATCAATGTATTTGGATTCTTCAAAAACTTTTTTTGTGTCAGGCTTGTAGGTCCTAAGCGGAACTAAGTTTTTCTGCCAGGCCTTCGCGATCGGATCCACGAAGCGCCACATTGCTTTTACCTCCTCTGTGCTTACAAAAAGGGTCTGGTCGCCGGCGACGCAATCCAAAATCAACCTTTCGTACTCTTCCGTATATTGAGCGCGAACACTCTTCTCACGCAAAAGAAATTTAAATATCCGTTTCTCAATGTCCAAAGTTAGGCCCGGCTTCTTGGACCAGAACTGAATATCAATTCCCTCTTTCGGCTCCAAACTTACGGTGATTTTGTTCTGGTAATGACCGGATCCTGGCGGACAAAGGCAGGGCAAAGGATGCTTCAAAAGCAAAGTTATACTTTTTTGTGGCTCACCCAACCTCTTGCCGCTCTCCATAACAATAGACACGCCTTGCCAGCGTGGTGAATTGAGGAAGGCTATTGTTTTGAAATAAGTTTCGGTTTGCGAATTCGGGGCAACCCCTTTTATGGATTGATAGCCAAGATATTGCGCACGAAAAGTCAATTTCTGGGCATCTCCCAGAGACAATATCTCAAGCTTCTCCAGAATTTCAGCGCGTTTTGATCTCACAGCATCTGAACCAAAGTTAATTGGATGGTCCATGGTTACGAGAGCCAGCATTTGCAATAAATGGTTTTGCCCAACGTCACGCAGAGCTCCTACGCCATCATAAAATCCTCCGCGGTCCTCCACGCCAATCTTTTCCAAAAGACGAATCTCGATCTTTTCGATAAGTTGGTTTCCCCAACCGATCTCGAAAAGATTGTTGGAAAACCTGAATGTCAAAATATTCTGCAGCATCTCTTTGGCTAAATAGTGGTCAATCCTGTAAATCTGCACCTCTTTGAAAAGTTTTCCCAAAAGCTCATCCAACCTTCGGGCTGTTCCAAAATCTTTGCCAAATGGCTTTTCAACGAGAACGCGCGTCCATCCTTCTTTTGGACCACATGGCTTTGTGAGACCAGAAGTCGCCAGATTTTTAAAGATTGTTTCGTACAGGTTAGGCGGTACGGCCAGATAAAATAGTTTATTGGTACAAACGCCGAGGTCACCGTCAATTTCTCCTAAAATATTAGCTAGCGCTTGATAATCTTTGCGCCCCTCAAAAAAACCGCGTTCGTAAGAAAATAGTTTTAAAAATTTATCCAACGATTTTGATTTAGATCGATTTCGGAGATGCCCAGAAATTATTTCGACAACGCGCTTTTGAAATTGACCGGAGGATAAGAGTCGGCGGGCAATGCCAACAACGCGAAACTTGTCCGGAAGCATCTCTTTTTTAAACAAGTGGAAAAGGGCCGGTATGATCTTTTTTGCCATCAGGTTTCCGGTGGCCCCAAAGACGACTAAAATCGTTGGTATGTTTCTCTTGACTGTTTTCATATACCTTATGAAAATTGTATCAACTGATATATAATTTAGCCATGGAAAAACTTTTAGAATTCTATGGCACGGAATGCCCTCATTGCAGCAGAATGGAGCCATTGGTGGAGAAACTAGAAGAGGAAACCGGCGTCAAAGTTGAAAAGTATGAAGTTTGGCACAATGAGAAAAATGCCAAGTTGATGGATGGGTACGATAAAAATCTTTGCGGCGGCGTGCCATTTTTCTATAATGCCGAGATGAAAAAGTTTATCTGCGGCGAAACGGACTACGAAGACTTAAGGAGGTGGGCTACCGGTTCTTAAATTACCAAACCCGATTTTTGTTTTGAGATATCAAAACCAGCGCCCCGCCGATCAGGACAAAGTTTTTGACGACAAACTCCCCTATCACGCTTAGAAGCGGAAAGGCGCCAGAAAACGCCTGTGGCGAGAGGAGCACGCCGAGGGTGGCGAAAGCCAGGTGCCCGACCATAACCCAGGCGCTGATCACGGAGGTTTTCGGAATAAGAATGCCGATGCCGAGTGCAATCTCCAGAACACCTAAAAGCAAATAAAGTGCGTGGTGGTTTGTGATGAAGGGATAGGATTGAGCAATAATATCAAAAACAGGACTAACGTCGAAAAGTTTTAAAAGTCCGAACCAAAGAAAGACAAGCGCCAGAGAAACTCGCAGAAGTTTTATGGCCATTTTTTATTTTATCGAAAATTCTTTATACCCCTTAATTTCGTCTGAAAGATTGGAATCTATTTTTTCAACAAGTTTTGGGTCAAAAGCACTACTGCACCAGTCAAGTAATCCTTTCAATCCCCATTCCTCGCCCTCGGCCTCCAGATAAACTGTACCATCCGGCTCATTGCGCACAAAGCCCTTGAGCCCCAGGTCATCCGCACGCCGCTTGGCTCCGTATCTGAACCCTACACCCTGAATATCGCCGTAAATTTTGGCAATCAATATTTTCACAGTAAGAAGATTATTTCCAATCGTATCCCGAGAAGTAATCTCGCTTAATGTGCTCGTCGGGAATTCCCATGTCCATCAACATTTTTTCAAATTCTACGACCATCGGCTCCGGACCGGAAACGTAAAAGGCGGGTTTTTGGAGATCCGGCACATATTTTTTGATTACCGCTCCGTCTATTTTTTCGGGGCTGACAAAATATAAAATTTTAAATCCCGGATTTCTTTTGGCGACCGCCTCCAGTTCATCTTTATAAACGAACTCTTGGTTGCCATTGGTGTAAAACAATGCGACATTTATCGGCAAGCCACGGCGCTCAAGGTCTAAAAGTATGGCGCGATAAGGGGTGACTCCAACTCCGCCGGCAATAAAGATGTGATCTTTATTGGGATCGTCAACGACAAATTCCCCGTCCGGACCTTCGGCTTCAATTGTTCCGCCCAAAGGTAAGTTGTTTAGTGCGGCTTTGAAACTACTCGGTTTATCAACCCCGTTAGAGGCAGAGGCACGCTGCGAGCCCTCGCGGCCTCTAACGTGGTTGATAACGCGCGTGGTGAGCATCACTCGCCCTTCGTGTGGAGCACTTGAAATTGTGAACCAGCGATCTTCTTTGCGTTCGTCAGGGGTGGGGTGTTGGAGCTTATAATGCAAAAATTGTCCGGCCTGCCACCCGAGAGGTTGTTCGGATTTGAAAATAAATGAAGTTGTATTGGAGGTCTCTTGTTTTTTATTGATAAGGGTTAGTTTGAACATCGTATTCTTAAACAATTTCATCTTATCCGTAAAAACTTGTGCTGCTATTGACGGTTCTCGGCCCCACACTATTCTTCTTCGGGTTTAACCACTTTTTGTCGGGATTTGTTATTTCGATAATTCGTTTAAGTGCCTCAACGTGAGTTCTAAAAAATTCTCTACCACTAAGTCTGCGCTACCCAGTTTTTCTGGTTGATAAGTCGTTGCTAATCCTACTACTTTCATACCGGCAGATTTAGCCGCTTGTATACCTACTGGTGTATCTTCGAAGGCTACACAAAGTGATGGGCTTGCTCCAACCGCCTCAGCCGCCATGAGATATATTTCTGGATCAGGCTTGGGCCGCTTTATCTGTGAACCATAGATCACCTCTTTAAAGTATTGCCTTGTGCCAGTTTCTGAGAGTATGAAATTCGCTGTGGTTGGCGGTTCAGACGTTGCAACTGCTATCGCCACCCCCTCGGCTTTCAGCTTTTCTAAGAAATTGATCAATCCTCCGACGATAGTAATTCGCTTGCCATAGGTTTGCAGGTAGAATTGATCTTTTTCTTTTGAATAACGCTCCGCCTCTTCTTCTGAGAGTCGCCATTTAAAGAGCTGATCCAAAAAATACGCCGTACTATTTCCGGCGATTCGATCGTATAAGCTTTTGCTAATGGGGCTTAACCCGTGTTTGCGGCAAAACACCCCCCAGGCTTTCATGTGATGCGGTTTACTATCAACAATTACACCGTCCATGTCGAAAATTGCTGCCTTAACGTTTTTCATTGATAATATCTTTATTTTATACTCGGGCACGCTTTCCACAATCCCCTTTTGGCTTCTCGCGCTTCCTTTTCGGCTGCGACAAATTCTTTGGCATGGGCGACGTCCGGTGGATAGGTGGAAGCTGTGGCGTATCCCTCTTTCACCAGCTCAAAATTGATAAAAGTGCTACCGACCCAAACGTAGCGCAAAAGCCGGTTGTATTTGTCCCGTTCACTTATGTCTTTCACTAAAACCACAAGTTTTCCTTCAACCAGTTCTTTGTTGCGCTCTCGGGCTTCTACTCCAAAACACTGCACTGGCTTTCGCGGATCCACCACTTCCGACGTATCCATGCCGATGTAGCGCAACCGTTCCCCGGTGTCGAGCTCAATCGTGTCGCCGTCAATCACGCGTTTTACCCTGGAAATCTCCCTAGAGATTTTTGGCGCAGAATCCCGTACATAGTCGGATAAATTCTGTGGCGTCGATGTCGATCTCGGTATCTGCGTTGGAATCATTTGGTCAGCGCGAAACTGATTTTGCGTAACAAATCTGCCAGCTAGAAATCCAACCGCCAAGAAAATACTTAAAATTAGAATGGTTTTTTTCATATTTATCTCAGCGCCCCATGGCACTTCTTATATTTTCTCCCTACTCCGCGGCGCTTTTAATCGCGCTCAAGCTATATTTGAGAGATCCGCCGACTTTTTTTCCTGGATTGAAAATATTCCGTGGATCAAAAATCTTTTTGACTTCGGCAAAAAGCGCGACCATCCGCGGGCCGTACATTTGCTTGAGATAGGGCGTGCGGATGAGGCCGTCATTGTGCTCGGCAGTAATCGAGCCATTGTATTGCTTCACAAGCTTATAAACCTTATCGGAAATTTCAGGAATGATGGCGCGGACATCCGGCCGCTTCAAATCCATAAGCGGGATGATGTGGAAATTGCCGTCGCCGGGATGACCGGCGATCGTATAAACCAGCTTGTCTTTATATTGATCGAGGATCGCATTTATCTTCAGCAGAAATTCCGGCAGATATTTTGGCCGTACGATGACATCGTCTATGAAAGGCGCTGTATCCTTACCGGTTGAGTTGTCGTGCAAAAGCTTGAAGCTCTGTCGGCGGATGGTCCAGTATTTTTGCGCTTCATTTTCATTTTTGAGTACGCGCGCCTGAATCCCATTAGAGATAGAGACTCGCTGCGAGCCCCCGCGATCTCTAACGGGGTAAACTTGAAGCTGTTTCATTGACTCATAAAGCTGTGTCATTCGGCTACTAAGTTCTTTTTCGTCGTCAGAAGCAAGTTGCGCAAGTATCACCATCTTGGGCAAGCCGCCCCTCAAAACCATCAGTGCCTCCGGCAGAAATTGCCAAATGAGCTTGAAGAAACTGCCTTTCATGGATTTGATAATTTGAGGCAAAAACTTCAAAGCAATAGATAAAGTTTTGTCGTCGTAAGATTCCAAACCCTCCGGCTTAAACTTTAAAAGTTCATCCACAACTTGCGGAATCAGATCAAAACTGCGCAAAAATACGACAGCAAGTCGAGAATATTTTTTGGCTTTGACCAAGCGCAGTTTGGCCTCGGTTATCAACCCTAAAGTTCCCTGGGAGCCGACGAAAAGCTTTGTGATATCAAACGTTTTTCCGTCCCAAACATTCCAAAGAGCGTAACCCGAAGAATTTTTGGAGACGTCCGGCTTGGCTTTTTTGATCAAGTCACGGTTATTTTCAATAAGTTTATAAAGGCGGCGATAAACATTGCCCTCAAAGCCAGCCCCCCCTATTTTTTTCTTAAGTTCGGATGTAGAGAGTGGCCGCAAAACGTGTTCTTCACCATCACTTAAAACCATTTTGAGCTCCATGACATAATTTTCGGTTTTTCCGTATTGCAGTGTTAATTCGCCCCCAGAATTATTGGAAATCATCCCACCGATAGCGCAAAGGTCTTTAGATGCCGGGTATGGCGGGTACAAAAGCCCCCTGCGTGCAATCGCCTTCTCAAAATCACGGAAGTAGACACCCGGCTCGACAACGGCGTAGCCGCCGTCGCCCCAAGTAGCGTCAAGGGGCAACCTTTTTACCTCTTTAATGCGATTAAAATATTTTGTGAATTCTACAACAATCGATTCCGTAAGCGGCCCGCCCGTCATGTCCGTTCCGGCAGAACGGCCCGTGAGCGACACGTTTTTATTCTTCAGAGCAAACTTCACCAAATTTTTCAGATCATCAACATCTCTTGGGAAAACCACAATCTCCGGCTTTACTCTAAAAATAGAATAGTCGCGGCTGTATTTTTCACGCGTCGCATCGTCCGCAACCACATCACCTTTTACGATTTTTTTGAGTTCGCCGGAAAGCATCACTTATCCATTATAGAACAAGAAACGCAAAGCCATACAACTTGGGGTTCACTACTAATCTGGGTTCTGCGCTGTTGTTCTTCGGTCTTGGGGATCAAAACAAAGGACGTTCGCACTCATTGGCTGGACTTTTTCCGAAATCGGTGCTATGCTCACAAAAGCGTACATTTTCAAAAATCAATGGGGGTTTATGCTGATCGCCGCCGCAATTCTAGCCTGCATCCTGCTTGCGTTCAAGTATGTACCAGTTTGTTCGGAGGCGCTTATTGAGGGCGCCTTTCAGCGCCGGGAGCGGAATTGGCGTTACTCGAAACTGATGAATCGGAAAACCGCACACACCGTTTTCTTTTTCGACTACGCATGCCGGGAATGCTTTGAAAAAAACATTAACCCTCACGGACTCGAACTCGACGGGCATGGACATCTGCCGCAGTCATTTGGCGGAGGGTATACGTGTTACGAAGAAGTTCCTGAAAAAGCCCGGCGAATTGGAATATTCAAGCCGCAAAAGGGCGACTCGGCAAAAATCACGGTGCGGAAGAACGTTTTCGGCGAAATTATCGCCTACAGGATCGAGCAGACAAACTTTGCCGATGAGTTCGGGGAGAAACAAACTCAGAAGTATCGGGAAGAGTGGAATGCGCACTTTAGGGCGTGGGAAGGCATACAAGCGGAACAACGCGGTATGACCATCGAGCAGTATCGCGTGGCCGAAAGAGAGGAAGCTATCCAAAAGGCCGCAAAAATACTCGATATCACTCCCGAGGAAGTCATCGCCGCCGGCTGGCACGAAAGACTTTTCGAGGCCGCCCTCGAGGCGACGGCTCGTAGGTTGAGCAGGAAGCTCGGAAAAACGGTAACCGCAGAGGAAGCGCTGCGAGATTACGCAAAACGAATTGATAAGCCAACCTTATCCGAAGACATCCCGGATCCGGGGTGCATCGACTTTTGTGACAACGACAAGCATCGCTGGGAGTATGTCGAAACCAGCACGCTGACCGAGGCATGGGCGCTTGACCACCTCACCCAATGCAAACATTGCTCCACACGAATGAACAAACTGAGACAAGCATATCTCGAGCCCGCAGGGCCGGAATGTTTTTCCGACGAGGAGCTTCCCGCCGTAAAGATGACGGGCATGTTGCCGAAAGATCGGCAAGTTCATGCAGATAACTGCTATCGCTGCCGCCTCCGGTTCAACCGTTGGCGGGACGAGCATATGGCAAGTCCGCCAGGGCCGGAATGCCTCACGCGGGAAGATTTGCACGAAATTCACACCAGCGGCAAGATTCCCGAAACATGCCGCGCGCATATACAGAACTGCGAGCGATGCAGACTTAACTCAACCTACCATCTGCAGCACTACGTTGATCGAGTAACCCCGTTTCCCAGGTTGAGACTGACAAGTCTCCAGAGAGCCCAAAGGACCGCCTAGACGGTCCTTTTTTTCTCTGCCGATCTGTGACTCTCGTGGCTTGGTCCTCGATCAGATAATTCCGCTCGTTGAAAATCAACTCTCTCGCATCTCCCTCGATACTGCGTCTCTCGCGGCCGTCTTTCCGGGATAAGTATATCACAAAAATAGACTCCGACATTTCTGTCGGAGTAATTAAGAGAGCTCAATCAGTTTTGTGGCACCACGTCTCGAAAATATCGCTCTTGGTGGTGGATGGAGTGCCTTCGGCCCTAGCCGTGGCGAGCAAGCGATTTCTCCCTTCTTCTTCGGTAAATCCGAAGGCCTGCTCGTCGGAGATGAGAAAAACCTCAAAGCTAGCGCGCTTCAATTCGGAAATTGCCTCTAGGGTGGGCGATCCGCAGACAGCCACTTGCTCTATCCCGTCGGAACGTAGGCGGTTTCCCAGTTCCTTTAACTCTTCTCTGTATGAATCCTCCCATCTTCCGAGAACACTGGAAAGAAATGGCTGGTTCATCATTTTAACGTAGGTCTCCTGATGTAATCTGTCTCTCCTCAGGCAAGAAGAGTAGCGGGGATCGTGCAGGCCGACAACAAAAAATGTTTTGTCGAACGGCTGAAGTCCTTCGCTCTGATGTTGCCTACAACCGAATGCCACTAGTTCATTCACAAACCAGGCAAGATCATCAAGCCTCCTCAGTGTCGCTTGATCTGACACACCGTTAATTTCCAGGCCAACTACAACTAACGCCGATTTCACTGTTTCCCCCCTGGAATTTCTGAATGACCTGTGAACATATTACAGCAAGCTAGATACTGCGTCAAATTTTTGCGGCGCCCCGTCTTAAAATCTTTATCTGGCCCCTCTTAATCTCTATTAACGTTGACGGCTGCGAAGAAAGCGGGCCGGTATCAACATAAAAATCGATCTTGTCACCGAAATACTTCCTTGCCTCTTTTACCGTCCGCGCCGGTTGTTTCCTTTCCCAGTTGGCGCTTGGTGCGACAAGCGGGCCTGTTTTTTGAAGTAACTTTCGCAACCAAATCGACTTAGGCATTCGAAAGGCCAGAGTTTTCCTGTCACGGTGCAAATAGGAAAACTTTTTTAGCCTGCATGGTAAAACCACACTTACTCTTCCAGGCCAGAATTTTTTAAGAAGCCTCTTTGTTCGCAAACTTAGCTTCACGCCAAAGAGCCGCAATTGCTTAAACGAGCCGATCAAAATTATCATCGGCTTTTTGGAATTGCGCCGGCGAAGTTTATAAATTCGCACGACGGTTTTAGGATTCAACGCCAAACCCACGATCCCATAGATCGTATCCGTGGGCACTACGCCAACACCGCCTTCTTTAAGGATCCCAATAATTCTGTCAAAATTTTTCTTTGTATCAAGCATTGATCAAAAATTGACGCGCCCTCACTTTCTTATGGTAACCGATGGCGAATCGGTGGGCTTCATTGCGGACTTTAATTAGTGTCGCCTTGCCCACATCCGCCGGAACGATTCCGATAAACTCGTTCTTCTTCCGTTTTGGTCCCTTGGCGATACCGACAATGGGAATTTTAAGGCCGAATTCGGCTAGCACGCTTTTTGCGGCGTTTACCTGTCCCCTTCCCCCATCTATTAAAATAACGCCGGGCAGAGGCCAGTTATTTTGAAACCGCCTTCGTAAAATTTCTTTGAGCATTCCCGTATCATCGGCCGCGGCAATCGTCCGAATCTTAAATTTACGGTATTCGTCTCCGTTAGCTTCGTTATCTTCGAAAACCACCATTGAGCCGACGGCCGAAGTGCCGGAGATGTTTGAGACGTCATACCCTTCAATACGTAGGTGGTGCTCATCGCTGGCTTCCGGTCGGCTATCGCTAATCAGCGCAATGTCTCGAATGTGTTGCAAAGCAAAAATTTGGCGGCGGAACTTTCCCGCCTTTTCAAATTCAAGGCTTTTGCTGGCAACAGCCATTTCTTTCTGGAGACCACGGAAAATTTTTTGCTTTTTGCTTTCAAAAAACAGCTTAAGGTTTTTCATGTTCTTTAAATAGTCCTTGCGGCTGATTGTGCCGATGCAGGTTCCCGGACAGAGTCCGATTTCGTAGTCAAAACAGGGTTTGGCGAATTTTCCGATACGACTTGATTCATGCGTGCTCCACGGAAAAATGCGGCGCAGAATCTTGAGAGCTTCGCGGATACTCGCTGCCGAAGTAAAGGGCCCATATTTCTTCCCCGTTGTTCTATCCTTGCCACGGACAAGCATTACGCGCGGAAAACTCTCGCGAGTAATTTCCACATACAAAAAGCTTTTGTCATCTTTCTCGCGGATGTTAAACGGCGGTCTGAATTTTTTGATAAGTTTGGACTCTAAAATCAGGGCCTCAAGCGCCGTGTCTGTTTTTTGATAATCGACTTTCCGTATCTCACTAACAAGTTTCTGAATCCGCGTATCATGCGACCGTTCAAAGTAGCTCGAAATCCGCCGGCGCAAATTTGCCGCTTTGCCAATATAGAGTACTCGGCTGGCATTATCTTTCATCAGATAGATACCGGGCGAATCAGGAAAGTTTCGATATAAATTTTCTTTGCTCATCGAAGCGTGGTTATTGTACCGCCTTTTGTGGCGAACCTCCAGACTTCCAGAATAAAAAACTGCCATGGGAAACAAGAGTTCCCGTGGCGTGCAGATTAGGAAAAGAAGGATCGGAGTCTGCGAAAGGCCCTGCCAGGAAAGCCGTCCTCAAAAACAAGAACTGATCCAAGACCGCACAATATAATCTGAACAGAACCGTGTTCATAAAGTGGTTCTTTCCAGACAAGATAACTGCCAGCCGAGAACAAAAGTAGTCCGATAGCGGTTTTCATTCGCACCTCCTAAATTGAACTGGTTTGATACTGACAAAAACAGCACTGTTCGTCCAGGGTCCTAACCATTAATCTCCTAAAAGAACGTAGATTGCGCACTTTCCTATTTCCGGAATCACTCCGCCGACTATTTCCTCACTTATCTTTTCAAGATGAATTTTTGCGTTGCCTCCTTCGGATACTAAATAATCCTCCTCAATATATGCGATCTTTTTACCGCTGCTGTCATAAACAAATTTGCTTTCAAAATAGCCAAGTTTTTTCCCATCGCGCGCCTTGATATGATTTCCCTCAACCCAACCTATCTTTTGCCCCGCGCGATAAATATCGTTGCCGACGAGTTTAAGCATGATTTTATTCTAGCATAACAAACGAAAATCGCTCCAATACTTCTTGTACTGGAGCGAGGTGTCATCGAGGAATCCTTTTATAGGTTACCGCTGTTCTGCCGATCCACTTGGGTGTAGTTTTGGAAATCCTGTATCGTACGTCTTTATAGGAGCCGCCTGATTCTAAACTCTTGCAGACTTCTCTGGTCTCAACGATGTTGTCTGTAATAGTCCAGTCATCCGCAAGTTTAACTTGCAAGGTTATTCCGCAACCGCCTGCTTTGATCTCATAAAAATTCACCACTCTTGTTCCTGGAGTAAGAGTTTCATATTCAACCTTGGCCATATAGTTATTCAGCAGGAAAAAGATGAAAAAACAAACCAGTAGAGAGATAGAAAACACACGAATCGCTTCAAGCCGTTTAAGCCAGTGTTTGTGAAAATCTGGGTCTTGACGCGCGAGCCAACGCTTTTCTTCTTCAGTCGGTTCTTGAGTTAAACTGCGAAATCTGTCGCCAAATCCGGGTGGCTTTTTATTCCAGAACATCGATCATCCTCCCTATTATTTGATAAGCTGATTGCATTGTATAGCTGTTCGTGGGAAAAAGCAAGAAAAAATCCGCCAAGGCCGAAGCATTGGCGGACGGAAAAACTTATACTCTCGAGTGGCGTTCTAGCAAGCCGCAGCTGCGGCAGATAGCTGCGAGGTCACAGGTTATGTATTCCGAGTTAGGAAATCCGCGTCCGCACTGGCAGCACGGCTCAAGCCGAATCTCGTCAAGTTTCCAATGAAACAACAAATCGCTATAAACAGGAATAAAACCCTGATCCTGGATACATATGCAAACCTTGCATCCGGCTTTTTCGTGTTCTTCCCAGCGCCTCGGAGCGTTAATCCTTAGGTGCCGCACCTCGCCTGCAATATCTATCAGGTTGCCGCGAGTGAGTCTTTCACTCTGTGTTACAGTAGCGGCTGCGGACATATTACCCCCTCTTATTTACTGAAAATTATCTGATGCAATTCTACAGAAGTTGGAAGCAACATGTCAAGTCAACACTTTCCTCAAATATTCTCCAGTGAAGCTTCCTGCTTTCCTTGCAATCTGCTCGGGTGTGCCCAGGGCAATGACCTTGCCGCCTCGCTCCCCGCCTTCTGGGCCAAGGTCAATCACCCAGTCGGCACACTTGATGACGTCCAGGTTGTGTTCGATTACGACAACGGTATTCCCTCGGTCAACCAAACGCTGCAAGACTTGAAGTAGCTTGTCCACGTCGGCAAAGTGCAAGCCGGTCGTCGGTTCGTCAAGTAAATAGAGCGTGCGCCGCGTGTCGCGCTTGCCGAGCTCGGCCGAAAGTTTGATTCTCTGCGCCTCGCCGCCGGAAAGCGTCGTTGCCGATTGCCCGAGCGTAAGATAATCAAGTCCGACTTCTTCTAAAATAGTCAGCTTATCATAAAGCCAGGGAATATCCTCAAAAAATTTTACGGCTTCTTCAATTGTCATCTGCAAAATCTCATAGATATTTTTATTTTTATATTCAACTTCCAATGTCTCGCGATCAAATCGTTTTCCTTTGCAAACGTCGCATTGAACGTAAACTGTCGGCAAAAAATGCATTTCAATGGCAATCGTGCCGTGCCCCTCGCAATTTTCGCAGCGCCCGCCGGGAACGTTGAAGCTGAAACGTCCGGGCTTGTAGCCGCGCACGCGCGCGTCTTCGGAGGCAGAAAAAAGATCGCGAATATGCGTCCAGGCGCCGACGTAGGTGGCAGGGTTTGAGCGCGGCGTGCGTCCGATCGGCGATTGATCAATATTGATTACGCGGTTAATATATTCGAGTCCGAGCAATACTTTATGAGCGCCCGCTTTGTAGGTTGCAGCGTTAAACTTGTTCGCCAGTGTTTTATAAATCACATCGTAGACCAAGCTTGATTTGCCGGAACCGGAAACGCCCGTGATCGCGGTGAATCGTCGTAAAGGAACGTCAACGTCAAGGTTTTTCAGATTATTTTCGCTCGCACCGCGGATTTTCAAATAATCCTGACTCTTTTTAACCTCGCGCCTTTTCTTCGGAATTTCAATAAACTTCTTGCCGCGAAGATATTGCAGAGTCGGCGAGTCCTGGGTTTTGTCTTTGATAATAGCCGGTATTGGCCCTTGGGCGACGATTTTTCCGCCATGCACGCCCGCCGCCGGCCCGATATCAACCAAATAATCCGATTCTCTGATTGTTTCTTCGTCATGCTCAACGACAATGATGGTATTGCCTAGATCGCGGAGCTCGTGGAGAGTTTTGATAAGCTTGGCGTTGTCGCGTTGATGGAGGCCGATTGTCGGCTCGTCAAGAATGTAAAGAGTGCCAACGAGGCGCGAGCCGATCTGCGAGGCGAGGCGGATTCTTTGCGACTCTCCACCCGATAATGTCCCGGCCCTGCGGTCAAGCGTTAAGTATTCAAGTCCGACGTTGATCATGAATTTGAGGCGACTTTTGATTTCTCGAAGTGGCACTTCGGCAACGGCCTGTAAGCTTTCGCTCTTTAATTTGAGTGTTTCGAAAAATGCGCAGGCTTCTTCGATCGGCATTGCTGTCACTGTGTTAATATTTTTGCCATTGATCAGGACGCTCAAACTTTCTTCCCTCAATCGTTTCCCCGCGCAAGCTGGGCAAATCTTTTCCGACCAGATGTCTTCCGTGCCCAAGCCGTGACATGTGGGACAGGCACCATAGGGACTGTTGAAGGAAAAAAGCCGCGGCTCGATTTCCGGAAAAGAGAAGCCGTCGTGCGGGCAGGTGAACTTGGCCGAAAGCGACACCTCTTTATCGGTAATTATCGTTACGACATTGTTGCCATACTTGAGACCAGATTCAATCGCTTCCGAAAGTCGCAGGCGATTGTCTTTCGCACTCGCCACGGAACTCTTCTTGCCGGAGAAATCGAGTCCTGCAGGCAGACGATCCACAACAAGCTCAATCGTGTGCTGTTTGTATCGGCTCAACTCTATGCGATTGCGCAAAGAATAAAATTTTCCGTCAACGCGCACCTCGGAAAACCCTGCGTTGAGGAAATCGTAGAGCATTTGGTAGTATTCCCCTTTCCGGCCGCGGACGACTGGAGCCAAAATCACCATATTTTTCTCGGCCTTGTTTTGTTTGGAAATTTCAACAGCCACGTCAACAATCTCCTCCGTTGTCATTTTTTTGATTTCACTGCCGCACTTCGGGCAGTAGGGCTTCCCTGCCCGCGCGAAAAGCACACGGAGATAATCGTAGATTTCCGTGATCGTGGCCACCGTCGAACGCGGATTGGACGAATGGCTTTTCTGATCAATGGAGATGGCTGGCGATAATCCCTCGATCTCATCAACGTCCGGCTTGTCCAACCGCCCCAAAAACTGCCGGGCGTATGCCGAAAGCGATTCAATATAACGCCTTTGGCCTTCGGCAAAAATTGTGTCAAAAGCCAAGCTGGACTTGCCCGATCCGGAGAGACCCGTAAAAACGATCATTTTGTCGCGCGGAAGTTCCAAAGAAATATTCTTCAGATTGTGTTCACGAGCGCCTTTGATGATTATTTTATCTCTCATGGATACTAAAAGTACCCCCGTCCCAAAACATATAGGGGTATATAAAGCGAATTATAATCTTATTTGACAATAAAAATCAAATTCTGGTATGATGTAATCAGAAACATTTTCTGGGAGGAAATATGCGGGCTTATAGACCAAATGAACCTGGACGTCATCGTTGCCGGCTCTATCGGTTGAATAAGAAGTTAGAAGACGCGTTCGTTGAGGTATGGGACACCGAAGAAGCACCTTACGAACATTCTGGCGATTCTCTCCCGTCTGGAAAAGTAGTCGTCACTTGTGTGGGAAACTCTTTTGAGGATGTTCGTAGCCACATGAACAGAATCCGGCAGGATAGGTCGATTTTCATCGCCAACGATTGGGCATCAAGGGGCTCCCTCTAATCCAACAACCGGGGCGTGCATTGCTGCACGCCCGAACTATTGCGACGATTTGACATATAGCAAGTTCAGTATTATAGTACCCTTAGTTAAATCTGGTTTGAAAATAAGGAGCTCAGAATGTCCCTTTACCAAATTCACCCGCACCTAGTTCTCGGCGTACAATTTACCCTCATCGCAACCATCCTTTTCATAAGCATCGCGCTAAAAAGAAGGGTGGCAGGAAATCAACGTCTGGCTTGGTCACTTATAACATCCAGTTTTTTGATGTTAAGCACGGGTTCTTACGTGCGTCAGGGAACGGAAGATATTCTTCTTTTTTTTCCCTTGGCGTTTGTCGCGTTAGTACTATTAAACGGCGGAATAATTGTGGATATGGGGTAAGTGTTCACAAAAAAATCGACCGAAAAAGGCACGCAGCAATGCGTGCCCATATTATTTCTTGACAACTTTCCTTGACAGCTCCTTGATCTCATCACGCAAAAGCGCGGCAAGTTCAAAGTCCAAATGCTTGGCGGCCTCGCGCATTTCGCGCTCCTTGTCGGCAATAAGTTTTTGTAAAGCGGTTTTGGATTTCGGTACCGGCTTCATTTCAAGTTTAAGCACTTCATCAATGTTCGGCAGAATATCCGTAATTTTTTTGATAATCGTTTTCGGGGTTATCTGGTTTTCTCGATTATATTCAAACTGTAATGTCCGACGACGTTCGGTTTCGGCCACGGCGCGCTTGATGGAGCCGGTGATTTGGTCGGCGTAAATCAAGACTTCGCCGTTTATATTGCGCGAAGCTCGGCCGATTGTCTGAATGAGCGACGTCTCGCTCCGCAAAAACCCTTCTTTGTCGGCATCCAAAATCGCCACGAGTGAAACCTCCGGCAAATCCAACCCTTCGCGCAGGAGATTGACCCCCACAAGAACATCGAAATTGCCCTTGCGCAGATTCGTCAAAATCCTGATCCGATCCAATGTCTTCACATCGCTATGCAAATACGTTACTTTGATCTTTTTTTCTTCAAGGTAGGCCGACAAATCCTCGGCCATGCGCTTGGTGAGTGTCGTAACCAAAACCCGCTCTTTCCTCACCACCCGTTCCTCAATGCGCGGAATGAGATCGTCAATCTGCCCACGCGCGGGGCACATGGTAATCTTGGGATCGATGAGTCCCGTCGGGCGAATGATCTGTTCCACTATTTGCCCGGCCGGCCGGGCGCTTTTATCTCTTTCGTAGGGGCCGGGCGTCGCCGAAGTATAAATCACCTGTCCGATGCGCGACTCAAATTCAGTGAATTTTAACGGCCGATTGTCGATCGCGGACGGCAAGCGAAAACCATATTCCACAAGCGTTTCTTTGCGCGAGCGATCGCCCCCGTACATCCCCTGAATCTGCGGAACCGTGATATGCGACTCATCTATCACGGTGAGAAAATCTGGTTTGCCCGCAGATGTATGCGGGAAATAATCCAAAAGCGTGTCCGGAGGTTCGCCGGGAGCGCGGCCAGAGAGATGCCGAGAGTAGTTTTCCACGCCATGGCAGTAACCAATTTCGCGCATCATAGCAATATCGGATTTGGTTCGGCGTTCAAGCCGCTCCGCCTCCAAAAACTTTTTATGTTTTTCAAAATAGGCAAGCCGTTCTTTGAGTTCCTCCTGAATTGCCGCGCTTGCCCGTTTGCGCACATCTGCTTCCGTGATGAAATGTTTCGCGGGAGCGACAAAAATTTCCGGGAGCGTCGGCGTTTTCCCGGGCCTGAAGCCAACCACCGGATCAATTTCATAAATCTTTCGGATTGCGCCCTCTTTGAGTTCAAAACTATAGATCACTTCCCGATCCGGCGGCATAATTTCCCAATTGTCGCCACGGAGACGATACGTGCCGCGCTTCAAGTTGGAATTAGTGCGCGTGAATTGGAGCTCGACCAGCTTGCGGGCAAATTCTCTGCGATTGATTTTGTCCCCTACTTTGAAATGAAAAATGTTTTGGGCATAAACCTCCGGCGCGCCCAAGCCGTAGATGCAGGAAACGGAGGCGACAACAATCACGTCACGGCGCGTGAGTAAAGCGGTCGTTGCCGCATGGCGCAGCTTGTCTATCTCATCATTGATTAGCGCTTCTTTATCAATGTAGGTGTCGCTCTGGGGCATATAAGCCTCCGGCTGGTAGTAGTCGTAATAGGAAACGAAATAGTGCACAGCGTTTTGCGGAAAGAGCTCCCGGAATTCGTTGCAGAGCTGGGCGGCCAAGGTTTTATTGTGGGCAATGACAAGCGCGGGCTTTTGGATTTCCGCGATGACATTTGCCACCGTAAAAGTTTTGCCGCTGCCCGTTACGCCCAAAAGCGTTTGATCCCTTAGTCCCTTCTTGAGACCAGAAAGCAACGACTGAACCGCTTTCGGCTGATCACCGGCTGGTTTATATTTACTTATTAGTTGAAATTTATTTTCGGGCATAAAGACTTAAAGGCTGGCCCGCCCCGTCACTAAAAGAGCGGCAGGTTTTCTTCCCGGCGCAGGCCGAGAAAGCACCGCTCTTTTAGTGCGGGGTCTCCGGCGGCTCTACTTCCAGATTAAAGTTAGGTAGCGCCAGTAGGTCCGCTCCTTTTATTTAAGTAAGCCCTCCTGATATTTGCCGCCTTATCATACTCCCGAGCCTCATCCATCCTATCGAATGACATCTTGCGACGCGTATCTTCAAACATAGAGATAGTGTCCTGGGCGGCTTTTTTAAATAATTCTGCCTTCACTTCGGCAATAAGCTTCGGGTCATAAGATTTCTCCAGCCCTCCCAATAAGGAATCTAGTTCGTAGCCGCTATGACTGATAAGCCGGAATACCGATTGAGTCTGCCAATAACGCTCTTTATCGCCACCTGGATCATAGTTGGGATTTTCTATTCCAAAACTGGCCTTCAGTAAAAACTTCTTTTTCTCTCCATCAACATCTACCTCTACTTCCCCCATTGAATCCGGCCTTTTTCTTTCCCCCTCCCTTGTTTGTTCGTAAGGGACGGCATCAACATCACCGTGTAATTTGCCTTTCATAATAGCTTCCCTCCATTCCACCTCGCTCTGCTTATCTCGCTCTGGTCCGCCCATATCTGGGTATGAACGAATAATTTTGGGCATTTTAACCTTGCTTAAAAGCATTTCCCTTAAACGATTAGTAAATTCCTGCCGGATCTTTTCCTTTTGAGCTTCCTGTTCACGAGCCGGCCCGACTTCAGGGGCCTTTGGTTGAGCCTCGGATTTACTCTCTTTTTTCCCGAATAAGCGTTCCGCTATACTCATGTTTTTATTATACACTATAACCTTTTATTCTCAACATTTCAACAATTTCAATGCTATTTACCTCTAAATTAAGCCCCCTTAATCTAATGTTCTTGGGAACATTAGATTAAGGAATAATTTAATTAAGTAATTTTGTTAACGGACACTCGGCGTGTTGGTGGGGGCGCGCTGGGCAATATTTCCGTCCGTAATCTATGAGAAGGTACGTCGCTCCGAACCAATCCTTCTTGGGAATTATTTTCATCAGATCACGCTCTATCTTCTCCGGTGTCTTTTCGTTGCTTAAACCCAGGACGCGCGCCAGGCGCCGCACATGCGTGTCAACGGCAATCCCTTCCACCACGCTGTAGGCATTGCCTAAAATAACGTTGGCTGATTTGCGGCCGACGCCGGGGATGGTTATCATCTCGGCCATTGTTTTCGGCAATTTGCCGCCGAAGCGGTCTTTCACAACTTTTGCCGCCGCCAAGATGTTTTTTGTTTTGGCGCGATAGAACCCTGTGGATTTTATGTCTTTCTCGAATTCGCGGCGGTTGGCGCGGACATAGTCATCAAGTTTCCTATATTTCTTAAATAGTTTCATTGTTACTTCGTTAACTTTTTTGTCCGTGCATTGCGCCGAGAGCTCCACGGCCACCAAAAGTTCCCAATTGTTTCGATACCTCAAGACAATCTTAGCGTTCGGAAAAAGCTTTTTGAGAACCGCCAAGATCTTTACCGCTCGCTTTTTAAGTTTTGGTAGGTCTTTTTGTGAAATCACTCGGATATCCTATTACTATTGACACTTAATGGCAATATGCTATACTAAGCAAGGTTGCTGCCAGTTGGGGTGGTAGCAAGCGATCCATAGACTCGAGCGGCCCCGACCCGCGAGGAGACGCAGCATGCAGGGCCGCGCTGCGGCTCCAAATACGGCCCAATCGGGAGCCGGGCTCGCGCCTAAACCTTAAGCGAGCCCGGCCCTTCAATTTTTTATGACACATGTATTGGAACGGAAATTTTTCAATAGGCCAACGCTTAAAGTCGCCAAAGGTCTCTTGGGTAAATTTATCGTCCGCCGCCTCCGTGGGAAAAGAATACCCCTGATGATAACCGAAGTAGAGGCCTACGACGGCCCGCGCGACAAGGCCTCGCACGCGAGCCGCGGTCTCACAGAACGCAACAAACCGATGTTCAGCGAGGCCGGCAAGTTTTATGTCTATTTCACTTACGGCATGCATTGGATGCTCAACATCGTAACCGGACGCAAGGGGTATCCGGCTGCAGTACTGATAAGAGGGGGTTTGGCAACAAGCAACAAGAGACAAGCGAGAAATAAAAGTAAAACCATGCAAAGAATTATATTGAGCGGGCCCGCAAAGCTTACGAAATTTTTAAAAATTGATAAAAAATTCAATTGCCTGTCCGCAAACAAAAAAACCGGCCTCTGGTTTGAGGACCGATGCGTACGGATCAAAAAATCACAGATCAAGCGGAGCAAACGTGTTGGCGTGGACTACGCCGACGAGTGGGAAAAGAAACTTTATAATTTCCGCCTTACAAACAACTGATAGACAGTAGCCACCACAAAAATCAGAGGTGGCAATATGTAATCCGCTACGATTTTTACTTTTCTTTCGCTAATTCTAAAACCTAGTTTGTTTAAGTAGTGATGATAAAAAGTCTCGTCGTAAGAACCGAATTGAGCCTTGGTTAAAACGCACCCTCCCAATACTAAAATCTGCAAATAGTATAAAAACACAAAAATCAATATCAGTTTCCAACTTAAGAAAAACGGCGATGTGAAAACAACCACAATGAAAAGCAAATGTGCTGTAAAAACAAGTCGTTTTAATAACTTACTTTTGAACGCAGTCATTGCCTAACACCAGCCTCCTTCTTTAAAAGAAGAATTTTGTTCTTTACTCCGCGATTATAGCCGCCCGCTTTGCCGTCGGAGCGGATAACTCTATGGCAAGGAATCTTTGGATTGTGATTTTTGTTCAAAATATTCCCCACGGCACGATAGGCGCGCGGCCGACCGGCGCGCCGAGCGACTTCCTTGTAGCTTAGAATTTTACCTCTGGGTATCCGGGAAACAACGCCAAGTACTTTTTTTCGGAAATCATCGCTCATATTATTGCCCCAACCAAACAAAGATAATATACACAGAAAACGCCACGAAAATGACGAGGAGCCAAATCCTCCAACGCCGGAAAAGATCAGGCCAAGTTGCGCCAACCATAATCCCCAAAGAAAGCAGGGCGATTTTTAAGAGACTCCCCTGCCACCAGGTAAGTGTAAACGATTTAAACACATTGAAGATCATATTTGCAGCTGCTGTCCAGATTTTTTCTAAAGACCAACAAATTTTAGGGTGCCAGCAATTTCTCTCAAGTGCAGCTTATCTCCATAGAGCATGAAATAGAGATAAACATGGCTACCGATGCTAATGGGACGCGGGTACTGAATTATTATCGCCGCCCCGCCACTTTTTTCTTTGGCCTCTTTGGACTGGTCAGGAGATGCCACAACTAAACGCGCATCGACTCCGACAACTGTTAAATGACTTATATTTTTTAGCGAGGAGCCGTATGGTTTTGTTGGATCTTGGGCCAACCTTCGAGCGACATCGTCTAATTTTATATTTTTTACTAAATCGATCCGATCTGCTCCAACAAGAGCATCTATGGCGAAAAAGCCGTCCCCCCCTTTGTAAGACAAGGGCTTCTTGTTGAAAGCCCTGCCGTCTAAATTAACTTGCCAGGTGGACGGGTAAGCAAGAGAAATTTTGAAATCGGGATTGGTGTAAGTCGCGAGTGTTCGAAAAACAATTTTTGGCTGCCTGGCCTTTTCTTGATCGACAAACAAAAACGCCGCTGCGATCAGTATCGTTCCTACAGCAACCTCCCAAACAACCCTTTTATTTTTCATCCCGTTAGAGATAGGAAACGCCAAAGCGTTTCCGTAAATCGCCAGTGAATCCGATGTATAATCGCTTACTTTGTATTTTGCAGGACATAAACATAAATGGTTAATCTCTAACGGGATTCATTGCCAAAATCGCGAGTTCCGGATCGTAGTCGAAAACTTGTATAGGAAAGATAAAGCCCGACGAGCACGGCGAGTCCGCTCACCCAAGTTGGAACTTGCCAGCCGCCGATCACGGCATCCCAGCCCAAGGACAATCTCAAAAAATGCAACACGGCAACAATGGCAAAAAAGGCGCCGACAACTGAAAGAAACATTTTTTGTTTCATTGTTTAATAATACAATATTCTATATTTTTTAGTCCAGTGCTACTGGGCAATGCACTGATTGTATGCCGAAACCTCTGAATTATAACTTGCTATCAAGGCCTTAGTTGGTCCGAGAAGATTGTTGTATTGCGCAATAAGCGCGTTGTACTCTTCGGTTTTTTGATTGTACTCTTCCCTATTTTTAGTATTTTCGATTTCTTGTTTTTTTACCGCGAGTATCGCTTGAAGATTATTGAGCTGGGTCTCGTTGCTTTCTATTTGAGCTTTGAGCGACTGGTCAACCATGGGGCAGGCCGAAGCCGGTTTCCCAAAAATCTGCACCGCAATCCAAACCGAATCCCCTTCCCGCACCGGGCGTGGCTCGCTCCCTGCTTGGGAGTCGGCAAAAATTCCTTTTTTTACAGCCACGCCAATTTCCGTATAGTGAGAGTTTAAAATGTTGGCGCGGTGGCCGGGACTATTCATCCAAGCTTGCACCAAGTCGGCATCGTCTTTGAAATTTCCAAGGGCTAAATTTTCTCCGAGCGAGAGATAATCATAGCCAACTTCCTTAGCCACGCTCTCGGCGCCGGCGCCTAAGGGCGAAATATGGGCAAAATATTGCTTATCAAACATATCTTTGGCGCGCAGAGCGGCAATATCGTCCAGAGTCGCGTTGCGAGAAAGTGGCGGTAGGTCATTGTTATTTCTTTGAATGTTTGTCCACTTGATCGTTCCTGAAGTTGTAAGTTGCGGTGTTGGAGCGACTATTTTCGGTGCAATCGGCGGCGCCGATGGCGCAGAAAGTTTTCTCGTCGGCAAACGCAACGGCGGCGGCGCGGAAAATTGTTTTTTGATTTCCTGGACCGCCGTGTTCAAAGCGGCACTCTCCAAATTCTCGACTCGCGGCGAAAAATAATCGGAAATTTCATTTCTATAAACAAAAACTGCCCCAATCGCAAGGAGGGCAACTATCCAAAACACACCCTTAAGCTTAGATACGCCCATAATTGTAAGTATAGCAACCGGCGGTAAACGAGATCCACGTTGACCAAAAGCAAAGTTTATGCTAGGTTGTAGTTAGCTTCTTGAAGATTGGGAGGTGCTCATTGTTGGATTTCATCCGTAATAGCCTCGAGTGGAAAAACTTCGGCTGGAACTTTTTGACAACAAGTTTTGTGATTACGGTAATTCTCGGAACATTCCAATTGTGGGGTTTATGGAAACAGCACAAAACCATCAAAGAAAAATTGTCCGGAAAATGTGTGCCAGTATTGCTTTTTTCCTACGGCGGCTGCCTACTTTTGTCATTTTTGTATTACGGCTTTCTCATCAAAAGCCTGGCGGTGATTTTTCTCTGGCCCCGAATCCTTCTGATCGTGGTCTTGCTCTACGACCTATTCAAATTCGAGGGATTCTCGACAAGACAAAAACTATTGTCTATCTCGTTCTGTGGGATAATTGTGTCCACGATAGTTTTTCCTCGAAAAGACATTGTTCTTATGTTCGGGATGATTGGCGGATTGTTCCCCGCAATACAACAACCGGTTGAGATGTGGCGCAAAAGGAGCCGGGGTTCTGCCGATATTCACTATCTCATCACCAACTTAACCTCCTCTCTTTTCTGGGTAATTTACTGGTTCGCCGTTAAGAGTGCCGCTTTGGCATTCCTGAATCTAATTGGCGTGCTGATTCTATCAATAACCGCTATCTTATGGTTTAAGTATAAATAAATCGGGCTGCGTGTTTCATCACCGGCCCGTTTTTTATTAAGACGCGGTGGTCAAACTATTTCTTCCCAGGGCAAATTAGGTTTTCCGAAATGGCCGTAGGCGGCGGTTTGGAGATAAATCGGCCGGCGAAGATTAAGGCGTTCAATGATCGCCGCCGGACGGAAATCAAATTTGCCTGCGAGATATTTGGAAATGTCTTCTTCTTTTTCGTTTGCGGCATGAACCATCAGCGGCTCAGCGCGGCCGATGGCGTAGGCAACGGAAACCAAACAACTTTTCGCGAGGCCGTTTGCCACAATATTTTTTGCGGCAAAGCGAGCCATGTAAGCCGCGGAACGATCAACTTTTGTCGGATCTTTCCCCGAAAAAGCTCCACCGCCGTGAGGAATCATACCGCCATAAGTGTCCACCATAATTTTTCTGCCGGTGAGTCCCGTGTCAGCCGCAAAGCCACCCTGCACGAATCGGCCCGTGGGGTTTACAAAAATTTCCACTCCGGAATTATGGCCAACAAGTGGATGAATTAAATTTTTGATAAGCTCGCTCTTAATAAATTCTTGATTGACGCCTCCGCTGTGCTGGGCGCTGACCAAAACCGCCTTGACTCGCCCATCGTCCATCGTCACTTGCGTTTTCCCGTCCGGACCAAGCCAGGAGAAATCTTTGTTCGTTTTTCTTAGTCGTTCGAGGCCGGAAGCCAATTTGTGGGCCAAGACAACTGCGGTCGGTAAAAATTCCGGCGTCTCGTTGGTTGCGTAGCCGTACATAATTCCCTGATCCCCCGCGCCGCCGGTATCCACGCCCTGGGAAATATCTGGCGATTGCTTGGCAATTTCCGTGATAATCCGCAAGTTGTCGGAGTAGCCGATGTTTTTATAGACCATTCGGGCAATGTCTTCGGCATTGAAATCAGCCAACGTCGTGAGTTCCCCGCCGATCATTAAAACCCCGTGCGAGCCAAATGCTTCGATAGCCACGCGGCTTTTGGGATCCTGTCTTAAGCATTCGTCCAAAATCGCGTCCGAAATCTGGTCGCAAACCTTATCTGGATGACCGGGGGTAACGGATTCGACGGTATATGTTTTTAAGTGATACATGATTTTGTAAACACAAACTCTTTCCTTTTGGGGAAAGAGTTTGTGTTTCAACACTTATCTTTCCTTTTACAAGGCTGGAGTTGGCACCTTGTCTAGTGTTTCATTCCTCACAAAGGAAACATTAGATAGGCTGCTGCCGGATCATCGGGCCAGATCCCTCCCCGGACTCTTGATAATCTACCCCGCCGTCATGCTTGCACAACTGGCGAGGCCTATTTTTCTATCTTAAGTAGTATAGCAAACTCCGACCGACGGCGTCAATCGCGTCCTGTGGATAGTTGCGAGAACCGATATTGACAGGGAATTTGGTAGGGGGTTATTATGATGGTAATAATTAAGCCCCTTAATTATGAATCAAAAAGCTTCGTTAAAAATCGTTCTGATCTTGATAATTGTGCTTATTTTAGGTACTGTAGGATATTTTATTTTAGTAAAAAATTCTGGTAATAATGTAAAGGATATAGCGCTAAGCTTAAAAGATGTAAAAGATTATAACTATAATCTTTTAGCCGATGATTACAGACCAAATTTGAATGAGAAACCTTATCCACATATTTTGGCATGGTATATTGAAAGTTTTGATACTTTAGCTGATTTCAGCAACTTATTAAATGTTAACGCTACTGCACACAAATCTCTTGTTAATGATGTTTACCTTTATGATTCTTTGGAAAATGCCCAAAAAGCCTTACCCGCTGATCATAGCCAAGATTTTCAGAAGCTGGCTCAGCAAAGTTTTCAGATTGAAAAAATCGGCGATGAAAGCTATGCCTTCTCCGATTCGTCTCATATAGTGAGAATTTGGTTTAGAAAAAATAGTATAATATCTCAAATTGCTTTAACTGGCGGAGATATTAATGAAGCAGTTAAATTTGCTAAGCTAGTAGAATCTAGAATCAAATAGAAATTCAAGTGGATGAAAAGGGTAAACTGCTGATATTGTACGTTTATTGCGATTTGACCGCTAAAAGCTCCACCGTAAACTTCAGGGTCGTATTTGGCGGTATCGGGCTGGCACCTGCAGCACCATAACCCAGCTCAGGCGGAATTGTGAGTGCGCGCTTGCCGCCGACTTTCATGCCAAGGACGCCGAGATCCCAACCCTTAATGACCCGCCCGACGCCTAATTGGAATTCAAACGGCTGACCTCGATCGTAGGAACTGTCAAATTTTTTGCCGTTCTCGAAGGTACCAAGATAATTCACGCTAACCGTATCGCCGCTTTTGGCTTTGGCGCCAGTACCCACCCTTAAGTCCTCTACTTTTAATTTACTCGCTTGGTTTGCTTGGTCCATTTTTATTTTTTCGGCCTCGGCCGAAGCTTTATCCTGCACAGCACGATCAAGACGATTATTATACCAAACGCCGCCGCTAATAAGCGCCACCGCGACAATTATAAAAACGATGATTTGGAAAATCTTCATCCCGTTTATTATAGCACCAGCAACATAGAACAGTAAATGATCCTAGGAAAAAATAATGGCCCATCGCGCGTATTGCGAGATGGGCCTCAAAAACTTGGGAAAACTGAAAACTATTGTTACTTCTTGACCTTATCAATTCTTACCTCGACATTATCAATCAAGATCCCCGGCGCTTCTCCCGAACTCAGAGACAACATGTCGAAACCCAGCATGAACTCGGTTCCAGTGAATTCGGAGAGGTCTATGACAACCTCCTCGAAATCATAGAACGCTTCGATGCTGTTGTTGTCTTTTGAAGAAAAATTCCGCAGGACTTTCCATTCGCCACGGTGACCTTGCGGATCCAGAACTTTGATGAGGACACGGAAAACGTCTGCGCCAAAAAAATCATTCAGAATCCACTGATTTTTCCTGAAGCTTAAACTCAGACCCCTTTTTTCTGTGACGTCAAAGATTTCCGTTTGAATCATCGCACTGGCTGGCTGATCGAGAGTGTAGCCCGCCTCTTTCTCGTTTCCATACCGCCAGACATTCGGCGGAGAAGGAGCAATTTTCTTGGCAATATCCGATACATGCCACAGCAAAGGATTCTTGCCAAAAATTATCTTTATGATTTCACCAGACAAACCATCATCAACTTTCCACTGAGAGTAATCGCTTTTGTTGTCGAAGGTTCTCAGCGCAAAAACTTCAGCTTCATTCGTTCTGAAAGTCGCGATCGATGAAACTGAGGAATGATTGCCTCCTCGATCCAGGACTCGCAATCTTGCGTAATACGGCGTGTTGGCTTTTAGTCCGCGAATGAGCGTATGGGCCTGTTCGCCGTAGCCCCTTCTTAGTGGTAAAAACGCATATTTCTTGACAGTTTTGGAATCCAGTTCGTCCTCGCCAAATTTTTCCTCGGAAAGGTAAACTTCGGCTCCGGCTAATTTCGCGCCGGTCTCGTCGCCTAAGGATGTATAGGCGCAAGTTCCCGAAGAGTGAGTTTCATTTCCCCAGCCGCAGTTCCAATCACTTGGCATAACTGGCGGATTTCTCGGAGTGTTAAGCCCCAGCGCCATGTTCATTCTGCCGCCGCTGGCCACAAAGTTAGTCAGTTTGGCAACGTCATCGTTGTTGAAAAGGAGAATGTTTCTCACCTGCTCCGGGCTCAAGGCTATGCCCTTCTCGGCCGCTGCGTGTCCCACTGCGGCCGCATAGGCTACCTCGTGAGGGGTGGCCATTGATGTCCCAGACCATGGGGCGTAGGTAGAACCTGTAATAACAAAACGTCGTGTGCCATCGGGCAGGGTTTCGAGCGTGAATTGAGGCAGGCCGGCCCAGATCTGAACTCCGGGCGCGGCAACCGTCATCGTTTTTACTCCGTAGTTTGAGAAAGAAGCACGGTTGTCATTTTGGTCAGTTGCCACAACAGGCAATACACCCGGTGATGATGCCGGCGTGAAAGGGTTCTCGTCAATATTGACACTGCTGTTCCCAGCCGCCGCAATAACTAGCACACCCGCATCCGTCGCTTCCTTGACGGCTTTATCTATCACCCCGATTCTTCCCGCGCCTCCAAGACTGTAATTTGCGTAGAAGACAGCCAAAGGATCGGCCTTCTTGATTTCCCGAGCCTTAGCCGCATCAACCATGAGGCTTCTCGCAACCATGTCCCAGCTGCCGCTGCCCTGGATTAGGGTCTTAACAAAGCCACAGTTCACCCACCAGGCGAGGCCAACAATGCCCTTGCCATTGTTCGGCTGGGCGCAAATAGTTGTCCCTACGTGGGTGCTATGCCCGTGGTCATCGTCCTTATCGCTGCCCGGCTTATCTTCGGCTGCGTTCCAAACAAAGAAAATGTTGGGGATGCGCTTGCCGTCTTTGTCCTGGAATTCTTCGTGCAAAAAGAAACCGGTGTCGTCAACGAAAACATAGGCGTGCGACTTCACTCCGGCCTGAGGATTCACAAGGCGATGAGCTTCGAGAGCCGATACTTTGAAGAAGTCCCATTGCTGCGGGAAAAGAGGATCGTTGTAATCGTCAACGGAAACTCTGAATACCGGAGATAAATTAACGGAGAAAATATTCTCCTCCGTCTTGAACCTCTGATACCAATAGTTGAGTTTATCTCTTGCGATGTCCGGACGAAACTTTATGCCGTAAAACCGGTCGAGGCCGTTTTTACGTTGAGATTCGATGTCTTCTTCCGTGTACGGATAACTGCCAGGGCGCATGAGCGGTTCAATAGCGACAGCGTCGTGAGCTTGAACGGCCGCCTCTAGGTTTTTGATGCCCAACTTTCCAGCATGAGCCGCGGAAAGAGAGAGCGGAGAATAAGCCGATCTCTCAATTTCGACGATCAATTCGTCGGCGAAGATTTCTTTTTCTACGACGCTTACGTCTTGGGGTTTCTTAGCAATCCCTGCTTCCCTGATGTCGTCAAACGAACGCGTTTTGAGGGTTGGTCTCCCCAAGGGAGCGCTGTTATTTGTCTGCGGAAGCGGAAATTGTGCCGCTCCGAGACTCAAAGCAAAAACCAAAACAACAACTAAGCCGAATCGCTTCATTGCTTTCCTCCTAACCCCGAATTTGAAATTTTCGAGGTTCTGCTGCTAAGTTTACATGATTTCTAAAAACTAGTCAAGCCGGTCTTCTCCAATACAAGATGAGCCCCAAATAGCCCTTTATTTCTAACGCAAATGAGCCCCAACGCAAGGGATCGCGTCAAATCTAAACCAACAATAACAGTCTTTCAATTATGACTTAAACGAGAAACCTCTTTAAGCACGACATCAAATCCCGGCAATAGCTTGTATTTTTTTATATCCTCACTGTTTACCCAGGCATATCTTTTCGCTTCCCAATCGAGGGATATGCGATTTGTTTTTACTCGCACTAAAACCGGATGAACTATCCAGGTCTTTTTATATTTCGGCTCTTCTTGATCAAAAATTTTACCCAATCTAATCGAAGTGATATCACCCCCCTTTACGCCCAACTCTTCTTTTAACTCTTCCCTAACTTTTTGTTTCAAGTCTTTGTGATCATCAAGAAATCCGGAAATGCCGTTCCAGTATCCGGGGTAAAAGTGCAAACTGGAACTGCGCTGGACGAGCAATATCTTGTCCCCGTGCTTCACGACACAGTTTACAACCGGCGCCCAGCGGACATGACGGTAGTCGACCTGCCCAGTTCTCGCTTTAAATTTTTTTCTATCGGCCATGACAACGTTTATATTTCTTGCCGCTGCCACAGGGGCAGGGATCGTTCCTGCCGACCTTGTGAGGCGCCGATCCGCGCAGAATAAGCGCTGACTTATTTTGCACTCCCGTGTTGGTCTGCGGCGTTTTAAGCAACTTAAACACATTCATAAAAACCAGGGCGTTAAAATTATTCCAAAAATCCTTGAATAAACCGTGTGCTTCGTGGCGGTATTCAACTAGGGGGTCTTTCTGTCCGTAAGCGCGGAGGCCGACCGATCCACTCAAAGCTTCCAACTCTTCTAAATGGTTCATCCAAAGCATATCCAAGATGCTCAAAATCTGGCCCAGAACTTGTTCACGCCCCGCGACCTCAATTGCTTGTTTTTTGAGCAACTCCCCAAGCTCTTCGGATTGAGGAATAGTAGTTAGGCCGGTTTCATTCAATAACTTCTTTGTTTCTTCTTCGCCGGCTTCTGGATTAGCTTTTGCCCAAACTTCTAAATAACTGATCGCCGCTTCGGAAATAATTTTTGCCAATGTTTCTTTGTTGAGACTCGATAAAATCTCAAAACGTCTCCGATAGACTGCGGAGCGCTGCTTGTTTAACACGTCGTCGTATTCAAGAAGGTGTTTGCGAAGATCAAAATTCGCGCCTTCCACTTTCGCTTGGGCTTGAGCAACTATTTTTGAAATCATGCCGAGCTGTATCGGCTGATCTTCCGGCAAATTGAATCGCTCCATCAAGCTTTTTACTTTGTCCCCGCCGAAGATACGCAGAAGGTCGTCTTCGAGCGATAAGAAAAATTGTGAGGAGCCATGATCGCCCTGCCTGCCGGCGCGACCGCGGAGCTGATTGTCAATTCTTCGTGCCTCGTTCCGTTCGGTGCCAATGACACGCAAACCGCCCAGTTCCCGAACTTTAGCTGCTTCCTCGGAATCTGGAGGGTTACCGCCAAGAATTATGTCCACACCCCTGCCGGCGACATTCGTCGCCACAGTCACAGCTTTGAGGCGACCGGTTTGGGCAATAATCGCACCCTCGCGCTCGTTGTTTTTGGCATTTAACACCTCGTGGGGAATTTTGGCTTTTTGAAGAAGCGCGGAGAGCAATTCATTTTTTTCAATAGAGGCCGTGCCCAAAAGAACCGGCTGGCCTTTTTTATGGAGCTCCTCAACTTCATGGACAACGGCTTGATATTTTGCACCAAGATTTTTATAAATAAAATCTTCGTTGTCTTCACGAATCAACGGCTTGTTTGTGGGAATACTTATGACTTCCAGATTATAAACCTTGTGAAATTCTTCGGCGGACGTCTGGGCTGTTCCCGTCATGCCCGCTACTTTCTTATACATGCGGAAATAATTCTGGATGGAGATCTTGGCGTAAGTTCTCGATTCTTCTCTCACAAACACGCCCTCTTTGGCTTCAATTGCCTGATGCAACCCTCCCTGGTAGCGGCGACCATGGAGCATACGGCCCGTAAACTCGTCAACGATTATCACTCCGTTATCCTTCACCACGTAGTCCTTGTCCCGATGAAAAAGTGCTTTAGCCTTGAGACTCTCCTCAAGGAAATGTACAAGCCGCAAATTCTCCGGCGCGTAAAGATTCTTCAAGCCAAGTATTTTTTCAACTTTTTCAATCCCGGGCTCAAGAGCATTCACGATCCTTAATTTTTCGTCAACGGAATAGTCTTCCCCTGCGATCAGATTCGTCACAACGCGGGCGAAAACTTTGTAGAACTCGCTCGATTCCGCGTCCGGCGCGGCGATGATGAGCGGGGTGCGAGCTTCATCAATCAAAATACTGTCAACCTCGTCAATGATGGCGTAATTATACTCGCGCTGAACCATGCCCTCCAAATTGTAAGCCAGATTATCGCGGAGGTAGTCGAAACCAAATTCGTGATTCGTGCCGTAAGTTATGTCCGCTAAGTATGCCTCGCGACGTGAAACAGGACGCAAAAATTCCTGCTGAACAAGAAAACTTCCGGTCGTCTCACGCTCTTTTTCAATCAAGGATTCGTCTTCTTTGGGGATGTTCCATTCGGGGTCGTATAGAAAGGCGGCATTGGGCACGAGACAAGCCACAGACAAACCCAGTGACCGATAAATTTTTCCCATCCAAACGGCATCGCGGCGAGCCAAATACTCATTGACCGTTACAATGTGAACTCCTTTGCCAGCCAGAGCATTAAGGTATGCTGGTGCCACAGCCGCCAAAGTTTTTCCTTCGCCTGTGACCATCTCCGCCACTGCGCCACGATGCAAAACCATGCCACCCATAAGTTGAACGTCGAACGGCCGCTGGCCCAGCGTCCGCCGTGCCGCCTCTCGCACTAAAGCGAACGCTCGCGGCAAAACTCCGTCGAGCGTTCCGCCTTTCGCTACTCTGGATTTCAACTCCAGACTCTCGCGTTTCAAATCCTCATCGCTTAATTTTTGTATTTCGGGCTCTAGAGAATTAATTCCGCGGACTGCGGCCTCAAACTCGGCCAAAGAGCGGCCAGAAAAAAACTTCTTGAATATATTCATCGCCGCGCGGCCTTACCTCGTCGCACTTTAAGAAAACGGTCTCTGTATTTTTCAATCTCCAGGCGCAGCGTATCTTTCACAGCATCCACGGCCGCCCGCGCGTCAGTTGAGGTCTTCTCCGCTCTTAAAATCTTGTGAGGTAAACGCAAATCAGCCGCCGCCCAGAAAACATCGCCATGCCGATGGTGCCTCGTAGTTCGCACAATTTCAAGCCAAATTTCCGCTTCTCCGGTGACGTCAAAACGGCTGATAAACTTCGCAAGCGGCCCAAGTTTATCTTCTATGTAAGTCTTCAGGCTGGGCGTTAAATCCACTTTAATTGTTTTAATATTTATCCTCATTGTAGTAGCTGAACTTCTTCTTCTAACTTAATGCCAAATTTTTTGTCGACTTTGGTCTTGACCAAATCCATAAGCTGTATCACGTCGGAAAATGTGGCATCTAAAACATTCACGATAAAATTTGGGTGCTTGGGCGAAACCATCGCCCCGCCAAAACTCACGCCCTTAAGCCCCGTTTCCGAAATGAGATAAGCGGTGGGCACAACCGGAAAGGGGTCCACTTTTATCACTTTAGCAAGTTGAGAGTGTAGTTTTTGGGGAACCTTTTTCAAATCAACGTTTTTGAAGATACTCCCGATGTTCGGATATTCCATCGGGTGGCGCGCGAGACGGTAATTGATTTTTTCCTGAACGGCAGCAGCGATCTTTTTCGGATCGCCTTTTCGTAACGCCAAAGTTGCCGATAAAACAATTTCTTCGCCACTCTTCTCTTTAAAGATGCTCGAACGATAAGCGAAGTTGCAATCGGAATTTTTTCTCGTAATCCGCTTAAGGTTTTTTGCGTCGAAACTCTCAACCGCCGCGACTACGTCTTTGATCTCGCCGCCAAAGGCACCGGCGTTGCCGCGAATGGCTCCGCCAAAAGTTCCTGGTAATCCTCCGGCCCACTCCAAACCGCTCAAGCCGCTATGGGCGGCAAAATCTAACAAATCCGACATCAAAACTCCAGCGCCGGCCCGTATAAACTCGCCGTCAGCTTCTAAAAAACTTATTTTGGGTTTCAAAACCAGGCCGTCGAAACCACTCTCGCTAACCAAGAGGTTCGTGCCGCCGCCCAAAACAAAAAATCCAAGTCCGCGATCTTTCGCCAACTCTACTGCCGCAGTAGTCTCCTCCGCATTTTTCGCCTCAAAAAAAAATTTAGCCGGCCCACCGATCCGGTAATTGCTATAACCAGATAAATTTGTATCCTTTTGAAATTCAATCATAAACTGTCCTGTTCTAGGCCCAAAAAGGTCCTGAGCGGCCGCCAGTGGTGACCTCTCCCGAAGCCGTTTGAGCAAAGCGATTTAAGGATTCGCGATCTCGTCATGTTGCCGAAGCCTACCGTGTAATTTTTCGCCATCACTCGCAAACGGACGGGATCCCACGAACCTGCAAGCCTCGCCACAGCTCGGCAACACGTTCGGGACAATTCTGTATCCCCTAAGTGGTCGCCAGTGGTGACCTCCAATTCTGTTTGTTATGAATGAGTGCTCTCCTGGCGACCACTTAGGGGACATTATTAATGTAAATGAGTGCTCCCTGCCGGTAGGCAAGTCCTAACAGCCGCTCAAGACCCGATCAAGGAAAATGCCGCTGCCGGGCGGGCAAGCAGGTCTGGCTACTCCGCTTTCATAGTAAAATAAACTACATAAAAACAAAAGGGGCGCTTGCACACAGCAAGACGCCCTCGAGAACGGCGTAAACCTCTTTTTCCAGAGCCATAGCGCCACTGATGATCCATGTTCCAGGTGACGGTCGCGCCGTCCCTCTCGGATGGCTTACGAAGGTCGACTACCAGCGTGTCATTTAGAAACGACGGCTTCTCTGGCAATTGGTCACGATAAAAACGAGCAGGTGCAGAACTGCCATAGCAACAACGATCAGAAAGTAAGTAACAACGATTACTCCTTTTCCAGTAACATCCATGAACTTTTCGAGATTCACAGTACCCCCCTCCCATGTATCTGGTTGCTACCTGTAATAATAACTGTTGGCTAGATAAAGTCAAAAACCAAAGCCCCTCTTGCGAGGGGTTTGGCCAAACAGAACGTGTGGGACATGCCTCGGTCGACGTCGTCGTCGAGGTATATTCACACTCATTCAAGAGCATTATAGCAAACATCGTCCACAAAAGTCAAGGAAACAACACGACCTATCGTATTGTATTTACAAATTCCTAACAACGGTGTATAATAGCAAATAGACACCTTGACGTTAAAACTTATATAACGAGGGGGGCCAATGCTGATCAAGAAAATTCTGCTCTGGTATCTATTTGCGGCTGTACTCATTCTATCCCCAAAGGCTCCGGCTCAAGAGCAACGGAAACCAGAAGAGACAGACGCCGATTCTAGGACAGCTAAAATCAATATCGAAACAAGAGAGGGAAAAAGGGATCTGGAGGCTTTGGTATTTCTAGTGGCGGCATCTGCACAAAAAAACGTGGGGCCGAACGCTTTCAGCGCTCTCTGGGGAGTACCAGCCCAAAATGTCTACGCCTACAGAACTTGGAAAGAGGAGGATCTGCGCGGCTGGGAAAATCTTCTTCGCTCTCAAAATATGCCAATGCCGGAAAAGATCGTTCCGCATCCCGAAATTCTGATTATCGTATCGGATTATTATGGAAGTCCTCGATTCGAGGTAACGTACTGGACGGATGACAAATCCCCTGTGAAAATAGCAATTTTCTTCAACAGAGGATTCTATTCGCAAGAACTGGTACGCAGCCCGCGGGTCGATTCGCTGCAGGGTCAAGATTTTCTAGACGGCTGGCGAAATCTAAAGTTGGAAAATGAGAGAACCAAGCTCGAACTTGCCTGGAGATTAATCTTAACTTCCCCACAGAACGCCAAACTGGAATTTCTCCTGCAAGACCAGCGCCGCGTTGAAACTCTCTATCAATGCCTCAGTAACCAGTTCGTCAATAGGAAGGCGGAACTGGACGAAGAAAGGGAAGCGCTCAGAAAAAAACTTGACGGCGGGGCGATTGACGAGAAACAGTATGAGGAGAGACTAGCGGTTGTTGCCGATAATTTGTCCGCGCTGGAGAAAGATGTCAAATCTCATTCCAATGAGATCAAGGCCTGGGCAGACTTCCTCTTCGACTATGAACTACTCGCCAACAAGGCACTTTACAAAGCCGCTGGCAAATTGTCACCTATCGACCCGGTGAGCGTCAAGCCAAGTTTACTTCCGCAAGAAATGGAGCATTTTGATTCGGTAAAAAATTACGTTAGGCATATGCTGCACAAGTGGTATCCAAATGTAGCAGATTTATATGATTCGTACTGGCAAAAGTATTAAAAGCGTTCGCCGCCAAAAGACGGGCGCTTTCTATTTATTCTCTAAGTTAAAAGCCTAAGAAGATGTGTTGCCAAAAACCACATATTTATAACCGAGAAAGTTCCATAAAAACGCGGCGGCGACTCCGGCCAAACCGCCGATATTCAGCCAAATCTGCGGCGAGATAGCACCCGGATGCGAGAAGTTCACAACAAGATAAACCGCCGACACATCAAGCGCCCACCCTCCTATGGAAATGATGTAAAACTTAGCCGTTTCCCCGGCCTGAGACTTGCCCCGAGCCCCAAACGTCCAAAATTTATTCCAAAAAAAACTATTAGTTGTTGCCAGGAAAAATGAAACTGTCGCAAAAATTGAAATAAATGGGCCGGAGGTGATACTAAAAAGAAGTGACTGCAAATTCAAAACACCGAAGTTAATAAACGTATTTAAGGTGCCAACGGCGGCGAACTTGGCAAACTGATAAAGTACTGGGCGCCATCTTCCCAAAACAGAAGCCACGAATAAAGCAAAGGGCGCCAGGAGTAAAAAGAATAAAAATATTTCAATTCGCAGGGACGATGTCGGCGCTTGACCGCCCGCCAACTTTAATAAAAAACCCGAACCCTTGATCAAATTGTCGGCGATCGGCTGGAACAACAGACCGACTAAGGCGCCTACGATGGTAACATTGCGCAGATCTTTTTTTGTCATCATTCTAATTCGTAAACAAGAGTAACTTGATCTTTTACCTCCTGACTACCAGGCTCAATCGTCGGCGCTGTGAGTGTTGTGGGTTCAGTGCGAAGAGCGCCGGCGGCATAGTAATCACGATAGTAGGGAACAGGAAAACCGCCTCGAGATTCACTAATGTTAACCAACCTGCCCAAACTGGCGCCGCCCTTCGTGGCCATTTCCATCGCCTTGGCCTGGGCCTTCTTTATTGCCTCATCTCGTGCTAAGCCCAGAAATTTCTCTTGATCTTCAACTAAAAAACTAATTCCGCCGATTTGATTGACGCCGAGAGGTGTTAGTCCGCCGATAATCTTGGAAACTTTGTTTAAATCTCTCATTTTCACCATCACTGTTTGGGTTAGCGTGTAGCCGGTTATAAAATTGCGCCCGGTCTGCGGATCATAGCGATAATCTGGCGACAGACTATAGCCCACGGTTTTTATATCTTTATCGCCAATGCCCTCCGATTTTAAAAAATTAATTGCGGCTGACACTTTTTGATTATTGCCGTCGGCTAATTCTTCTGGATTTTTACCGCGCGAGACAACAGAGAAAGAGATTTCGGCAATGTCCGGCGTAACTGTCGTCTTTCCTTCTGCTGAAACTGTAATTGTGTGCATTGCCGGCAAGGAACTCACGAATTTGCGGAATGCGGGAATTCCCAATAGTAAGCCGCACAAAATCACTGTCGCAATCAAAATATCCAAAAGAACCCAGAAATAAAATTTTGGCTTGTTTGGGTCCATGGATTTAAAAACTGGCATTGATTATTTTCTTAAATTCTCCCAACCTTAGACTCGCCCCACCGACGAGGGCGCCATCTATCTCTTTATATTGTAGAAAACTCTTAGCGTTTTTGCCATTAACAGAGCCACCATACAAAACTCTAGAATGTAGAAACTGCTTGATAGAGCGGGCCATTTCGACGGTCTCCTCGGGCTTGTCAGCGCGACCGGTGCCGACAGCCCAGATGGGCTCATAAGCGATGACGATCCTTGATCTTTGGCCTTTGATGCCTTTTAGATCGGCTTTAAGCTGAGCTGCGACAAATTTTTTGGCGGCGGCGAGGCCCCTTTTCCGAATTACGAGCGGCTCGCCAACGCAGAGAATAACCTTGAAACCGGCGCGGAGTGCGGCTAAAACTTTTTTATTAATCATCTCATCAGTTTCGCCGAGTGAGCGCCTTTCTGAATGGCCAACAATAACATAAGTCACCTTTGAGTTTTTGAGCATAAGCGGAGAAATCTCTCCGGTAAAAGCCCCAGCTTTTTCCCAAAAGGTATCCTGGGCGCCCCAAGAAACTTCACGATAGTATTTGTGTGACAAATCTGTGAGCCAAACGAAGGGCGGGCATAAAACTATCTCACTGAGGATTCTTTTGGTAAACTTGAAAATGGCTTTAGCCAACCTCTCGGCTTCGGCAAAAGACTGCGGATTCATCTTCCAGTTAGCTATTATAAGTTTACGCATGATATTCGTTCCCTCTCGCCATGACTAAAAATTTTTATAAAAATGCGGGTGGAATCCTCGCGACCGTAACCATTCATTCGCGGGACAATTTGCTACGATCAACTTCCTCATTACTATCACTATACCACACTGATTGATTTTTAAAATTCTAAATAGAAAAAGCCCCGTTCATCTCGAACGGGGCTTGGAATTCACAATCAACTCTTAGGCGAAACGCCCTTTGGTTTTTCAATGGGACGATTTCGCATATCGCCAGGCATCTGGCCCTTCTCTTCCTCATCATCGCTTAAGTCGTACCTTCCTGTCGTCTCTTTGGACTTCGTAACTTCCTTGCGCTTGTCGAAAACGTTACTGCCATGGCTCTTTTCCAGCCACCAATACCTTTCGCCTTCCTTGTAGCGAATGGCGAATGGCTTGTCCTCGATCACGAGGTTTGAAGCTGGTGTTACGGTCACAACCTTACTCTCGCCATTTTCAAGTTCAAAGCGAATTCTTTTCGTGTCCTCGTTAAACAAAACTTCTGCTTTAACTTTTTGCGCAAAATCTCCTTTGGCGCGATAAAACTCTGATACCTCGCCGACCGCAGGAGTATGGCGATCGCTGCCGGAAGTATATTCCTTGGCGATCCATTCAATTTCCCGGAAATCTGGCGTAGTTTCTTCCGGGTTGTGATCATGCGCTTTCTTGAACTTAACCCTAACGTTGTAATTGTTCCGTTTGGGCTCATTCCAGTACTTGAAAGGCACAAGCCAACCTTCAGGACCCTGAGCTTTATCCCAAGGATCAATCGGTTCGCCGAGAGGTCTAACTTCCACATAAATCTTCTTGAGTTGTGGCGGAACACGCTTTTCCTCTTCTTTCTCTTCGAAAAGTTTGGCGAGTGTCGGTTCGTCGTTCATTAGGCCCGCGACGACATTCTTGACGCTTACGATGCCCGCCACTTTCTCAACATAATCCGGCAGACCAAAGCCAGGATCTTTCCCCTCCCTCTTGGAATCGACGACAATAATCGCCGCCGCTAAGCCATTCGGGAAGAAAATTTTGAGCGCCGGCTTAGATTCCTTTTTGCCGTCAATCACGCGGTATCCTTCAATGTAGTTGCCGAGATTGTTGTCCGGCTTCTGCACGTCCCAGATTTTATAGTTAGTGAGATCGAGCGCCATCGTCTTCGGTTTCCACCTGAATTCTCTGGGGAAATCTTCGGGGTGGGCTGGATCTTTACCTTTCTTGTCAAGCTCGCGGTGGAGGTCAAAGACAATGTGCTCGAAGGACTTCAAAACTCCCCTCTTTTTTGCTTCTTCAATCTGATCAGAAGTGAACTTGAACCTATCCGCGGAACCGGGTAAAAAAATCTTTTTGGAACTGTAACCCCTAGCATGTTCCATGTCGGAGTTCGACAGTTCCCCCATTGCTTCCCTGAACTTTACCTCTATAACCGCAGTTTGAATCCCCGCGCGCACCTGATTCAAAATCCTCTCTTTGCGCTCCATAGGTTTTCTCAGGTTATAGGTTTCAATGAACGTAGCCCATTCTTCGTTTGTGTAATCCAGGGCATTCTTCAGGGCACTCAAGAATTTGTCCAACTCATTACTGACTTCTTCCGTGGTCAGCTTGGAGTAAATTACCGTGTAACCATCGTGGCCAGGATTTTCCTGAGAGTAGTAAATTCTCCAGGCGTACTGATAGGCATGCCGGCATTGCTCTTCCGTATTACCGTCGGCCTTGCAGGCATCCATAAAGTCATGCTTGTAACTCGCGCACGACGATATGAAAATCGTTAGCCCGAGAATCAAGAGCGTTTTGAGCAGTTTCACCGGACACCTCCTTGTTCGCGCTGTTCGCGCTCGGCCTTAAAAGTTTTCAGGAACTCGATGAGTTTTTGAGGACTGGACAGCAATGCCTTGCACGCCCCCTGATCTTCCAAGCACCGTTTCTCCAATTCCTTGCGCCCCTTCTCGCTAAACGCATTCTGATAAATGTCAATCATAAACTGTGGTGGGCGCATATCGGACATCGAATCTCCGCCACCTTGCCTCTTTTTGCTTTTCTCAAAGGCCGCTTTCGCCCACTCACGAATTTTTTCGTCGCGGGCTTGAAGCCAAAGCATTGTCTCTTTGCAACCACCGAGGCCGCAAAGTTGGAAGTTGTTGGCCATAATCATTCTCATCCAGGCATTATCGTCGGAGAGGATATTGTGCATCGCTCCCCACCAAAGCCGCTTGGAGTAAAGTTCGGGAAACGCCTTTTCTTCAAAAAACTTGAGGAGAACGGGCCTCACCTTGTCCAATTCTGCGGCATATTGGTTCCACTTTTCCTCGTCAATCACAATCTGACCGGCTTCATTAAACTTGAAGATTTCCTTTTCGGCCTGCTCGAAATTGAAGCCGAAGTGAACATGAATTAACTCCCGCACCTCTCTCGTGTAGGAATGTCCAGGGAGACCAAGGTCAAGCTGGTTCGAGGGATAAAGCATCTCGGGAATGGAGGCCACCAATTCGGCGTCAAACGCATCCGCCAAGGGCCAATCTTCGAGATTGATGTTTGCGTGAATGATTTCGTGCTGCAGGACATCCGGGAAACCAACAAGATGGTCTCTCACCCGTCCTTGCATGTTATACCAAACTCGGCCCGTATTGAGGTAAATGAGCCCCAACACGCCGGCAGCTCTCGGACTGGATGCCAAATGAATCTCAAGAGGCACAAAGTCAGAAAGACGCGAGGGGTTGGGCAGAAGATTATATTCTCTGTAGGTAATATCCGTTCCTGGATATTTCTCATCGAGATATTTTCTGAACTCCTCTTCCTTCACGCCAAGTTCTAGAGCTCGAGCCTGAACCGCCTTCGGTTCGGTGTCTTTGAAGTAATCAGAATCGCGTTTGCTTGCGATTCTGCCTTGCTCAAAAAGATCGTTTTTCTCGACTTCAAATTCATGCTCGGAAACAAATCTCTGTTCACAGAAGCTTGTGAACCGATACTTAAATCTCTTCGCCGCTTCCTTTTCGCTGATACCAAGCTCTTCTGCTTTTCTTTTGATTGTCTCTTGGTCGGTCAGAACATGGTGATCAAAAACCAGAGTCAAACGGCCCGGATTTTTGGTCATGCTCGAGGTGCTGACGACGTCCGTCCTCACTTGGATGCTATCGCTGCCCGGTATCATACTGGGGACACCTTGGTCGTTATAGCATCTCCGTTGAGCAGTGTAGTAACGCAGGTATTCCTGTCTTTGTTTTACAGGATTCGTTGTCTGGATAACGCCTGGCGGAAAATACCAGGGCAATTCTTTCGTCTGTTTTGCTGCTTTCTGTTCAGCGCTAACGGCTAGTGAAGTACAAATCAAAACAAAAAATGCGGCAATTGCAACGATCGCTTTCCTTTTCATCTGTTCTCTCCTTATTCACCTATAAAAGTCTCTGCTTTCGATTCTAAACCTAGGAATAAAGATGTCAAGGAGGGCCTCCTCGGACCTGTGGATTGATGATTTCTGTACCGCCAACCGGATTCGAACCGGTGTTCCTGCGTTGAGAACGCAGTGTCCTAGGCCAGACTAGACGATGGCGGCAACCTAGATAATGTAAAGTTAAAAAATCAAAATGTAAAGTTTTTAAAAGGCCTTTATTTCCTCCACGGCCTTTTCCAGTTCCATCGCGTGCGATCCTTTTATCAAAATCAGATCGCCTTTTTTAATCAGGTCATGAACTGGCTTTAGGGCATCATTGACCACATCAAAGGATTGAATATTTTGTTTGCGCATGCCCACCTCTTTAGCAGATTCGGCAATAAACCTTGCCCGCGGCCCAACAGTAATCAGAATATCCAAAAATTTTCCGGCCAGGCGCCCAATATACTCATGGGCCTCGATCGCATACTTGCCGATCTCGAGCATATCTCCTAAGACGGCTATCTTTCTTTTGCCCGGCAAACTCTTTAGAGTATCGAGCGCGGCATGCATCGAAAGCGGACTGGCATTATAAGAATCATCAATAATATAGGTGTACTTTAATCCCGGCAGAAGGTTCATGCGCGATGTGGCAGGTTTGTAATTTTTTAGAGCCTCAGAGATTCTCACCAAGTTCAAGCCGAAAACTAATCCAACCGCCGCTGCCGCAGCGGCGGCGTAGGCCTGGGCTTTGCCAAAAACGCCGTCGAGGCGCACGGGCACAAAACTGCCCACATGCTCCAGTTTAAAAGACACGCCAACTGGCTTATCCTCTTCCGAGTGGTTCTCAAATCGAGTAATCTGAACTTCGGAGCCCTTGCCGAAACCAAAAGTCATCACGTGCGCGCGGGTTCTCTCTTTCAAATTCATCACAGTTTCATCATCAAAATTCAGAATGGCGAAACCAGCCACCGGGAGATATTCGATTAACCGTGCCTTCTCTCGAGCGACCTCATCCGGCCCGGCGAAGAATTCCACATGCACAGGAATATCGCCAATAGCGGTGATGATGCTGATGTTCGGCCGAGCGATATCTAAAAGCCGTTTCAAATCTCCCGGCCGATCGGCGCCATACTCTAAAATCAAAATCTCCGGATAGGAAGACCGAGTGGCAAAAATCAAACGGCAAATGGAAACGACGAGAACCTTAAACCAAAAAAATATTTTCCAGATGCGGGCACTTCCCGGCGGCTGGTCGCGGCTTACGAGTTTCAAATCTTTCTCACTCCAATTGCCCAAGATGGTTAAGGGCAAACCAATTTCGTTGTTCAAGTTACCACCCGATGCTCTCACTTTGCGCTCCTTCTCCAAAACAGCTTTAATTGCGAGCTTCGTCGACGTCTTGCCAACGCTCCCCGTTATTCCCACAATCCCCGGCCGAAAACGCCAAATCGTAAGTTGGGCAAGTTTCTTTAAAATCCATCTCAAGGTTTTTAGAAAAAAATTGCTCATTGGGTAATTTTATTTTTCACCATCATTTTTTTGTTAAGAAAGTTAAATAGATAATATTTGCAACTATAACGAGTAGAGCCAACCCACCCGCTATGTAATATCCTTTCCACAATGAGTAAATGCCAACAAATACACCGAGTATTAAACCAATGGAGGGGCTGGGAACCAAAAAACTCATAATGCCAAGTACAATTTCATGTTTAAGAAACATATAAATTCCTATTCCGAAAAAAACCAAAATTAGCAAAGGCATTAAATAAATTATCTATATTAATTCGTTATCCTATCCGGCGCGACGCCGTAGTAGTTCAAAATAAATTGCGCGAGATCGCGGAAAGCAGGCACAACGCTCAAGGCCGCGAGCTGAGAACTGTCCAACCCGTCAATTTTAATCAAGGCAATAAAGCGCGGATTGTCTGTCGGGCCGAAGCCCACATAACTGTCTATAACTTTATCAGTGTAACCGCCGTTCTTGAAATCAGGGATAAACGCCGTCCCGGTTTTCCCGGCAATCGTAAACCCGCTGATCTTTGCGATCTCCGCTTTGTCCACCGCCGAAATCATCATACCAGTAACCTGTTTTGCCGTGCTTTCGCTAATCACTTTTCTTATAACTTTCGGCGCGAGAGCCGAGTTAATATAGGGCCGCATCAAATTGCCGCCGTTCGCGATTGTCGCTATGGAGTTCACGAGCCCCAGGGGCGTCACGGCCACGCCTTGGCCGTAAGAAGCAGTGGCAAAGGCTATATCACGCTCCTTGGGGCTTAATCTTCGCAAGTCCCCTTTCAGTTCTCCCGGCAAATCAATGCCGGTTTTCTCGCCGAAGCCGAAGTTTGTCACATATTTGGTAAAAATATCTCTGCCGATCTGACGCTCGGCAAAGACGGCGCCCGTGTTAATGGAATGCTCAAGTACGTTGGTCATCGTGGCCAAGCCATAAGGCCCGTGCTTTTTCAAATCGTAATTTTGGATTAGGCGGTTGTTCAATTTAACACTGCCAGTGTCATAGTAGGTCGTCTGCGGCATAATTTTTCCGGAATCAATGCCTGCGGCCATCGTGATTACTTTAAAAACCGATCCCGGTTCATAAATTTTCTGCACTGTCGGATTCAAAAAATTGGCGACGGGAAATTTGCTGTAACTATTGGGATCGAAATTGGGAATGCTGGCCATAGTTAGAATTTTCCCGGTCTTCGGGTCCTCAACGATAATGCTGCCACCCGTCGCTTTATAGTCACCGATAAGTTTATCCAAAATTTTCTCGGCTTCAATTTGAATATTAGGATCGATGGTTAGGGTCAAATCTTTGCCGGGGGTGGGGCGAGTGACTTTGAAACCGGAGACCGCGCCCACCTGTCCCGTAAGATCGGCATCATAAAACTTTTCCAAGCCATACTGTCCGACATCACCAGCACTGTCGCTCTTCGGACCAACGAATCCAAAAACTTGCGAGGCCAGCGATCCCAACGGATAAAACCGCGCCGGCTCATTATCTGTGTAAATTCCTTTAATCTTTAGATCAGCAATTTTTCCCGCTAATTCCGGATCTGCTTTTTTGGCTAAAACTTCATAGCTGTCCCCTGCTTTTGTAAAAACTGTCTTTAGCTCTACGACCGATCTGCCTAAAAGCAGCGAAAGAACATTCGCCGTCTCTAACGGATCTTCAATCACTTTTGGAACGGCGTAAACTATGGGGAAGTCTTTGTTCAAAACCGCCGGCAATAAGTTGTCGCCTTTATCAGAAAAATAAATAATGCCCCTGTTTGTGGAAACAAAGTTGGCTGCAACATATTCCGCCCCGGCTTTCGCGGCATAATAATTGCCGTGTGCGAGCTGCAGTTCCGAGAGATGAAATAATAAAAAGAAATACGAAGCGGTGAGCGCGATGATTAATAACCAGAAGCGTAGGACCATTTTGAATTAACCTCTAGATACTCGGGATTCTTGTCCTGGACTAATTGCGTGCCGTTAAAATTGTTAGTTTTCGCGGAATCAAAAACATGGAAAATTTTATCTTTGAGTTCCGCATTTTGAGCCTGAACTTGCTGAAATTCCAGCCGCAAACCGGATAGGCCGTGATTAAAGTTAACAAAGCTATTATATAAGATTACTATCCAAAACGCACCCAAAACCAAGCCCGCTATAAGCAAAAGCAAGGTTTTGTTCAATAAGGTGCTGCTGCCTTTTTTGGGCTGGATAAAAGTCATTGGGTTAAAATTTTTTGATTTTAAGTTATTATTGCTGCCCTAAGTTTTGCCGAGCGGCTACGGGGATTTAGGACTTGCTCCTCAGCTGATGGCACAACTGGTTTTTTAGTCAAGATTTTAATCTGGCCTTCTTTTTCCATCGCGCGAAATTCTTGTTTCACGAGTCGGTCTTCAAGCGAGTGGAAGCTTATGATGACAACTCTGGCGCCGGTTTTCAAAATATCTCGCAAGCGACTCAAAATTATTTTCAGATTTCCCAATTCATCGTTCGTCCAAATGCGCAATGCTTGAAATGTTCTTGTGGCTGGATCAATGCGTCCATGCTCATAATTTCCTGGTACTGCTCCAGCTATTATTTTTTGAAGTTCGCCCGCTGTCTCGATGGATCTTCTTTTCTCATAGTTCTTGATGGCCCCGGCGATGCGCATTGCGAATTTTTCACCGCTTAATTCAAAAATCAATTTGGCCAAAGTTTTCACATCAATCTTTTTTAAAAGTTCTTTCACGGGTTCTCGACGAGAATCGTAGGTCATAAGCAATGGTTCGTCTTTCAAAAAACTAAATCCTTTTCCGGAATTTCCCAATTGTGTCGAAGAAAACCCCAGATCAAGAAGTAAGCCATCGGCCTTGCCAAACTTTCTCTTCTCTAAAATTTCTAGGAGGTCGGCATAATTTCCTTGTTCCAACATGATGTTTTCATCTTTCATCAACTGCAATTCGCATTTGGCGATCATCTGTTCGTCCAAATCGACACCTAAAAATTTTCCTTTTGGTAAAATCCGTTTCAAAATTTCGGTCGCGTGTCCCCCGCCGTCGACTGTGCCGTCAATAATGAAATCGCCCGGCTTAGGATTCAAAAACTCTATAACCTCCTTTAAAAGAATTGGCCGATGAACTGGGTTGTTCACTTAGATCCCCAACTCTCCTAATTTTTCGGCAATCTCCTCCGATGCTCCCTCGGTTTTTTTCTTGTACTCTTGCCATTTCTGCGCATCCCAAATTTCGACACGATTATAGAGACCGGCAATCACAACCTGTTTTTTAAGATCGGCGTAACTCCGCAAATAGTCCGGAATGAGAATACGACTCTGATTATCAAGCGCCACATCCACGGCGCCGGCCAGCATCAGCCGAACAAAAGCGCGCGAATTGGCCTGGGCAAGAGGCAGGGCAATAAGTTTCTGCGCCAAAACCTCCCACTCCTTGCTCGCAAAAACGAAAAGGCAGTCATCAATGCCACGCGTGATGATAGCTCCGGCCGCGAGCTTCTCTTTGAATTTCGCCGGAATCGCTACCCGACCTTTATTGTCTAAATTGTGTTGATATTCTCCTAAGAGCATGTGATTTAAAAAGTGGGTTTTTATTTTTGGAAGCGAGGATGGGTTTACTCGCAACCATAAGTGAAAATGAGGTAGAAATCAGCAAGCGACTAGAGAAAATGGCGGGTGCCCGTGAGCGAAGCGAGGAGGGCGACATTTTCTCGTATAGAGTGAGCTAGATTTCTCGAATCGAAGCGGGTTGCGAGAAACCTATCTAAGTGGTACTTATGCACAGGAAATGGCGTTTATCCCCAGAATCATCCACAACTCACCACTTCCATTTAATAATACCCCACAAAGCCGCGTGGTCAAAAACCACTGAAGGTGTCGAGACTTAAGAGAAATCCTTGATTTTACAACAAAAATCAGCGTTGGGCAGGCCAAGATATACACAAGTTATTAACTTTGAGCTATTTGTGGCCTACGGATACCAGACGAGGGATTGGTCAAAAAACTTGGGTACACATAGAATTAAAATTAGAAACTTGAGAGAGGGTGAACAATATGAAGCGACAAATGCTATGCACGATCTTGATCGTCGGCCTTCTTTTCAATCCCACTTTTGCTTATCCACAGGAAAAAACGGGTGCGGGTCAGGAAAAACCTGCTGAAACAAAAGACAAAACCGAGCAAAACAAAGAAGACCCCTGCAAAGGGAAAAAGAAAAAGGATTGCGTGGAAGAGATTGGCAATCGGGATGTCGGCAAAGGAATAAATTGGTATTCACTTGAAAAGGAAATTGCCATCGGCAAGTCACTAGCCCAGCAGGTTGAAATGCAAAGCAAAATGGTGGATGACCCGATAATCAACGAATACGTGAATCGTCTTGGACAAAATCTCGTCCGAAATTCCGACGCGAAAGTTCCATTTACGATCAAAGTCATTGATGCCGATGAAGTCAACGCCTTCGCTTTGCCTGGTGGATTCTTCTTTGTCAATTCCGGCCTAGTTCTTGAAGCAGACGAGGAAGCAGAATTGGCTGGCGCCATGGCCCATGAAATTGCCCACGTGGCCGCCCGTCACGGCACCCGCCAAGCGACCCGAGGAGAAATTATCAACCTGGCGACCATCCCCTTGATTTTTATGGGGGGTATCGGGGGCTATGCCGGACGACAAGCAGCTGGAATTCTAATTCCAGTTGGTTTCATGAAATTTTCTCGCGCTTTCGAGCGAGAAGCCGACGAACTCGGCCTACAGTACATGTACAAAGCCGGCTACGACCCAATGGCATTCGTGACCTTCTTCGAGAAGATTCAAGCCAAGGAAAAGAGGAAGCCCGGGACGATTTCCAAGCTCTTTGCTTCGCACCCGCAGATGCCCGACCGCATCGCTGCCACTCAAAAAGAAATTGCAACTGTCCTCCCGGCGCGCGACGAATACGTCATCACCACTTCAGAATTTGACGACGTGAAAGACAGGCTGGAAAAGTTGCACAACAGGCGCAAACTGCAAGACAGGGATCCGAATAAACCGACGCTGCGCAAAAGCACAACCGCTGCGCCGGATGACAAAGACAAAAAAGAAGGCGACAAGAAAGAAGATAAAGATGACCGTCCGACGCTCAAACGCCGACCATAAAAATTTTCGCCCGACTGCAACGCAGCCGGGCGAATTATTTTGGAAAAACATTGGTTTAGATTTTCTCTTAAAGTTATCTCTCTCATAGGAAAAAAATCTTAAGAAAATGATCCGGGTGTTATCCTGGGCCAAAATTGCGCCATAGGTCGACTTTAGGGATTACACCAAATACGTTCTACGCGAAGGGACGACTGTCGAAAAGCGGGAATTCCTAACATGCTTGCGAAGCAAACTCACGCTCGCAAAGAAAATCATTAAAATTTCAAAATAATTTCATAAACCCATCCCGGCTGGATTGGCATTCTTACTGATAATACTATTCAAAATGGCGAGTAACTCATTGGCTTTCTCGATGGATTGGCCGGGAATCACAACCCCTCTTCCGTACCCCTGACTTGCGGCATTCTCGATGGAAACACTTCCGATTCCAAGCATCCTGGCCACAACACCTTGGTTTAAAGTTACATTTTGAATTGATTTGTAGGGAAGATGACGCTCTTCTTTGCTGATCACGCCATCACGAAGCAGAATATATTCGGGCGTGAATTCAAACCAATAATTATTTTTCCAAAGCACTCTCCAAATAAAAAGGAATATGGCAGAAGCACAATATGTAAAGAAGTAGATTGCCGCTGAATAAGATCCTATTTTTGAAAGAATATGAGGGGAAGTGGTTTCGTCTTGTAAAAACAGAAGAAAGGGGACAAGAAGAAAAAACAAGGCGGAAAATAAACTGGAAATCGCTGCCGACACCAACCATTTCCCCTGAATGGGGTATTCATTGCTTGTGATTGGACGATCAAATTTTACTTGGGGGCTAATGGGAGCTTGTAGATTTTGTATTGGCGAAACTGCCGCCGAACCGCCGGCTGGCGGCATTCCTCCTACCTTGATTTTATCCAAAAGGAAATTCTTAATTCCTTCTGCGGCTTGTTGATCAACCCCATCGATATGCGCTTCGATGCCGGAAGTTGCGGTAGCACTCGCGATATGAACATCATAGAGCCCCATCATGCGATCCAGAAGATCCTGGTCGACATACACATCCTGAATCTTTTGATATTGGACATGGATTTCAGTGGGGGTAAAAACGTGCTTTTTAATCGTGATAAAGTTTTCCGTGCAGTCGTAGTGGTATCGCTTAATGTATGTCTTGATGTAGATCGCTTTTATAATGAGATATATTACCAAAATCAAACTACTGCCCGCACTATAAGTGAGGAATCCGGAATTGAACGCGTTTGTTGGAATATTGTAAGATCGCTCCAAAATTATCAACCAAAAAATTATTATCCCAACACGAACAAGATCGCCAAACATTTTCTTCCAAAACTTTCTCGGGCTGAGTGGATATTGCTGCTGAAACTGCGAGTAGGTGTACATGGAATTTTCTTTAATCATAGCATATCAGAAAATGCGAAAAGGCGCAGTTATACACAACTACCTTGGAGCCATTTAGTCAACATTTTCAAATAAAGCATCCCGGTCCCTCGAACGGGTAAGTCTGTGCGCCCTCGTGGACGCTATTGGAGCCAGAATTCGAGCGCATAAAGGCCATATTTTCATCGCATCCTTGAAGAATATCTCTTCACAACGTCAGGTTTAGTTTATTGACTGAATGACCAGTTGCGTCCTTTTTGATCGGTACCGCCGCCCGGCAGTGAAGCTCCACCAAAAGTTAGGTAACCACCGTTATCAAAACTAATTTGTTCTACTGATTTGTGCTCTGTGCCATCCTTTTCAAATGTATGGTAAATCGTTGCAACAACAGAGTAACAGTTTGCAGAATCTTCAGGGCACGCTTGAATCGTTTCCGATGAAGTGTAGGGTTCCTTATTAAATCGTTGCTCGGAATAAATTTTATCGGTTTCAGTTGTATTTTTTGGTGCCGTAAGATACTTATATAAGTAGCTGCCACCCCATACGAGCAAAACAATAAAAACTATTGCCCCAATTTCGCCTTCACCTCGCTTCATGGGTATCAATCTTTTAAGTACTTTTCCATGTAAGTTAAATCAAGAATATAACCCAAACTTTCTATGTCTCCTACCTGAGCCATTGTAGGAATACCCAGGTAGCAATTTTTCTTTCCTAGTACAGCAATGCCTCCAGAATTTCCGTGGTCTATTTTGGCAGAAGTTTTATAGTAATTACCCTCGTAACCACTAATTATGCCCTCGGTCATTGTTAAGGTCTCTCCGCCAATAGCTGGATAACCAAGAATGTACACCTTATCGCCTATCTGAACATCATCAGGGGTGCAGTACTTGTAGTTTTTAATCCACGTAAGTGTTGAGGCAGAGGGTGAATCACCTATAGCCCCAAACTTCATTCCCGCCTTAGATTCATCTGGTAAGAAAAAAACTGCGAAATCCAGATTGTCATTCGGAATTAGGGCGAATGAATCGTAATAATAAAACCCTCCATCTGGATTCGGCACTGCAATAACACATTGATTACCATGAACTACAACGTGCGAGTTACTGATAACAGACGGAATTTGGGCATTTCTTTTAAAGAAAATGGTTCCGCTTCCTCCCTTCGCGACATCAATATACTCGCCCGAACCTTCTATGATCTGGCCATTTTCTAAATGAGCGTATCCTTTCCAAGAGCAGGTTACCTTGACAGCCCTCTTAGCCCATTCATTGAATACTTTTACACCCTCATCCACTTCGGGAGTCGCTATTTTTTTGAGTGGTGGTTGAATTGTTTGTTGTGTTTGTTGTGTTTGTTGTTTTTTTAGCGCTTCAACTTCCTGCCTAAGTTTCTCAATTTCAGGATTTGTTGAAGTGGTTGTTTCTTTATTCTGTTGTTGTGGAGTTTGAACTTCGGAGTGCTGTGCTAATTGATTATTCCTATATTGACGTATCCCTAAATAACTAATTCCACCGATCGCAATTACACCGACAATAATTGCGATTAGAATTGGTATTTGAATAAACCCTTTTCGATTATTCATTTTGATAACTCTTTATTGTTGACTGGATAAACACAAAGCTCCCAGCCAGCGATGACTCGCGCCACCCGTATACCTTTCGGCATACGACCTTCGCAGGAGCTCTGACTAGGAGCTTTCTACTGCGAAGGTTTTGCGCCATGCCACACAGCAAAGCCGTGGGTTTAGGCATCAACCAGATATTCAATTACAAACTAAATTTAACACCATTTTCTTGATTTTGAAAGGAGTGGGAAATGATTGAGAAAATGGCCGAATGATGATAGATTGAGTTGAATAAATGATTATTACCATACATTACAATGACAGCAGCCGAGAAATTTAATAAGGAAATCTGGTGGGTTTTGCAACAACTAGAATATCTAAAACTTTCTGCGAGAAAAGGTGAAGCTATTAATTTTGTTATTAAAGCTAGACCGATTAGGCCTGCTGGTGAGCCATCTCCGGACGAACAAGAAAACGCGCTTCTAAAACTGGAGGAGTGGCAGGTAGTAAAAATCGTGGGAGAGCCCGAAGAAGAACAGGTTACATACGGCAAGAATTTTATTTATAGTTTAAAAATTCAATCCCCACGCTTTATTGAAATACACGACCTATATAAAAACGGCTTTAAGAAAAACGTAGACGCGGATAAACTCCTTCAAATGGCCAATGAGTGGGTTCGTCCCAAGAGTGCCGACCCGAGGGATTATATGAATGCCTTATCCTCAGAGGCAGAGATGCTCATAAATACGAAGGATGATTCGAATAAAAATTCGTACTCACTCAGCGTGCCCACCGATCACGAAGTTATTGAAGAATTTTTGCAGGTTATTAACAAAATAGACAAAGAGAGACAGAGAACGCCAGAAGGAGAAGCGATTGCGCTTTCTGAATACGATACCCCTTCTCAAAATCGTGAGAATGAGAACAACATAGTAAGGAAACTTGCAAAACAAGGCATCATATCTATCACGCAAAAAGAAGGCGCTTCACCGATAAAAGGCGATCCTTACGCCGCACTTATACGAGCTGTTATAATCCCAAACCCAAAGATATTTCAAGAGTTCCGCGCTACATTAAATTCGGCATTATTGGGTAAAAACGATTCCCAACTTCCTACTAACAATAAGGTAAAAGAAGATGCCGAAAAAGAATCGAGTGGTGCTACAGATAAGCCATATGCCATCGTAGAGAGTGGCCGTGGTTTCTTTAAATTGCATAAACAAGGTGAAAAAATACCCGTAGGTACAAAAAGTTCTCGTCACTTCCGGTATCTACAATCACTATGCGAGCCACATTTCGGGGTTCAAAAAAATGCGCAAGCGGTATTTGAGGCAATACGCCTGCCGAAGGACAAAAACGATAGTCGCTTAGCGGAATTTAACCCACAACGTCATACACGCATAGCCGAGCTTATCGAATTTTCTAAAAAAGAATTGCAAAAGAACGCGAAGTTGCGTGGCAAAATCAAATACTGCAGCGATGCTCAAAAGAAGAATTATTGGCTTGAGCTGGAGGGTTAGAGAGTACATTTTTTTGTGAGCTTGCGAAGGTTAAGAGGGCTTTCTTGAAAGCCCTCTATTTTGTTGTGTAATAACGCCCATCAAGAAACGAGATCCCCTCTTACTCCCTCTCGGTGCATGCCATCGAGAGGTTTTTGTTTCATTAAGCAAAGGTCAAAAAAATTAACAGAAATTATATGGGTAAAAAATTAGTAAAAAATCGCTCTGAGGAATTGGAGTATATACCCCTTGAAGGAGACGAGGTAGTTGCCACGTTCGATCTGGGCTGCTCCGCCGCACTTATAACGGCGGGATTTGAGTTGCTCACGCTCGATAAAGCAAATCTCCGCAAAGTTCAGTTCGTGTTTCGCAAAAAAGTCGGCATCCAAAAGACCATGGATGATTATTGGGCTGATCGCTTCGAAGCAAGAGCACGGTCATTCTTTGACAACGTAAAGATGTTGAAGAATCGCATTTACAGCGAATGAAGCCATGCTGTCGGACGAGCAAGTTGCACAATTCCAAGTGCTCTACAAAAACCGCTTTGGGAAGGAAATTACCAAAGAAGAGGCACTTGAGAAAGGATCGAAGCTCATCCGGCTGATGCAGCTTATTTATAAACCCATGACCGAAATGGAATACAAAAAAATCCAAGAGCGCCGCCGACAGTTAGGCGAAAACCTCAAAAATTAAAACTATGGAATTACAAAACATTACAATTAGCGATCTACTCAGTAAGCATAAAATAGAGTCTCGTAAAATAGGCGATAAAATTGTGATTCAGTGTCCCTACTGTGATAAATCCTCTCTTACTGGCGTGCTCGTGGCCAACTTCTACATCGATCCCTTGAGTGGGAATGGGCAATGCTACGATTGCCGGAAAACTGCGGAATTTTCAGATATTGCGAAAGAGCTTGGAATTGAAGCGATCGTCCAAAGCACCGAAAATGAAATTGCCAAGACAGCTCCTGTAGCGCAGAAGCCGAAGAAGTTTAGAAATAAACTGCCTGAGATAATCAATCTCGACGATGTGGAACGCGTAAAGAAAATCGAGAGCTTGGAAAAAGAAGTAGGTTTTGGGGAATGGCGCGAAACAATAAAAGCTAACTTTCCGGAGTTGCTGTTTCCTGCCGAAGTCGGGCTGTCCATCGTCTCGCAAATCCTCATCAAAGAAATCACAAATCCATTTGCGCTGGTTCTCGTTGACGTTCCATCGGCGGGCAAAACCATCACGATTAACTTTTTCTCAGAGATCGAAGGGCTTACCTACGCCAGCGATAAATTTACACCGGCATCGTTCGTATCGAATGCCACCAATGTCAAAAAGGAGCGGCTCAAAGAAATCGACCTGCTGCCGCGCCTGAAATACAAACTATTCCTCATTCGAGATTTATCCACGCTTTTCTCCAAGCGAGATGATGACTTGAACGAGTGCCTCGGACTCCTAACGCGCGTCTTGGACGGCGAAGGATTAAATACCGATAGCGGCGTGCATGGGCAACGGCAGTATGTCGGCGAGTATCTTTTTATGGTTCTAGCTGGCTCAACTCCTATCCCGCCGCGTGTTTGGAAAATGATGGGCAGCCTGGGTTCGCGCTTATTCTTCCTCAATATCAATTCGAGAGAGAAAAGCGAAAACGAACTCGCAGACCAGCTCACCACGCTTGCCTACAAGGAAAAAGAAAAGGCGTGTCGGATAGCCACAAAGCAATTTCTCCTGACGCTTTGGCAAAAACACCAAAATGGCGTGGATTGGAACAAAGAGGCAGATAGACACGAGGATAAGCTCATTGTCGCCCGGTGTGCCCGTTTATTGGCCAAATTGCGTGGTGTAATCAACGTGTGGAAGGACAAGGGGCAAGACGGCGAGGTGTATGAGCACACTGTTCCCGTCATCGAGAAGCCGGATCGCATCAACCAGCTGTTTTACAATCTTTGCCGAGGTCATGCCCTCGTATCCGGCAGGACACAAATCAATCAGGATGACTTGCGGCTCATCGTTGAGCTTGCCGTTGATAGTGCGCCTACAACGCGAGCAACGCTTTTCAGGAAGCTGCTTGAACATAACGGCGAGATGAAAACCGGCGAGGTAATGGCAGCATTAAATTGCTCACGGCCGACGGCTCTCAAGGAGATGGAAGCTCTGAAAATTCTGGGCGTTTGCTGCATTACCCAAGATAGCGATGGCTTTGTCGGAGAACCGGAGAAAACGATTCATCTTGCCGATGGCTTTGAGTGGTTTTTAAGCGACGAGTGCAGAGCAATACGAGGATTGCCGCCGAATCCAAAGCCAAAGGCCAATGAACACACGCCGTCAGATTTGTTTTAGCGATTAAATCAATAAAGGGAATATGACGCTGTATAAGAACAAAAAAGATAGTTTGCAAAGAGTCGGAGCGCGTCCCTCTTTGAATAGAAATTATTTTGCTACATAAGATATGGCGTATAGCTTCAGGCACACAAACCCAGAACTGGCAGGCGTTCTTATTAAAGAAGCCGTGCGCTGCGGCAAAAAGAATTGCCGGTGCGCCAACGAAAAACATTTGCACAAATGGTACTACTACCTCTATTGGCGGGACTACAAAAATGGCGCAGGCTTGAAGAAGCAGTATATCCCGCGATCCGAGGTTAAAAAATTAAAGAGAAAAATCAAAGATGCTAAAAACAAGGATGCGGGAGAGAAAATAAACCTTCAATCGTATCTCAAACTCTTAAAACAGTTAATCTAAAATCATGAGTGAAGAAGCAAAACCAATTTTCAATGCGGAGTTTAAGGTGAGGGACGAACACCCCGAATTAAGCAGGGAAGAACTGAACGCTGCTATCGATAAAGAAATTGCAGATGCCAAGAAGCGAAGCATTGAGGAGAAAAGAGCTGGCTCGCTTTCATATAGACGCAGCCTAGAATGGGCTGGCATCTGTTCTCAAGAGGAGCTTGACCGAAAATGCCACGAGGCGGTTGAAGATTACGAAAGCGGAAACTTCTTTATCGAACGGATCGGGCGATACGGAACGGTTGACTCTCCATTGACCCTCGCCGTCTTTCATATGCGACAGCAGTGCATTAAAGACCTTGGTATAAAAACTATGCCGGAGTTCATGATCCTCGATATGGCAATGACAAGCTATTTTCACTTCTTACGCCTCAATGAGGATGTAAACAATATCTTGGCAAACATCGAATGGGAGATGTTTGCGATCGATGCACCAAGGTCTAACGATAATTCCTTTTGGGGCGGTCTTACGGGCAAGAGAAAGGATCAGAAAGTCGCCGAAGAATTAGCTCACCGCCTTCAGGAAATTTTGCAGCCGGTGCTCGATCAATTTAACCGCGCCTTTATTCGAAACCTGAAAGCTCTACGAGATTTGCGGCGAGGCAACATCCTCTTGAATATCGGCAATATCGGGCAGGTGAACATTGGAGACAAGCAAATCAACGTGGAAAAACCCTTGATATAACACCATGAAAGCGTATAATGTAAATGTTGACCCAGTCCGGAGAAAGTCCCGATTTTTTGTACCGCTTTGTTGTCTGAAAGGGGCAGCTATGCCAATGAAGCGATCCTTCGGGACAGCGGATTTGGGTCAACCATAGCTGTCCCTTTGAGTTTTTATGAAACAAGAAAATATTAAAATTAAATACTTCATCTACGCGAGAAAATCCTCCGAATCCGACGAGCGGCAGGTTCAGTCCATCGAGGATCAGGTGCTCATAATGACTGGCCTTGCGAGAAGCCACAACTTGAAGGTTATTGACACGATCACCGAATCAAAATCCGCGAAAGAGCCGCATGGCCGTCCGGAGTTCGAAAAATTGATTGAGCGGATTAAAAAAGGCGAAGCGCAAGGCATTCTCGTCTGGAAAATAGATCGCCTCTCGCGAAATCCGATAGATAGCGCAACCATTCAATGGCTGCTGCAAAAAGAAGTCATCGCTTCCATTTACACGCCGGATCGGGAATACCGCCCCGAAGACAACGCCCTCTTGTTAAGCGTGGAGAGTAGCATGGCGAATCAATACATCCGCGATTTGAGCAAAAACGTGAAGCGCGGACTTAAAAGCAAACTCGATAAAGGATGGATGCCCGGCACCGCGCCACTCGGCTACTTAAACACAAAAACCGAAATACGTGGCGAGAACTATATCTTGAAAGACCCCGAACGCTTCCCGCTTATCCGTAAGGCGTGGGATTTGATGCTCACCGGAAACTACCTGCCGAGGCAAATTTTAGAAAAGCTCAACAACGAGTGGGGCTTCCGTACTCGGGCGTGGAAAAGAAAAGGTAGTAAGCCGATGTCCCGAAGCACCATCTATACAATTTTTACAAACGCATTTTATGCAGGAGTTATTCCATACAAGGGTTTGTACATCGAGGGGAAGCACGAGCCGATGATTACGCTCGAAGAATTCGATCGCGTCCAAACGCTCCTCGGCCGCAAAGGCAAGCCGCGTCCTAATCGCTATGAATATGCCTACACCGGTCAAATCATCTGCGGGGAATGTGGCGGCGTGGTATCGGCGACATTCAAGGAAAAACTGATTAAAAAGACGGGGAAGCTGCAAAGCTATGTTTTATACTATTGCACCTGTGCCCGGCGAGCCGGAGAGAAATGCTCGCAAAAGTATTATATGAACTCCGAGAAGATTGATGAGGAAATCGAACGAGAACTCGAATCGCTTACAATCTTGCCCGAATTCAAAGATTGGGCGCTCCGGATCATTGCAGAAAAGAATGACAACGAAATCTCCGAGCGAACCAGCATCTATGAATCGCAGCAGAAAGCGGTTAATGACGCGCAAAAGCAACTTGATAATTTAACCCAGCTGCGGCTTAAAGATTTAATCGATGACGCTGAATACGTCCGCGAGAGGAACCGCCTCAAAAACGAAATCACCCTGCTCCGAACGAAAATAAAAGGAACGGAAGAACGTGCGGACAACTGGCTCAAACTTACAGAGCAAACCTTTGAATTTGCCTGCTATGCGCATAAAGCGTTCCTATTCGGCGACACCCAAACCAAGCGGGAAATCCTCGCAACGGTCTCTTGCTTGAACCCAGAGCTAAAGAACCTTTTATTCAAGATTCACGAGGCAGAATGGCTCGTCGAAATCAAAGAACGCTATCCTGCGATGGAAGCGAAGTTCAAGGCATTTGAACCAGCGATAATGCAAACAGAACAAGGACGAAATGAAGCTTTCGCCTCATTGAGTCCGGACTTGCGCGCGCGTCTGGATTCGAACCAGAGACCTCTATCCCTCGCTTTTTTTGTGGGCGACGAAGGGATCGGACCTTCGACCTCTCCGATGTGAACGGAGCGCTCTGCCACTGAGCTAGTCGCCCAGCCGAAATCCAGATATCTACTGGATCTCGACTTTGGCTCCCGCGGCCTCGAGTTTTTTCTTCATCATCTCCGCCTCATCTTTCTTCACGTTTTCTTTAACGGTCTTCGGAGCGCCTTCAACTAAGTCCTTTGCTTCCTTGAGACCAAGAGTGGTCACTTCGCGCACGGCCTTGATTACTTCGAGCTTCTTGTCCCCGACTGCCTTTAAAACAACCGTAAACGTATCTTTTTCTTCGACTGGCCCAGCACCCGCTCCAGCAGCCGCAACCGGCGCCGCAGCCGAAATACCAAATTTTTCTTCAAGGGCCTTCACAAGCTCCGCAAGCTCAACTACTGTCAGTGATTCTATTTTTGAGATTAAATCTTGGTGTTTATCTGACATGTTTTTGTGAATGTATGACGACCTTTTAAATTATTTTGTTGCCTTAGCTTTTTGGTCTAAAAGATACAAGAGCGATTTTATCGGTGCCGCAAGCATTCCCAAAAACTGGGCCAAAAGCACTTCCCGCGGCGGTAATTTGCCGATGAAAATAACCCGCGCGGGATCAATCGGACTTTTGTTCTTCAAATCGTAGCCGCCGAGTATATGTTTTGACCAAAAATCCTTCGCGACTCCCTCCGGTAAATCCAGGCCGGAGAAAAATTTAAAAACTGGGGCGCTGACTTTTTCAACGTCCGAATTAGAAAAGATTGTGGCCAGCGATAACTTAAACTTCCGCAGGTCAAAATCAATCCCCTTTTCTTTCAAGAGCAACCCCAAGAGGCGCTTTTTGATAACCAGCAAATTTGCGCCTATCGCTATCAATTCTTTTCTGAAACGCCGCAACTCTTCTGCGGAAATTTTTGTGAAATCAGAAAACAGCAAAATCTGGGCTTGTCCCAAAAGCTCTTTTGCTTTTTTTAGCTCTTCACTCTTTTGTGTTTTGGTCTTCATCCCGTTAGAAGCAGATCGCGATCAACACGAGTCCGCAAGATTATTTTTATGGCAACGATTATAGATTGAGTAAAACTACGTTATTTAGCAAAGCAATCGCGGCTTCTAACGGGATTCGTGCCCATTAAAAAACCTAATAAAAAATGGCCCTTCCAAAGGCCGTAATCAAGTGAGCTACCAGCGACTAATTAAGAGTCGTGGCTAGCCTCCTCGGTAGGACTTATTCCTTATATCAGGATGCCTATCCCGCCCTAGCGGGATCCCGCCTAGGCGGGACGGTCTTCAGAAACTTGATTCAATAATAGCGCATCCCCAAATCCTGTCAACCCCCACACCTAACGAGAAGTTTGTTGAGCGCCCGCTAACTGCGGGCGCATTTTCTTTGCTCCGGCATTTGGACTACGTTAGAACTCGTCTTTTAAATTATCGCAAATAAATAAGGAGCGCCACGTGAACGCTCCGTTATCTGTTTAGGTCGCCTAATAAGGCCGGGGGTGTTCTTGAAGTTCTGCGATTGTGTGTGAGCCGGCGTGCAGATGTGCGGAGTCATCTTCGGCAAAAGCTCGAAGTTGTGCTTGGGACTTGGCTGCTAAATACGCATCTGTCTCAGTTTCGCCTTTGCCAAGCACAAGGCACTTTCTCGCCGTTCCATCCGGCGCGGTAATACTTGTTGCAAACCATTGTTTGTTCATACAACCATCACCAACTCGCTTAGAAATCGCACTCATTGTTCCCTCCTCGGAATGCGGAACTTGTTACTGGCTAGAGTATAGATCATTACTTTTTGATTGTCAAGTGCTCCGGCGGCTGGACGATGTTAGCGGGCGAATCATCGCGCCGCTATTTTAACTCAACTTTTCTTTGGCTTGTGGTATTGCGCCTGGCCGACAGCCTTGACATCAGAGGGAAGATCTTTGTTGGCCACAACGAAACGCACAATGATCGAGTTGTCGTTTTCGTCGAGTACCGCCGCACGAGCCTGAAGAGTTTCTCCTTCGCGTGCTTTGCGCATATTGTTTGAGGAAAAACTCATGCGCGGCGTATGGCCGCTCGGAATAACCGACATCGCAGCATAGACACTCGCGGTATTGGCCAGGGTATCCATGATGCCGCCGTTCACGATGCCAACGCTACCCACTAGCATTCCGGACGCGACGCGCATATTCACGACAGCCGACCCCTCCTCCAAAAATTCCAACTCAAAAGCAAATGGCACCGGGATGTTCGCAATCGGTTCACGGCGAAATTTTTCCCTAAGTTCTACGAATCTCTCGCTATCTGACATATACCTGCCCCCGCCATAAAACGTCTACTTTCCTTGTATTCCAGAAACGTCCGGCTGTCAAGCGAATCATACTGGCCTACTGAAAGGGAAAAATTAAAGGACAAAATAAAAGTGGTAGTGGGTGTCTTGGATGGGTGAAGGCGTTGCCGATTCCTGGGTTAGTTTTGAGCCAAGTGAGACAACTATTAGCATTGGTCTGACATTTCGGGATGTTTTGATATAATTTTAGTATGAAAAAACTTATCGTAAAAATATATCTAGGGTTGAAGCACAAAAGAAGGCACGAACAATTTTTTATACTTATATCCTTCCTGGTTACTTTTGCGTTCGCAAGAGTTGTTGCCCACCTTCAAAACCAAGGAATTATTCCCTCTCAACAAGGATATCCCCACATTCATCACCTAGTGTTTGGGATATTTTTTATCATTTTGAGCAATTACCTTGCCATATCGTTTTGGAACAGCGAAAACGTAAGACTTGCGACGGCGGCTCTCTTCGGAGTTGGCGCGGCCCTTACAATAGACGAGTTCGCCCTCTGGCTGTATTTGGATGATGTGTACTGGGAGCGAGAGGGTCGGTATAGCATAGATGCCATTATTATTACGGGAGCAATATTTCTAATTGTTTATCTCTTGGGTGAAGCGTATGACCATTGGAAATCGAAAAAATCTCTGGGTCAAGGTCCTCCAACTTCAAACTAAAACATTTTCTAATTAGGTGGGCTCCGGCGGGGCTGGACGATGTTAGAACCTGGTTTGTGGGAAAAACTAGCAAATTCAACGTTCCGATTTTTGCAATTTAATAATCACGCACCGTGCTATCCACCACTGTTTTGGGGGTGGAAATGAGTGGACAATATTTGAACTCGAAGAATATCTATCTCCTGGCTGTGCCAGGACCCCCCTCGCAACTTTCCCAGGCCGGATGAAGTGGTATATTTGTATAAATGCTCAAAAGGTTTTTTGTTTACTTTCTCTTGATATTTTTTGGTCTTGTATTCATCGATCTTCTCCGCAAAAACCTCCAGGGATTCGGATCTGTTGGCCTCGTAAATCAAGGACTAGCGGGGGTGGACTTCAGCTTTTTTTCCAAAAAGAGCAGTAAGAATTTTATTTCCCAGGACTACGGCTCGACTTATTTTTCTCTATTTCATTACATGAACCGACGGCATAATGGCATAGATATTGTTGCCAAATACGGCGCGCCGATACTGGCCGCCGCCTCTGGCGAGGTGATTGCCGCAGGAGACCAGGATAAATTCTGCTATAAGCGCGGCTTCGGCAAATTTATAATCGTCAAAAATGATGCACTGGGACTGGTACTTTTCTATGCACACTTAGGTTCCGTCGGAGTAAAAAACGGCGCGCACGTCGAAAGGGGGGAGAAAATCGGCACAGTTGGCGCAAGCGGTTATGAAACAGGGCCCCATCTTCACTTTTCCATTTTCGAGGAAAAAAGTTTTCGAATGAAAAACAAGAACGGCTGTGGCCTCACCCCCGACGGCCGGGACCTAAACCCCCTAAACTATCTTGAAAAACTCCGCAACTCATGATCTAGGAAATACGTGAGAAATTTCCACTTATGAGTTGGTTAGTATGTGACATTAGAACCCCTGTACTCCGTCTGCTGGACGACGTTAGAACCTGTTTTATGGGAAAAGGCCAACATTTTATGGTTCCAAGCTATTGAACCATTACGTCGATTTGACTTTTATTTGCCACTAAGCTATAATTGCTAATAGCAAAATCTCGCAAAGGGGGTTAGGAAAATGTACAGATACGTTATCTTTCTGCTCGTCCTGTTCTCGGCTGTCTCTTCCGCCCAGCAAAGAGAGATCCCCCGCCCATCGTTCGGCTGTGACACTCCAGAGTGTCTAAGGCGGTGGGGCGCCGAAGTAAGAGAGGTCAGACGAGAGAATAAAAGGCAACTCGGATACGATTTAGTTAGTAAGTGGACGGAATTCCTAAAGACGCTGGAAAAAGCTTCTTTACCGGAGGCGGAGAAGGAGCGTCTGGCCAAGTTGGTCGAGCAAATATCGCCAGCTCTCGAAGACAGTTCCAAAACCTCGTTGGCCGGTCTGGTGGACATCAAGCCACGGGCCAAACAAGTCATCGGAATTCTTGCGAAGACCAGGACAGACCACTGCAAAACTACAGTCTGCAAGGACATCGACTCTCTCCACAAGCTGGCGAAGGAGATTTCCTCCTCGATCAACAGCATCTTCTGATGGTACGGGCTCGCGAATAATCGCGAGCCCGAGATTTTTATTGAGCGGGGGTGTTAAGAAACTTCCCTCGCATTTATTGAGATATTTTCGTTGCGGGGGGTATATAGAGGATGTTAGAACCTGTTTTCAGACCGCTACGGAGCGTTTCTTTATCCCAAGTTTATCGCTGGACTACGCAAAAATCAATTGAATGCTACCTCACCTCACGGTACCAGATTTGCTTTATTGATTACCCCACCCCGCTACTCACTATATTTTCAAACAAAAAGAGTCTAATGCCTAACGAAGAGTTGAAAAAATCTTTTCAAACATCCGAAGAGCTTCGTTGTAAGAGCTTTCGCTGGGGGTTCCTGGGTGCGGGCAGACGGTGCCTGAACATTTGACATGAGTGTCTACAAGTGGGTATGAAAAAGCCATAAATTTTCCGCTCGCAAGTTGTGTAATAGCATCATATATAGTCCAGTAGGTACTTTGGATAATAATTCCTCCGCCGCCTCCGGCGACAAATCCGTCGGCTGCGTAATAAATAGTTTTTCCGTGAATATCTTCCTTTATCCAGTGGCGACCGTCTTTCAGGGTTTTAATGAATTCGTCGAGCGAAAGATTGTTTTTATTTTCCACAACCTGATCGGTATCAGCACCATATGAGGCAAGTGGGGGGTTGTCCTCAACCGTGGGCAGTGGCGGAAATGTTAAACCTACAACCATGCATTGTGATAAAGGAGTTCCTTCCTCGCCTTCTCCCTTACTACAACCTATCGAAACCGTTTTTTCAGGATAACGAAACGAAAATCCTAGTTTTTCATTCCGATATGTTTGCCAACCGGAAGTTTCAGTGGCTGTGAGGGGGCTCGTGGAATGTGCGGGATAAGCGGGTCTGCCAGTTTCGACGGCCGTGGTGGTGGCCTGATTGCCATTGCCAGGTCCGTTACGGAAGTTCCGCTGAAAATTATCGTAACATGTCTGGATTTTTTGGAACGACGCGCCCGGATCTCCCGGCAACACGCCCGATAAATTCAGCTTGTCAAAATCTGCGCCGAATGCTTGCCGCAAACAGGCCGTAACTTCCGGCGGTGCAGTTTGTACAATGCTCTGGAACTTCCTCCCTAATCCATTTTGAGGGTTTTGTCCGCTAATTGGGTTCGGTAGTGGCAGCCAGGGTGGTGTTATTTGTTGACTGGATGCTGGTGGTTGTGGAACTTGAGAAACTTTATTACCTTTCAAAACCACATAACCTCCTCCGAACAAAATTAGTCCTGCAACTACGAGGAAAACGATAAGAATCGGAGCGAAACCTTTTTGATTCATTGAATAAATTATGGAGCTTGTCTAGAACAGCGCATACTTTTACGCTGTTTCTATGGCACGGCGCATCATCCCAAGAAGCAAGATTTCGAATCGGCAACTGAATGAGCTCATTCGGTACTTCGTCTTGGAGGTGCCTGGATCGCGAGCCGCGCGGGAAACAAGCATCAATCGCCATACCGCTGATCGCGTGTATACCGTGATCCGCAAATGCATCGTGATCGCCTGCGAAAAGGAAGCCCCGTTCGGCGGTGGCGAACATGAGATTGATGAGTCGTATTTCGGCGGACACCGCAAGGGGAATCGTGGACGTGGAGCGGCAGGAAAGGTAGTTGTATTCGGCATTCTGAAGCGCAACGGCAGGGTCTATACCACTCCAGTGCCAGACGTATCCGCTGCCACGCTTCGTGCCATTATCCACAAGAAAATTCCTGAAGGAAGCACTATTTATTCAGATTCATTCCGCTCATACGATGGCTTGATTACCGATGGCTATCGGCACTACCGCATCAACCACGACAAGAATTTTGCCCAAGGAAAACGCCGCCATATCAACGGCATTGAGAACTTCTGGGGATTTGCCAAGACCAAACTCCGGCGGTATTATGGGATCAATCGTTCACGATTTTTCCTGTATCTCAAGGAGATGGAATTCCGCTTCAACCACCGGCACGAAAATATGCTTGCCATCACAAGGAAAATCGTGAAATCGTCGAAGCTGTTCTAGACAAGCTCCATATAAATATTGCTGATAGTGAGCGGCTTGCCGTTCTTCGTCGTGAATTTTATTTCGTCCTTGAGCCAAGCGTGCAGGCGTCTGCCGCTCATATTCCCGTAGGCCACCCGCTCGAACATTTTCTTTACGATAGGTGCCCGATGCGGGTCGATTTCCACCACGCAACTTTTCTCCTTGCTCGTGCTGTTCAGGTATCCCGTGGGCGCGGTACACGGCCACAGCCCCATCTCGCATCTGGCCCGGAGGCCTCGCTTCACGTTGACCACCTTATTGTCGTTCTCGAGTTTCGCCTGCGATCCAAGAATCATAAGGAGGAATTTCTCGTTCGGAGAATTTGTGAATTTCTGCCCGTAGGTGCGTATCTCGATTAATTTTCCGCTGTCCATGAGGTCCACGATTCTTCCGAGGTCGCCGGCATTTCTTGAAATGCGGTCTGCGGCCCAGGTGAGAATGCCGTTGAATTTGCCGCTTTTTATTTCATCCACGATTTCGTTGAACACCGGCCGCTGTCCGGCTTCCTTGACGCCATATTCAGGTGGTTTCCTTCGTTGCGGGACGGAATCGTAGAATTGGCCGTGGTATATTTTGACGACCGGCCACGCCTTCTTCACTTCAATGATCTCAAAAACCAACCCCAAAGGATGCTTGTGGGGCCCGAACGGAACACGACAAATATGCCTTTTTGTGTTCCGTTTTTGTAGAAGAACGCCCATATCGGATTCCATTCTGGACTGGCAGAGATTCCCATTTTGGACAGTCCAAAATGCCTCCCCGGAGTCCAATATGTCCAAAATGGAGAAAGGAGCCACTGACCGAGCGGGCTAAATTTGCTATACTGAAAACCTCCAAAGGATCCTTACGTGGTCTCATTCCTAAAACTTCGAGACCATGAGGGGGCGCAATGAATCCATGAAACTTATTTCTCTAAACATCTGGGGCGGCAAGGCCTTTGGGCCGCTCATGGATTTCATCAAACAGTCGGCGGCCGACACCGATATTTTTTGTTTTCAGGAAGTGTTCCGCTCTACTTCGGAGATTAGGGAGAGCCACGGAACAGTTATGAACATTCTTGACGATCTTTCGGAAACCTTGCCAGATTTTCTGCGATACTTTTCTCCGATCCAGGACCTTTTTGATCTTACCGGCCGCGTGGACTTCGATGCCTCTCTGGGGCAGGCGACTTTTATTCGCAATTCCATCACAGTTCTTTCTCAGGGAGAGTTTTTTGTTTATCGCAAGCGAAATGGAGCTGAAAGCCTAGAGACGATTCCCGCCAATGTTAATTTCACTCGCCTAGAGCGCAACAAAAAGATTTTTACTATCTGCAACTTCCAAGGCCTTTGGTATCCGGGGGAGAAACTAGATACACCGGAACGGCTTGAACAGTCTCGCAGGATCAAAAATTTCCTTGATCGAGAACAGAATCCCAAGATATTGTGCGGCGATTTCAATTTGATGCCCGATACAGAAAGCATGAAACTGCTGGAGGGCAGTGGCCTAATAAACTTAATCGAAACTTTTAAAATTCCCCGAACGCGGAGCCGCCTTTCATCTTTTTTCGGCACACCAGACGCCCAGAAATTTGCCGACTACGTTCTTGTCTCTCCTGACGTGAATGTGCTAGATTTCAAAGTGCCCGACGTGTTGGTTTCCGACCATCTGCCGATGATTCTGGAGTTTAGATAAATCTGCAGGGCGATTAGCTCAGTGGTAGAGCGCTTCGTTTACACCGAAGAGGCCGTAGGTTCAATCCCTACATCGCCCACAAAGTTTTTAGTGAAATCTGCGCGCCAAAAACTTTGCTATGTTATCGTTTTTGTCAACGTAGATCATTATGCGTCGGATTACCTCCCTCAGCCCTTTATTGAGCGCCGCCATCGTGGATTTAGTAAGAGAGGTCGGCAATTCATAATGTGATACAAAGTTTTTGTAATGCCGTGAGCGTTCTTTGAGAATTTTCTCTGCGGCGATGGTAGCGATTTCTATTTTTAGGCCGCGTTTTTCTAAAATATTTTCTAAAAGTTGCCTGGCGCGTCCCAAATGATATTCGTTAGTTTCGATTAGCGCACTTTTTATGCCTTTTGCCTCGAGAAAATCTAACACATTTTCTAAATTTTCTGCAGTGTTCTTCGATTTGGTTTCAAGAATCAAATCTTTTGGATCCACGCCCTTTTTGGCGATGTATTCTCCTACAACTTGAGCTGAGGATCTGTCCTCTCCAAAATCTTTCCATGGCCCGCCGCTTATTATAACCGAATCAACCAGCCCTCTCCGCCAAAGTTCAAACGCGCCCAAAGCCCTCATCTTGGACTCCATGCTGGGCACTACTTCTCCTTTTCGGCCAGGTTCTATTTCGTGGCAGAGCACCACAACGGCTTCTGCTTGCGGCAAGCCTTCCATCTCCCCTTCCACTTTTTCTTGAGCCGGCTGCGCTTCAAATGAATGGCGCTCTTTCATGCCATTACTGTATACCGCAGCCGCAATTTAGACAAGCAAAATTAATTCCTCGGCAAATTTTGGGGAGTTATCCGTTAAGCTTATAGAAATTTTCAAAGAGTTTTGCCACGAGTATCGGCCCCGTGCCGCCGGGGGTTTTCGTGTAGGAAATGCTTTTCCCTTCGGCATCCGCCGGATTAAAGTCGCCGACTGTTTTGCCGTCAAATTTATTCCAGCCGAAGTCTATGACGAGCGCCCCGGGCTTTAGGTCCTCCGTTCCAAAAAGATTGGCGCGGCTAGCGCCGCTTACAACCACATCGGCGTCTTTGAGTTTTGCCCTAAGCTCCGGTGCGCTGGAGTCGAAGACTGTGAGCTCCGCCACTTTGTTTTGCAACCAAAAACCAACGGGCTTTCCTATCAAAAACCCCGCGCCGATTAAAACGACCTTCAGTTGCCTAAGATTAAGATTTGCGCGCTTCAGGATTTCCTCCACGGTTCCAACGGACGGCGGGACAACGGTGTGTCTGCCGCTGTAAAATGCTCCAAGCGCCGCTTCTCCCAGGAGATCGGCATCTTTTTCTTTGGGGATGGCGTTTAGAACATAGTGTTTGTTGATCTCATCGGGTAATGGAAGCTGGACGATGAAGCCGCCGCAAAGTTTCGGTGTCGCGAGCCGGCCGATTTCCCGCCGCAGCTCGTCGGTTGTGATGTCCGGCGGCAGTTTGTAGAGCCGGAAGGAAATCCCCAGTTCCCCGGCCGCTTTTTCTTTTTGCTTCAAGAAATTGAGCGATGCCGGATCGTCTCCAACCAGAACTGCGGCGAAAAATTTATCCGTCTTGGGCGGAGTTTTAAGTCGGGCGATAATTTCTTCGGCTATTTTTTTGCCGTCAATGATCATAATGATTTATTTTGACCTGATTTTGTTCGTGATTTTACCCACGACGACATTTATAGGATTTTTTGTGTTTATTGATATTACGCCCCGTTTCCGCATATCCGACTCAAATTTTTTATACCAGCTCAAAACGTGTTCCTGTCCGGACTTATCTCTGGCAAATTCATTCCCCTTACGAGTACTAAGGCGGTGCAAAAATAATTTTTTATCGCAGTGCAAAAGAAAAATCCGATCAAATAGGTCGAGGTAGTCGTCTTGATTGGAGGCAAGGCCGGCTACCACAACCGCACCTTTTACACTTTTTTGTTTATCAATCAACTTTTTTAGCTTTGACGGGTCACAGATGTAATTATGGGCCTCTAGCCAGTCCCTGCCAATGCCATATTTGTAGACCCCTTCTTTGCTCGTCAGCTTATGCTGCCAGTGGCACAAACCCGGCACGGAGTCTATATCGATGGCGGCGAAGCCTTTCTTTCTCAATTCTTTTATGATGGTCGATTTTCCTACTCCGGAAACGCCGGTTATATAGAATTTTCGCATACTCGGTTTTTTATAACCGCTTCCCCTGCCGCTTTAGTATGGCAGAGGGAATTTTCGACAAAGTTTCGAAACTTGACCGTGTGCGTTTTTGTTGTTGATGAGCACTTCGCGCATAAATCCCGCCACTTCTTTCATCTCTTTTTCTTTCATGCCGCGGCTTGTGAGTGCTGGAGTGCCGATGCGGATGCCGGAGGGATCGAAAGGACTACGTTGGTCGTAAGGGATCGTGTTTCTGTTCACGATAATTCCCGAGCGCTCCAAGCGATCCTGCGCCTCGCGGCCTGAAATGCCCAAATTGGTGAGATCAATGAGCATAAGGTGGTTGTCAGTCCCGCCCGTGACTAAGTTGAAGCCGAGGCGCGTGAGTTCGCGCGCAAGAACCTTGGCATTTTTTACGATTTGCCGTCCATATTTTTTAAACGACGGCTGTGATGCTTCGTGTAGCGCAACTGCTATCGCCGCGGTTTGGTTGTCGTGCGGTCCGCCTTGGAGCCCGGGAAAAACCGCCTTATCAATTGCCGAGGCAATGTCAATTTTATGCTTAGCGGCAACGCGCGAATCGCGGTTGGCAAACAGCATCGCTCCGCGCGGGCCGCGCAGAGTTTTGTGGGTTGTGGTCATGACGACGTCTGCGTAGGGGAAGGGCGACGGGTGGGCGCCGGCGGCGACGAGCCCGGCGATATGCGAGACGTCCGCTAGAAAGTAAGCGCCGACTTCACGGGCAATTTTTCCGAATTTTCCGAAGTCGAGGGTGCGCGGATAGGCGGTTGCTCCGGCAACGATAATTTTCGGCCGTTCCTTACGCGCCATGCGGCGCACAGCTTCGTAGTCAATGAGGCCGTTGCGGCCGACAGCGTATTGAACCGATTTATAGATTTGCCCGGAAAAATTCACGCGCCAGCCGTGCGTCAGGTGTCCGCCGAAAGGCAAACTCATTCCCATGATTTTTTCCCCTGGCTTGAGCAGGGCAAAGTACACGGCCATATTGGCCGGCGAGCCGGAATAGGGCTGGACATTCACGTGCCAATGCCTACCCAAACGAAAAACCTTCCTCGCTCGTTCCTGGGCCAACAACTCTATTTCATCAATGACCGAATTGCCGGCATAGTATCTTTTTTTCGGATAGCCCTCGGAATATTTATTCACAAGCGGCGACCCGAGCGCGCGCAAAACTGCCGGCGAGGCGACGTTTTCCGAGGGAATCAAGTCGAGCGTTTCGCGTTGGCGCTTGGTCTCGCGGGCAATTAAGTTTTCTAAAACCTTGTCGCGCATCTCTTAAATTCTACTTTTTTTTCACAAAAAAAAAAGTGCCGCCCGAATTGGAGCGGCAGTATTGCGGTTTTGGCCAGTTACCTAGAGGATTTAAAACTTTTTACGATCCTTGCAATACGATTTCCGACTGGATATTGCGCGCCGCCTGCCCAGTTTAGCAGGGATACAACGAGCACTCCAACCAGAAAAATTTCCAGAATTTCCTTCATGATTCGTCCTCCTTTCTTGCAGCAAAGCCGCTGCTGTTTAAAATAGCGCGTCGCCAAAAGTGGGTCAATTTTATTTAAGAACCGGGGCTTGATAGTTCTAGGGAGCTTAGTATAATTTTTTTAGCCCCCATCGCGAGTTTTAATAGGAGAAAAAAAATGAGCCAGGCGCTGCTTTTGCCAATTGAGACGCTGTCGTTTTCTCGGACGAAACGGAGAGGAATTTCGCCGAAACGAGTTGAGGAACTGCGCAGGCAAATTGAAGTGGGCCGCACCATGATGCCGATTCGGGTATGCGCCTTGGGTGATGGCACCTACGTGGTGCGCGACGGGCGTCACCGTGTTCAGGCGCACATCGAAGCCGGATTCCAGAACATCCTTGCAATCGTCGAGAATTTAGCTAACCGAATAGGAAGATTTCTACGCTATCTTTTCTCGCTTTAAAGAAAGTTTTATAGAGACCGCATGGTTCGCCCAGCGGTCTTTTTTTGATTAAATTTCCAAAACTTTGTCGCGTATTGAAATCGGTTATTTATACTCTATCTTTTTACTACCCCTAATCCTGTTTTTGTTAGCGACGTCATTAGGCCTCGCGCGAGCGTTGTCTCAACTGACGCCGGTTATTTTCACACCCCCCTCGTTCGTGCGATCAGGCACGTCCTCGGAAAATGTTTGGAGTAATTCCTTTCGCCACTCTGGTTTTTCTTGGTATTGAACTACCTCCACCCCGGCAGATCGGAGCGTTTCTAGCGTCTTGGAGTTGCGATAGATCTTGGCGGCGACTATTCGTTTTACTCCACAGGCGATGACGTATTTGACGCAGTGTACACACGGCGAGTACTTAGTGTACATTGTTGAACCGATAGTGCTCACGCCACCTTGGATCGCAGTCTGCAAAAGCACGTTGTGTTCTCCGTGTATGGTGCGAACGCAATGGCCCTCTTCCATTAGATGTCCCACGTCGCTGCAGTGGGGCAGGCCTGGAGGTGAACCATTGTAGCCAGTGGCTATGATGCGACCGTTTTTTACCAAAACCGAGCCAGAGTAAAGACGATCGCACGTCCCGCGAGTTGCCACCACCTTTGCAACGGCCATAAAATAATCATCCCACGATGGCCGATAGTGTTTTCTTTCTTCGGACACGTTTTTACGATTTATCAACTGTAATTTTATCTGCCATATTTCTTTCTGGAAAACTATCGCAGTTCGTGGTTTTGAGGTTGCACTCCGAGAACGGCTCGATAACGATTGTGCCGTTTTTTCGATGCTTTAAGATTTGGTCGCGGGAAAGAAGCATTGGTTAAGTTTACACGGTGCACCCGCCAAATGTAAACGCGTAAGCGCGGAGCCCCTCGTCTTTCACAAAAATTTTGAGCTTGTCCTTGAGCATCTTGTTTCCGGATACCAGGTTGTACATTTTTGCTTCGTGGACCTCCAGCTCCTTTAAAAATCTTCCTCCGAGTTCCAGGCGAATTTTTACCGGCCGCTCGGTTTTGGCCTCCATCACCAAATTGACCTCGGCGGCCTCGAAATTGATTTCTATGTAGTCCTCAAAATTTTCGGTTTTCCTCTCGTGTTCGATGAACTCCGGATGGACTTTCCAGACGCCGTGGAAATTCCAGAGTTTTCCTGACCGGCCGCGCATTGCTCCGAGATATGTTTCTCTGGTCGTCGGGTAGCAAACGCCGCCCGCTCCTTCCTCTTGTGCTGCCTCGGCAAATTTTAGCTTAAGATTTACTTCGAGCAGAGCTTTTTGGATAGCCTCCTCGGTTTCTTTGTAATTCCCCTCGCCGGCGTGGTCGTAAATAATCTGGCCATTTTTATCCATTAAAAACTTTCTCGGCCAGACGTTATTGGAATACAAGCTCCAAATTTGGTAATCGTTGTCCATGACGACCGGATATTCTATTTCGAATTCTTTTATGGCGCGCTCCACATTTCCCACGTTTTTTTCAAATTCAAATTCCGGGGTGTGCACGCCGACGATCAAGAGGCCCAGTGGCGCATATTTGGCTTGCCACCCCTTGAGATGAGGCAGTGTTCTTTGGCAATTGACGCAGGAGTAGGTCCAGAAATCAATGAGCACGACTTTATCCCGCAAGTCCTTCATTTTAAGTCCGGGTGAGCCCGCCTGCGCAGGCAGGTTGAACCATCTTAAATTTTGAGGGAATTCTGGGGCTTTCATTTATCTGTTATTTTAAATTAGTTCACTCCAACAATAAACGCCTTCCGTCTTGAATCGGGAAAGCGTTAGATCTTCAAAATGCGTCGTGTGGCATAGTATATCGACCAGATCACAATAACCAAGGCGGTCCACCATAAGGAGATTATGGATGTGGCAATCATCAGATCGCCCGGACTTATGTAATCGTATTTGACAAGGGGTCCCCTCGGCGGAAAAAGAAACTGCAAAAGCTTCATCGAATCTACGCTAATATAGTCCGCAAACCAAAAACTTTTTGTTTGGGTTGTTTGGGCATCTGCCAGGAAATGGTCCGGGTTCATTTTAAGAAAGCCGTTTTCGTATAGCAAGCGCTCAATTTGACTCTGTACGCCCACTGGCATCCTGTTGTCGTTGAAGTACACAGCAATAGAAATCGACACCCATCCAATAATGCCGACAAAAAGAAAGCTTGTGAAATAGCGCACGGCGACCTGTAAAAATCTCGGCCAGTCGCCTCTGTCGATTCTTTTCGCAACCGGGCCAAGTCTTACAAACAGCAGTGCTGTAAGCATGAAAAGCAGAAGGGAAAGCGATTTTTCAACAGGGAGTCGTGCTAGGTAGGCAACTAATTTTGGGATGTCGCCAAAAAACCATGGCCAGAAAAGAAACTTTATAAGCCAAGCCGGCATAATAGCCTCCCGAAAGGTCAAGCTTCTGTTTGGTATTATAATCTGTCCTGGTTGAAAAAGCAAGCGCGGGGAAGGCTTAGTCCGAAAAACTTTTTTTGGGTGCCTAACGGGAATTGAACCCGTATTGCCGCTGCCACAGAGCGGAGCTTTACCATTAAGCTATAGGCACCATCTTTCGCTTCAAGCTTACAATTTTCTCAAAACTTTTTCAAACTCCCACGTCTAACGAGAAGTGCTTCGCGTACCCAACAAGCTTCTCGTTAGGTGTGGGGTAAAATTTGTCTACCGGGCGGCGATTTGCTATGATAATTTCCATAACTTCACATGGGACAATTTCTCGCCAACTTTGGGCTTCTCGCTGGCCAAAATCATTTTTTGGCTTATTTTATTGTTTACGTCGTTACGATCTTTTTAGGGAACATTTCGGCGTTTGCTGGTTTATGGTTGGCTCTGCGCGGGTACTTCGGACAATGGGGAATTCTTTGGATTTTGCTTACGGTATTTTCCGCCGAGGCCAGTGGCGATCTTCTTTGGTACTCGCTCGGGCGGACGCTCCGCGAAACCCGCTTTGGAAATTTTGTTAAAAATCGCTTGCCAGGTCATGAGCGCATAGAGAAAAATCTCCAGAAGAACGGAACCAACTGGGTCTTCTTTTCCAAGTTCCTCTATGCCTCGAGCTTTCCAATAATTTTTTCCATCGGTTGGGCAAGAACAAATTTCAAAAAGTTTTTTAAAACATCACTGGTTGCCCTGATCCTTTGGTTACCGATTTTGACGGGTTTGGCCTATGGATTAGTTTTCGGACTCACACCGCTCGGCGCCATTGCCGCCTTCAGCACCCTATCCAAAAAATTTGAGATCTTGTTTTTTGTGGGACTGGGGCTTTTTCTGGTCCTTGATTACTTCTTGGCCAGATTGGTCAGGATTTTGGTGGGCAAAAGGTTTTTGGAAGAGAATGATGGTTCGGGCCAGGCCCCAAAAATCGGGACTTGACTTTTTTATCATAATGTTGTAATATCTAGGCAGTATAGGCCTCGGCTGATTTCTCGGCCCGGCCTTGCAGTTTGTCAATTTCAGACGAAAGACGAAAGGAGAACAACAGGTGAAAGCCGAATTGATTTCTTTGGGCGCTTCTATCGACCCGCGTGGTATTTTGTCAGGGATCGGCGGTCAGGGAAAACTCTTTCTCGCCGAAACCAACCACGGCAAATTCGGATTGCTTTTTGACTGGGGCGTTTATCCGTCGGATAAGCGTCAGAGGGAAAAAGAGTCCTTGGCACTGCTTCGGGTTGAGCCAGTTGAAGAGTTTCCCTTGATTGGCTTGGACCACTTGGGATTTCCGGACTTGTCTGACGTAGAGATTACAGAGATCGAGATCATTTCTCGCAAAGACTCCGATCTCGATTATTCAGCGAGTTCCCAACTACCGGACTATAGACTTCTCAAGGAGTCTCTCCGGGGAGTGAAAGAGTTGATCATTGTGGTTACGCATGCTCATGCCGATCATATCGGTGGCGTGCCGTGGCTTTATGCGAAACTGAAGCGCGACTTTCCCAACTTGAAAATCACAGTGCTGATGACGGCCCCGACTCGCGAGATCAGCAGTTGGAGTTGGTATGATCACCTGAAGATCATGGAGGCAAAGAATCGCCAAATCAGCCGGCAGAGGTTTGGCCGGCGCAACTTCATCAAGCCACTTTTCGGGGTGCCAGAGATTGAAACTTCGCTCAATGACGTAAAAATCGTTGAGTATGGCGATGTCTCGGCAATCGGCCCCTTTGAGCTGAAATTCTTTTACAACCCCCACATTTTGGGAGCGGTGGGCGTTCGGGTGAAGATTTTTGACATCGGTGGCCGCACAGTAACCGGATTTGTTACCGGAGACGTGCGTTACAAGCACCAGAGTCTGATTCCGGGGATGCCAATTCCCACGCTCGACAGTTTGGGAGTTGCGCGCCTCGATTTCTTGCTCATGGAATCCACCTATGCCGGGAAAACGCAGCCGCCTATCATCGAAGAAGAAGAGCGTCTCGTTGCGGACATTAAAGAGTGTCGCGCGCGTGGCGGGAAATTCCTCATTGGATCTCTTTCTGTCGATCGGGCGCAAACCCTTTTCGACATTCTCGTGCGTCACGGCTTCACCGATCCCGCGTCTCCATTCTACCTGCCGGTCTGGCTCGACGGCGCGGCGAAGGAAATCTCCGCGATTTACAACTCCTATTTGCCTGGGTCTACTCTCAAGGACGTCGCGAAGCATTTCGTTCGCGACAAAGGTCACCGTTTCAGCATCATGGGTTCCGAGGGACCGTGCGTTGTCATTTCCTCTTCGGGGATGTTCGTCGGCGGCCCGTCCGTGGGCTACGCGCATTTCTGGGCGCAGGGCGAGTTGAATGTCATTGCCACGGCTTCGTGGCAGGATCCTTATTCTCCGGGAGGACGGCTCTCCGATATCAAACGGGGAAGCTGGGTAAGCTTTCGCGGGAAACAGATCCGATTCAATGCCGAGGTGAAGCGCTATCGCCCATCTTCGCATATGGATGGGGCAGAGGCCTTGCAGACGATCAGGAATCTCCATCCCGACCGGACGTTCCTCGACCACGGTGAGGAAGCGGGTATGGACAGTATTGTTTCCGAGATGGGGCCATCTGTAATCAAAACCCAAATCGGCAGGCGCTACATCCTCGCCTAAAATCCCGAATCTCTTGATCATTTTCACGGCCTGTCATGCTCCCCCCAGGGGACTTGACAGGCCTTTTTCATTGGTGTATAATGTAGGGAGTTCTGGTAGAGAAGGGTTTTGGTTTAGGAAGTTTCAACTTCCGATTCTAAGACTTTTGCTTTGCCACATTCTCAACTGAAAAGGAGGTTTCCCATGGGGAAGCCAAAGGCACAACGCAAGAGCAAGGGGGAAGTAGCGACAGGGACCGGTCTCGCGCAAGTGGGAGAGGTCTTGCAAGAAGCCGGATTCGAGGCGCGGCCAGCTGAAGCGCAGCCGGCTGTCAATCTCGGTTTGCCCAGCCTGGATGCAGTCACGATCGAAACCATTCCGGACTTGGCTGCAATCGCCAAGGACGCGACTGAGCTCAAGTCGTGGCTCCACGGTACGCCTGGTTCAACCTCGGCGCTCGATCTCATCAAGCGCTTGGGGGAGGCCATCGCGCCTTCTATCGGTCTCGACCGCGAAAGCTATGAGACCGTGAAAGAGAAGGTGGGAAAAAACACCACCACCGCATCCGAGATCATCTTTTCCAAGTCGGGGAAGGTGACGGCAGGAGCGAGAGACCAGCTCCTTTCGCTTTTCGTCCAGACCATTCTGGGCGGAATGGCTCACAACAACAACGCTCTGGGGCGGTTCACCGAGATGTTTTACAGAACCTTCGCCCTGATGCTCGTCCCGTCGGACGGGAAGAGTTCCTCGGTAACTCTGCCGGTGACGCCCGAAGGGGGCGGCCGGTGGCAGTTCACTTCACTCATGATCCTTCCTGGGCAAAGGGATTCTCACCGGATCCTCGCCATGATCAAGGCGATCGCCAAGGAGGCGCGTACAGCGAGCTTCGAGGTGAAGCAAGAGAAGGTCGGCGACCTTCGCAAGGGGACCGATCTTTTCCTCGATGCCATGGAGAAGGGTGGAGGGGTGTCGGCGGTTTTCAGGGCTTCGACCAAGGACGCGACGAATCCGGATGGTTCCAAAAAGATCAACCGCAACACGGGCCAGCCGTGGGTTGATTTTGGAGGTGACATCAGGGTGCGGGTGGTCACGCGGAAGGTCGGGACGGTGGACCAGAACTTCATCGAACCGATCGACGCTGTCGGTCCGGTGGCTTCCAATGTCCGGAAGATGGTGGTGGCGCGGGTTTCGATCCCGGCCGAATCCGTGAAGACGGAGCGGTACGAGGCGAAGCCCCGGCTCGAGGGTGAAAAGTTCTACCTTACCCGCGACTTCCACCGCCTCTGCAGGGACGGTTACCTGCGGGAGCTGGAGCTCGCGCCTCGGCGCGAGGAAAGCAGGGCCATCAGGGCTTTGCAAACTGTCGAGCCGGAGGCGTTAATCCTCGACGGCGCCGTCGGCACCACGTTTCTTTTCCGGAAGCCCGGGAAGGATCGGTCTGGCAAGGTCAGGTCGGCGTGGTTCGACACCGCGCGGCAGAGGGATATCAATCGCCTCGAGTTCGCGCTCACCCGCCGCGAAGACGATGCAATGGCCGTCGTGGCCTGCCTGAAGGAGAACGAAGAGTTTTTTGCCGGTTGCCGTGAGTTCACGCAACCCGGTGAGAAGTTCAACAATCTCCCCAGTCCGTTGAGGGAAGTGCTCCACGTCCTGTGGGCGACCTTCAATGGGATGCGCAACAAGGGCAATGGCCAGCCGGGTCAGCCGGCGGTCGATCCTGCCGACGAGGAAAAGTTCCAGAAGCAGATGCTCGCTGGAGCCGGCGAGATTCCTGCCGAGGTCGCATCCTCCTAACCCAAACCCGAAGCGTGGGTTCCGAGAGTTAACAGCTCTTCAGCCCTAACGCTTCACAACCGCTTCGAGCGGGCCGTGGACGAGAAGTTTTCTTTCGTCCACGGCCCCTCGGAGCTCTTTTTTTATAAACGCGAGATGGGGTGGATGCGTTTGTCGCGCGCCACTGGAAGAGTGGGCGAGTGTTTGACACTGTTTAAGGCCAGTGCTATAATGCAGCCAGCAGTCTTGGAGGTGACAAAGTGGGAAAACCATGGACGCGAGCGCAGCCCTGGTTGCGCGACCCAAAGAAAGCTTTCCGTCGAGGCAAATGGCGGGTTTATGACGCCGCGGACTGGAAGCCCGATTTTGAGCCAAGGCAATCAATTACTGTGTTTGCTGTTTTGGCAGACGTGGCAGCGCAGAAGGTGTTTAATGTCCACAAGATAGACGATGGAAAGCCAAGCTGGGGTTTGCCAGGCGGCGGCGTTGAGATTGGGCAAGGAGAAAAGCCAGAAGAAGGTATCTTCCGTGAAGTGCTGTGGGAGTCCGGCTACAAGATTTATCGCGATGAATCCGGCAAGCTGATCGGCGCCGACATCGTGCTCGACCAGCAAGTTACGGACACGCACAAGCGACTGATCTTTTTTTCCTCGATGGACATGAACGCGCCGCAGTTGCCGGTCAAAGAGACCGACGAAATTGATGAAGCCGGTTGGTTCACTCTTCGGGAAATCCTTGACAGGCCAAGTTTTCCCTACGACTCCTCCGCAATTGATCCGAACTTCCGCAATTACATGAGAGAGACTCACGTGGGTTACATTTTCGGAGTCCTTTCGACTTGCGGCTGCTTGGGGGATTTTGGCCTTGAAGAGGCCGGACCAGAAGATTCCCAAGATGACGATCTCAAAATCGCAAGCTCCACAGGCACGTAAGCCTGTGGAGCGGTTTTTTTCTCCAGAACTCATCTCAAAATAGCGATTTGAAGTAAAATGAGAAATTTTCGAGCGAGAGTCGCGAAGCCCGACGAAAGGAATAGCTTGGCCTATTGCGAGGAGGGATGAGCGGCCTCGCAGCCGAAAATGGCCATTTTAAACAAATCGATTACTTTTGAGATGGGTTCTGGTATTGACCACTGCGCGATTTTTATTAAAATTAATACGTAAGACAAAATCAAAGACACGTGTCCAACTTTTTTAAAAACTTAACTTGGGCGATTGTGACGCTTATTGTCATCTCGCTTATTTTTTCCATGTTCTTGGCTCCGGCGAAGGCGCCGGAGAAATTGAGTTTAAGTCAACTGGCCCAGAAAATTTCCCAGGGCGAGGTGGCCGAGATCAAGGTGAATGGAGACGACTTGAACATTGTGCTCAAAGGCGGCGCGAACGCCGTTTCCAAAAAAGAAATAGAATCCGGAATCACGGAAACCTTGAAGAACCTGGGGGTGGCACCAGAGGATTTTAATAAGGTGCGGGTTAGCGTTGAGTCGCAATCCGGTTGGCAATTTTGGGTAGGCATTTTGATCCCGACGCTCTTGCCCCTCATTATCATCGGCTTTATTTTCTGGATGATGTTTCGGCAGGCGCGGACCGGGGTCAATCAGGCTTTCAGTTTCGGCCGATCGAATTTGCGCCTCTCCAATTTAAAAGACAAGGTTACGTTTAAAGACGTTGCCGGTTTAAAGGAGGCCAAAGAGGAATTAGTGGAGGTGGTTGATTTTTTGAAAAATCCGAAAAAATTTTTGGATTTGGGCGCGCGAATTCCGCGTGGGATACTCCTCATGGGGCCGCCGGGAACGGGCAAGACCTTGATCGCTCGCGCTGTTGCTGGCGAGAGCAACGTCCCCTTCTTTTACATTTCTGCCTCGGAATTTGTGGAGATGTTTGTGGGCGTGGGCGCCAGCCGCACGCGGGATGCTTTCATGACGGCCAAGCGCGCCGGGCCCTCAATTCTTTTTATTGACGAGATTGACGCCGTCGGCCGCCAGCGCGGCGCTGGCCTCGGAGGCGGCAACGACGAGCGGGAACAGACCCTGAATCAAATTCTTGTGGAGCTAGACGGTTTTGACCGTGATACGAGAGTGATAGTGCTTGCGGCCACAAACCGGCCGGATGTTTTAGACCCAGCGCTTTTGCGTCCGGGCCGCTTCGACCGGCGTGTGGTGCTCGACTTGCCGGACATCAATGACCGCGAAGCAATTTTTAAAATCCATAGCCAAGGAAAGGCTTTGGCTAAGGGTGTTGATTTGAGAAAGGTTGCAGTGAGGACGCCCGGTTTTTCCGGCGCGGACTTGGCTAATATTGTAAACGAAGCCGCCATTTTAGCGGCTCGCAACAATAAAAAACTGATTGAACAACAGGATTTCTACGAAGCGGTTGAAAAAGTGATGTTGGGACCGGAGCGCAAGAGCCGCGTGATCTCGCAAAAAGAAAAAGAAATTACGGCTTATCACGAAGGCGGGCATGCCCTTGTTGCCGCATCTTTGAAAGACGCCGATCCGGTGCACAAGGTTTCCATAGTAAGCCGTGGCATCACTGGCGGCTACACGATGAAATTGCCGATTGAAGAACAACACCTACGTACGAGGCGTCAGTTTTTGGCGGACTTGGCGATGATGATGGGTGGTTATGCTTCGGAGAAACTGACCTTCGGCGATATCTCAACCGGCGCCTCCAACGATATTAAGGTTGCCAGCGAGTTGGCGCGCAAACTTGTGACCAAATACGGCATGAGTGAGAATCTGGGGCCGCAGACCTTCGGCAATACCGAAGAGCTCGTTTTTCTGGGCCGCGAAATTACGACGGAGAAAAATTATTCCGAGAAGGTGGCGGCCGAGATCGACGAAGAAGTGGGCGGACTCATACGCCGAGCGTATGAGCTTGCCGTAAAGATCGTCAAGACCAGGAAGCGAGTTTTGAAAAAGATCGCCGAGACCCTGGTTCAGAAAGAAACTTTGGAACAAGAAGAATTTTATAATATTTTGAAGCCGTTTAGACTTAAACCGATGGCAATCTAGAACTAAGAATCTAAGTATCGCTGGTGTTTGGTTGCCGAGAAATTGAGGAGCCCTGCGCGAAATTGCGCAGGGCTTGTGCCATTAGTCCGTAAACTGTGCCAGTATCTCGTCTTTCCGGTGTTGGATGAAGCTGAACCCCGCCTCGACGATGTAGTCAAAGATTACCTCCACAATCTTTCGGTCCGAACGCGATGGATCAACCCAGATCGCTTTTTTGAGGAGGACATCCGTCTCAATTTCGTAATTCATGAAGCGGATATCTTTATTGCGTTCAATTGCCGCATGTTCGTGATTTTTCACATCCAAGATGATTCTGCCGCCGAGCGAAGATCCGTCGCCTGGCCAAGCGAATAGTTCGATGCCGATGTCTTCTCCGTGGTGATCGGCAATGTCCACTATTCCTTCTTGAGGATTGTGGCGGCCGGAGAGTGTGCAGGCGGTTTTGGTAAATTCAGGGAAGGCATCCCTCAAGACATGGATCAGTTGAGTCGTCAACCGGTAACAGCGCTCCTCATTTCTTTGCGACGCTTCCCACTCTTCTAAACGACTGGCTTTCTTCCTAAGTTTAGGAAGAGGCGCATCAATGATCCTTTGAACGGTGGGCGTCGGAACATATTTCGGGACTGGCTTGGCTGTTTCTTTTTCGACGAATCTTGCTGTTCGCGGTGTTCCTCTTCTGTCGTAATCGCAGTGAATCAGCTCGTTACCCTCAAGTTGTTTGAGAATAGTGAGCGCGCGTTTCCTGCCGTCCGACGCGGGCCAGCCGAAATCGTCGACAAGCATTTGGGCGAGAGGCTTAAGAGGCGAAGTCAGTTCCACGTGCTTTTCTATGTAGCCTAAAATCCGCTGCCATTCTCGGTCGTTGATTTTCACATTCCTCCTCCGATTTTGAGATGAGCACTGGTCGGGTGACCAGTGATGCTGTCAGTATTCTAACTTACTTTTAATTACTTGTCAAATCGATCTTGGATATATGGCAAGGCCGCAGAAGTGATTTTTGCGATGGCTTACAAGCTGAGCGAGTCCAGCCTAGGAAGCGAATTTTCTCATTACTCCAACCGCATTCCGGTCGCGGTTGGCTTGCCATGCCGCCGTCACCAAAGCAAATGGATTCACGGCCGAGATTCTGAAAAGATAGCTTACGGGGCTATTCCGTCTCCGGTATTCCTGAAGCCACTCCCCTAATGCTCGTAGCGATAGAAGATAGCTGGCATCGGCATGACGCAGAAGGAAAGGCGATGCATTTTATTGAGCGGCTGCGATCGGAAAACCGGATAATGAATACTCCAGTGAAGCACCGACTCGTATCGGCTCATCACGAGCGCGCCCACCCAGATCATAAGTGCTTTTACGAAAAGAGGTGCGAACTGAAAGGCGAAAAACATGAAAAATAGCAGGGCGTAAATACCAATCTGCATACCGAGCAGAAATCTGTCCTCTTTTCTGCGAAGCATTGTCTTGCCTCCATCAGTTTTCGAGAAAGCTAGCTAGACAATACCACGATTTTGCAAATTTATCAAATCAGTTTCCGTCGCTGGTGGCGACGACGTATCATGTTCTGTGGCTGTTTACCTCCTTCTCCTTGCATGAAACGCCCTGTACACCTCGTGAAGTTCTTTGTTGGTGAGATGTGTGTAGATTTGCGTTGTTGAAATGTTGGCGTGTCCCAGAAGTTCCTGTACCGAACGCAAATCGGCGCCGTTTATAAGCAGATCGGTAGCAAAGCCGTGCCGCAGCTGATGCGGATGGATTTTTTTGGGGATGCCGGCGGCCTTCGCCTGATACTCAACCATGCGCTCCACGGCGCGGGAGGTAATTTTACCGATCACCCCTCCGGACTTCCCGAGACTCACAAAAAGCCATTGCTCGGTGTCCTGCCGTTTCTCCAGATAGTTTTTGATCGCGTTTTTCGCGGAGTCGGAGAGAAAAACAACGCGGAGTTTGTCGCCCTTGCCGCGCACGGAAATCTCGCCGCGTTTGAGGTCTATGTAGCGGTTGAGGTTGCAGAGCTCGGAGAGCCGCAGCCCCGTCGAAAAAAAGGTTTCAAGAATCGCTTTGTCGCGCAAACTCCGGAGGTCTTTGTTTTTGGGCGCGGCCAGGAGGCGCTCCAGATCCCGATATTCCAAAACTTCGATCTGCCGCTCGGGGATTTTTGGCAGTTCAATTTTTTCCGGCGCCAAAACTTTTATGTCGCGCCTCGCCAGATACTTCAAGAAATTCCGCAGGGCGATGACGTAGTACCCTTGGGTGACTTTCTTGAGATTACGGTTTGCCCCGTGAGCCCCATGGCCTTTTACGGGGTGGGCAAGCGCCAAACGGAATTCACGTACGATATTTTCCGTTATGTTGCTTGGTGATTTTGCCTTAGAAAATTTTAAAAACTCCTTGAGATAGCGCTCATAATTTTCCCGCGTCTTCGGCGAACGATTTTTTTCGATCTCCAGATAATTCAGATAGTCATCGAGCAGTTTTTTTATTAACGTCATGCCTCAATTTTAGCATAAAATCTTTTGCGACAGGACAAGCCAGGGCCGGGCTTGCTTTTATTATTTGCCAACGCTACACTTAAAGAAGCAGTTTTTCGGGAGGAAAACATGGGTCGAAACGAAGTTCATCAGCGAGCAATCCGGAGGCAAGCGAGTAGTTTATTCTGTCGAATCTCGGTTGCCTATGGCAAGTTACCAGATGAGGCCGAGAGAGGCTTGGGCAAAAGGAAATTACGCAAGACATACCTTGCCCGTATTAAGCGGCATGAACGTGCTCTGGATAAGCTTCAAAGGAAATGTGACCATCCGCGAACAGATACAGTACACGCTGGCCAGGGTTGTCTTGTTACCGAGTGTCTCGATTGCACCAAGTGCCTTTTGTGATCGATTTCTATAAAAGCCGCGCAGGTACCCCTAGCGGCTTTGTTTTTTGCGAAACCCGCTTATTCTTTAAGCATGGATCCCTGCTTTCGCGGGAACGACTCGTCTGCGCCCAGTTTTGCATTTTTTTCGGAACCTTGCTATAATTCATTCAATGCTTACCAAGCGCGTCAAATCTAGAATTATCGGCGAACACAAGGTTCATGAGAAAGACACGGGCTCGGCTCAGGTGCAGATTGCCATGGTATCCCGCCAAATTGATGAGCTGGCCGCGCACTTGAAGAAAAATCCCAAAGATCACCACTCGCGCCGTGGGCTTTTAAAGATGGTCTCCAAGCGCCGAAAACTTCTGTCTTACTTGAAGAAAAACGAGCTCAAAGAGTACGAAAAATTGATTAAGAAATTAGATTTAAAAAGGTAATGAATCCCGTTAGAAATCGCGGACACGCCAGAACAAACACTTTTCGTCAAATGGTCGGGTTATACAAAAAACAAAGGAGGATATTGGATTTTTTAGTCCGCGTCCTATTTCTAACGGGATGAAACAAACCGCAAGTTATTCCAACCAGCGCGTTGGGATCTTTGTTGACGTACAAAACTTATATCACTCGGCGAAAAATCTCTACGGCGGCCGGGTAAATTACGGAGAGTTGATTAAATTTCTGGTTGGCGATCGGCAGTTGATCCGCGCCCTGGCCTATGTCGTGAAAAGCGAAGGGATAGAGCCACAACGGCCAGTCGGCGTGCGCGCACCCACGACTCGTCGCCCCGAGTCCGGACAAACCACTTCTTCCGAGGCCGCTTTTTTTGAGGCACTCGAAAAAGCGGGACTGGAATTGCGCGTGAAAGATCTGCAGGTTTACGCCGGCGGGATGAAGAAAGCGGATTGGGATGTGGGAATGGCCGTGGACGCCATCCGCATGTCCTCGTTTTTGGACGTCGTGATTCTTGTTACGGGCGACGGCGATTTCCTGCCGCTGATAGATTATTTAAAGTGGGGCGTGGGCCGCTTTGTGGAAGTGGCGGCATTCAAAAGAAGCGCGTCATCCAAGGTTCAGGAGGTTGCGGACAAATTCACGAACATCGAGGAGATATCGAGGATAATCATAAAGAAGTAGCAAGCGGCTAGTCGCGAATCGCAGGTTCACAATTAGCCATTGGCTAGTCACTTATCTACATGCCTATTAATCGCAAACAATTTAAGACGGAAGTCGGCGGCAAAACTCTGACTATTGAAATTTCTAAAATTGCCGACCAGGCCAACGGCTCTGTGATTGTGAGATACGGCGAGACTGTTGTGCTCACAACCGTCGTGATGACAAAAGGCGACGCAAGCACCGATTATCTGCCTCTTAAAGTTGATTATGAAGAAAAGTTTTACGCGGCCGGAAAAATCATCGGTAGCCGCTTCATCCGCCGCGAAGGCCGGGCTTCGGAGGACGCGGTCTTGGCCGGACGTTTGGTTGACCGCGTAATCCGCCCACTTTTTGACCAGCGCCTGCGGCGCGAAATTCAGGTTGTGGTTACCGTTCTCGCCTACGACGAAGAGAACGATCCTGAATTTCCAGGGCTTATCGGCGCCTCGGTGGCCTTGGGAATTTCTGACGTGCCCTGGAAGGGGCCAGTTGCCGGCGTTCGCCTGACGCAGACCGGCGGAAATTTTCTCGTTAATCCCAATAATTCCGAGGTCGCGAGCGCAGAAACCACATTCGATTCTTTTGTGGCCGGACCGCGAGGCAGAATCAACATGATTGAGCTTGGCGGATACGACGCCAAAGAAAAAGATGTTTTGTCGGGATTTACTCTGGCGCAAAAGGAAATCGACAATCTTATTGGTTTCGAGGAAAAGATTATTAAAGAAGTCGGCCGGCCGAAGGCCGAGGTGGCTTTCTTTGAATCCGATCCGATTCTCCGCGCCGCAATTCTGAAATTTTTGGAAGGGCGGCTCGAAGAAGCGGTTTATCAGCTCACGAAAGAGGAGCATTACACCAAACTTGGACAACTGAAACACGAACTCTTTCAAAACCTGAAAGAAAATTTTACCGAACCGAATTATAAAGCCGCCGACTTCCTTTTCGAAGAAACGATTAATGACATCGTTCACAGAGATATTTTAACGAAGGAAAAGCGGCCAGACGGAAGAAAATTGGATCAAGTGCGGGACTTGAATGGCGAGGTCGCCCTCTTTCCGCGCCTCCACGGCTCCGCCATCTTTATCCGCGGCAACACGCAGGCCTTGGCTGTAACGACGCTTGCCCCGCCGGGGCAGGAGCAGCTTATCGAAACCATGGAGACGACTGGTAAGCGCCGCTTCATGCTTCACTATAACTTCCCTCCCTATTCGGTGGGAGAGATTGGTTCATTCCGCGGCCCCGGTCGGCGCGAGATCGGCCACGGGAACCTGGCGCGGAAAGCGGTTGAGGCCCTGATTCCGTCCAAAGAAGAGTTTCCCTACACAATTCGCGTCGTTTCGGAAATACTTTCCTCGAACGGTTCTTCATCGATGGCCACCGTTTGCGCCTCGGTGATGTCTTTGATGGACGCCGGTGTGCCGATTAAAAAAATGGCGGCCGGAATTGCCATGGGACTTATGATGCAAGATGAAAAACACTACAAGGTTCTCACGGACATTCAGGGGCCGGAGGATCACCACGGAGATATGGATTTCAAAGCCGCGGGAACGGAGGATGGCGTAAATGCCATCCAGATGGACGTTAAGTTCGTTGGCGTGACGCTTGAGATGATTGAAAAGACCTTGCACCAGGCGAAGGATGCGCGTCTCACAATACTGAAATTTATGAAAACAGTGCTTGATAAGCCGCGAGAAAAACTTTCGCCCTACGTTCCGACGATCAGGCAACTGCAAATCAATCCGGAAAAAATCGGAGCCTTGATTGGGCCGGGCGGGAAAGTCATCAACGGCCTGATTAAAAAGTATTCACTTACGACTATTGACGTGGAGGATGACGGCGGCGTTTTTGTCTCCGGCAACGACTTGAGTGCGGTCGAAGCGGCAGTAAAAGACATCTCGGTGATTACCAAGGAATTTAAGGTCGGTGAGACAATCGAAGGGAGCGTTATAAAAGTTTTAGATGTTGGCGCGATAGTGGATTTGGGTGGCGGCCGCGACGGCATGATTCATGTCTCCGAGATCAAGAACGGCTACGTGAAAAGCGCCGCTGACGTACTCAAGCCCGGAGATTTTGTTCGCGCCAAAATCATCCGTGTCGGAGAAGACGGCCGCATCGGGCTCTCCATCAAACAGTTGTAAGCTCCACGTCCAATGGGTGGTTTTGTAAACGTGGCGGGTACGCCATCCCCTCGTTTGTTTATAGCCAGAGTCAAAACCTTTTTGGATAACCACAAGCGGGAGGCGAGGTAGAAATCAACGAGCGAACAGAGAAAATGCCGGGTGCCCGTGAGTCCTCGAGGAGGGCGGCATTTTCTCGTAAGGAGCGAGTTACCTGCCTGCTGGCAGGAATTTCTCGAGCCGAAGCGGGTTATCCAAAAACCTAGTTTTGACGATCTCTTGACAGAATTTGCTGACTTGGTGTATAATCTGCGGAGCACGAAAAAATCCGAATCAGAGGAGATAAAGTATGCAAAAAAGGAGTAACTTGCAACGTGGGGCCAACGCCCTGTTGATTAGTCATTTGCGCGAGAAGGGCGGCAGCGCAGTTGTGAATTCACTCGAGCTTTCCACGAAGCACGGACTAAGCACGGGAGCCGTTGGCATGATTGCCCGACACCTTAAAGCTTTGGGTCTTTTGAAAATTGAGCACGAATTTTACGAGCGTGGACCAACGAAGATGACGCTAAACGAGGAAGCCATCCGAGAATTCGAGGCATCCGGAAGTATGGCTTTGGCGGCAAAGTCGCAGGGAGAAGGAAAGAGAGCTTCCCTGAAGCCGCGTTCCAGCTACGGCATTCCGCAGCTCGCCGCAGCAGACGAAATTTTGAGATTACTCAATCAGCACGAGTTTGCTGCGGAGAATCAAGCTCGCGTTGATCCCTTAATCGACGGATGCGCAGCTCTGATTGTAGAATGCCGCGATCTCGAGAAAGAACTTCTTGCGCTCGTTGAGAACAACGAGAAATTGATGGAAGCGGCGAGAGGGTTTGGCGCCAGCGATGAGGATTTAAAGGAGCCCCTTACTGTTCCGGTCGGACGTTTCGCTGGTGTCGAATACAAGACCACGGAAGTTCCCGGTGTGAAATTTGAAGAGCTCCTCTCGGAATCGGCAAAAGTCTTTAAACCACTTGCCCAGCTCATGAGATGCTCGAAAGAATTGAGGGGAATTTCGTTGGAGCTTCAAAGAAGAACTGCTGAGGCAAAAGTTATCCGCCAAAACCTACAATCACTTGTTGATGAGTTTCGGGTGGAAGCAGAAGCAGCGGTGGTTGACGTCTCCTCGGCGCTTGCCGAATGGAGACACAGTGGCGATCGCGTCCTCGCTGGCGTCGCTCAGCAAAGCATAGCGGTTGTCTCGACCAGTAAATAGTTCTCGGCCCCGATCCAATTGGATCGGGGCTAAAATTTTGTGTTAGAATTAAGCAGAGCTTGTCCGGAAACCAATTTTCTACAAGCACGCCGATATTTTCAGCTGCAAGCCGCTCACCGCTCCTAGGAGTAGCTTTGGCTACACCTTCGTCGCGCTTCGCGCCTTTCGCTCGAAAATCTCGCCATGTTGCAACGAAAATTGGTTTCCGGACAAGCTCTAGAAGATACAAGCATGGCCGACACAGATTCTAACAACGAAAATTTTTGGCAGTCAATGCCAGAGCCACCGCCAACTCCAGAAAAAGAAACCCCAGCTGTTGCGCCTCCGCCGGAGGTTAAAGTGAGAACTCTGCAGTCTGATTTGGAATCGATGACGAAAAGCGGTGGCGCCTTGCCGCAGTTCCAAGTCGTGAGAGCGCCTAGTTTGCCCTCGGCCCCCGCGTCTCCACCCGCGGAAACAGGAGGGAAAAAACTGACGACGGCGATTATTGTTTTGGTCGCCTTGGCACTCCTCGGCGCCATCATTTATTTTTCCTATCAACTATTTTTCAATCGACCATCAGTCGGCACGACGCCACCTCCGGAACAAAATGCAACTGCTCCGGCGCCACAACCGCCAGTTCAACCTCCACCGCCGCCGACCACGCCGCCCATTGCCCAGCAGGGTTTTGTTCACCGCTCGCTTTTTTCAAAGCCAGCCGACCAGGTTTTGACGCTTGCCGTGCGCGGTACAGTGGAGAGCGCTTCTGATCTCCAAACTTTCGGCCAAAAAGTAACAAATCTCTTAGCCGCCGCAAAACCAGCCGCCAATCTTTTCGAGATTAATATCAAAAACGTCGACGGCAAAGATTTGGACGTTAACGAAGAGATGGCACTGGCGGACACAGCCATGATCGATCAGCAGTTTCTTTCCACACACTTCAACCTCGACGCCACCTTTTTCATTTACAAAGATAAAGAAGGTTTTTGGCCGGGTCTTATTACTTCGCTCAAACCCACCGAGAACTGGCTGTTTCTAAAGAACGACGTTGCCAAGCTCGAAAAATCTCCCAAGATAAATAATTTTTTCTTGTCATTTCCGGGAGACAAAATCGGCGATTTCAAAGACGACGTTGTCTCCGGCCAGCCCGTGAGGACCCTCACATTTACTGCGCCCGGAGCAATTTTTATTTACGGCTGGTTCCGCGGGAATTTGATTTTGAGTACTTCTGAAGAAGGATTAAAACAAGCGCTGGCTAGGTTGTAACATTCCGTCATAAATAAAAAGACCGCCGAGTTTTGTCTCGGCGGCGTCGCGTACTGATGCGTACTAACTGGACCCAACAAGCTCTACAGGAGTTATTTACGCGTCAGAAATCCCAGCCCCCCCCGATCCCAAGCGCGCTTCAATCCGTCTGCGCCATTCGGCCTCCAACTTACAAATATTGCCGAATTGATTTAAAAAACCATAGTGGTTAAGCCAGATAATACGCAAACATTTCATACCAATGAAATGGTTCCCGAAGCATTGCCCCAGAACACAATCCCTAGATGAAAAAATGTTTAGTCTGCGGAGATTAATTCTCGATTCCCAGCCGGGAAGTCCACGATCCAGAAGATCAATGCCACGCGTTACTCGCCGAGCTACTAGCTTCTGTGTCCATTTCTCAAGCATAACCCCTCCTAGATTAGGGTTGGTAACTACGGATAACTTTATCGCAAAGACCACTAGCCTGTCAAGGTATGGTGTGTATAAGCAATTTTGCCAAAAACCCCCCCCTTGCCTTAAGACGTTCCTTTGGCGGTTTCCGCTGCTGGGTTTTTGATACTATCCACAACTTTTTTCTTGAGTTCTCCGAGAAGTTTTTTATCCTCCTTCAGTTTCTCGCGGATATTGTCAAAACCCGTGCCGAGTTTTTGCTCGCCGAAAGAATAGCTGGCGCCGGATTTTTTCACTACATCGTGTTTTATCGCGGCGTTTAAGACATCCGCTTCGTAAGAAATCCCCTCGCCGTACATGATGTCGAATTCCGCCTGTTTGAACGGCGGCGCAACTTTGTTTTTCACAACTTTGGCCTTGACGCGCGAGCCCACAACCTCCTCGCCTTTTTTAACTTGCGCTATTCTTCTCACGTCAATTCTTACTGAAGCGGCAAATTTCAGAGCTAGGCCGCCGGGCGTTGTTTCCGGGTTGCCGAACATAATTCCTATCTTCATGCGGATTTGGTTTATGAAAATTATCAATGTTTGCGTCTGGTTGGCGATGGCCGTGAGTTTGCGCAGGGCCTGGGCCATCATTCTGGCCTGGCGGCCCACGTGCTGCGCCCCCATTTCTCCTTCGAGTTCCGCTCGCGGAGTGAGGGCCGCCACGGAGTCAACGACAACAACAGAGATTATCCCCGAACGCACGAGGCTATCCAAAATATTGAGGGCCTCCTCGCCGTTGTCGGGCTGCGATATCAAAAGCTCGTTGATTTTCACACCCAGACGCGCGGCATAGTCCGGGTCAAGGGCGTGTTCGGCGTCAATGAAGGCAGTTCTCCCTCCTTGGCGTTGGGCTTGAGCGACTACGTTCAGGGCCAGAGTGGTTTTGCCGCTCGCCTCCGGTCCGAAGATTTCCACAACTCTCCCGCGCGGCAAGCCGCCGACACCGAGCGCGAGGTCCAGTGAAAAAGAACCGGTAGGAACCACGGCTACGTCAACCTTGCGAGCATCGCCGAGTTTCATAATCGCCCCCTCGCCGAATTTTTCCCGTAACGAGGAAAGCAGATTGTCGATATCGGCGTTTTTCGGCGAATCTTCCTTCGGTTTTTTTCCAGGAGTCATTGAAGTTAAGTTTATATGTTGTATGAAATGAGTCAAGTGTTGTTTTATAATAAAAAATGGGCAGTCGCATCTAGTGCGACCGCCCTCTTTTGATTAACTCTCGTCTGGCTACGTATCCGACGTAATGCTCACGGTCAGCGACAAGTTTTTCGAGCAAAGAAATTGGCGTAGATGGATTTTCCGCTACGGCAGCTCGCATTGCCCAATGAGGGTGGCGGCAGTTCTTTTCCAAGACTTTTCTAGGAATGTTTCTGTTGCGGATTGCTGCAGTATATACATTGATATCTGGATCGGTTGTCAGTTTTTCGAGTACTCTTTTTGGGGTGTGCAGATTGTATGCGACCATCGTTCGAACTTGTGGAGAGGGGTCATTAGAAAGACGGGAAAGAAGACGCGCGGACAAATTCTTATTTGAAGCCACCATGAACCTGACGTACCAATCTTCGTCCGACGCTAGTTTTTGTAAAGAAAGAGTGGGTGTATGAGGATTTGCGGCAATGGCGGCGCGTGCGTCAATGGCGCTATCTTGGGCCGGTACCACAGAAAGACACAGCGCGGCTGCGATTTTTAACCACATGGCAGACACCTCATTCAACCAGAAATAACTTTCTAAATAGTAGCTGAGGGGGTTTACCGCGTCAAGCTAGTCATTTTGATTGTTGATTATTTCTACCGCACTGCCTCTCGGAGCAGTGCAGCAGAAATTTTATTTGGTGGCACTTTCTGCCTGGTAGATAATCTGCTCCACGATTTTTGTTTCGCCGCCGAGAAATTTTTTCGCAGAAATCTCCAGCGAATTGAGGCCTGGGCCCAAAAGGACGATTTTCTGCCAGGAGCCATCTTTCCCGATTTGCACAAATTCGCCGTTGAGATATAGTTCGCTGCCGTTCCGAAGGGTTCCGGCGATGGTAATTTCCGGCGTGGAGACCGTCACCGGATTTTGCGTCGGGTTTGTTATGGCTACTACCGGCTTGCCAAAAATTCTTGTGGCTTGGAAGATAAAGTAAAAGGTAATAACGAGGGCGCCGACTATTAACCAAAGATTTTTATAAATAGCCGGACTTAAAAATCTGTTGCGCGGCGGCTGGTCTTTCGCGCCCGCGCCCTTTACGAGGCCGGCGTTTTTAAATCTTGGCCACCAAGCTTCCCAGTCGAAGTCCAAAATTTCGCCGAGTTTTTGCAGATAGCCGCGGAAATATGGCGCCGAGGGGAGGTTGCCAAAATCACCATTGGCGAGCGATTCCAGGTGTTTCGTGGCAATACCGGAAACCTCCGAAAGTTTTTTTAAATTAAATCCGCGTTCCTTGACGCGTTGATTAAAAAATTGTTCGAAGTCTAATTCTGTGGGCATTATTTTTTTATTCACCCCCTATTATTTCCAAAAATACTTCTCTGGGTTTCGCGCCGTCGCCGGGGCCGATGACGCCCCCTGCTTCCATAAGATCCAAGAGCCGCGCCGCGCGGGCATAACCGACCTTGAGCCGCCGCTGGAGGAGTGAGGCCGAGGCCTTTTTGGCTTCGGCAACAACTTTTACAGCTTCGTCGTATAGTTCGTCATCGTCGCCATCAGCGTAGTCGTCGAACATATCAGAGTTTTCGTGTTGGCCAGGCGCGTTCTCAAAGCTCACGGCTGCGGATTGGGCTAGGGCCTTATTGTTATCACGAATAAAGTCCGTCACTTTTTTGATTTCCTCTTCGGGCAAGTATGGCCCCTGAATGCGCTTGGGTTTGGAGAGGTCGGAGGAAACATAAAGAAGATCGCCGCGGCCCAAAAGCTTTTCGGCGCCGGATGTGTCGAGGATCGTCCGCGAATCAATTTGGCTCGCCACCTGGAGCGCAACGCGGCTTGTGATATTGGCCTTGATGAGGCCGGTAATGACTTCCACCGATGGACGCTGCGTGGAAAGCACCAAGTGCAGACCCGTTGCTCTCGCCATCTGCGCCAGGCGCACGATCGAGCCCTCCACTTCGCGGCCGAAAGAGGTCATGAGGTCGGCAAGTTCATCGATGACAATCAGGAGGTAGGATAGGGGCTCTGTAGAGTTCGAGGCATTATAGCTTTTGACGTCGCGGCTGCCGGCTTTTAGGAGAATGTCGTATCGCCGGTCCATTTCGCTGATAGCCCACTTGAAGACGCCAATGGCTTTTTTGCTTTCGATGATTACGGGACTTACAAGATGCGGCAGCCCCTCATAGACGGAAAGTTCAACGCGTTTAGGGTCAATCAGAATTAGTTTCAAAGTTGCCGGAGAATTTTTGTAGAGGAGCGAGATTAAAAGCGAATGGATCAAAATTGATTTTCCCGATCCTGTTGCGCCGGCTACCAAAAGATGCGGCATCTTTTCGACATCGGCGAAGATGGGGTCGCCCGAAACATCGCGTCCCAAAACAAATCCCAGGGGGCCGGACTTTTGAAATTCCGGATAACCCATGAGCGATCCGAGTCGTACCAAGGCCGCAGCTTTGTTCGGCACTTCCACCCCAATCAAGGATTTTCCCGGAATCGGCGCCTCAATACGCACGGGGTGCGCGGCGAGGGCGAGCGCCAAGTCCTGGCTTAGAGCCGTGATGCGAGAAAGCTTCACTCCTTCGGCGGGTTTCAATGTGTAGCGCGTCACCGCCGGGCCGACATTAATTTCTCCCATCTCCACCGGAATACCGAAGCTGTCGAGTGTGCGTTTGATAATGTTGGCGTTGGCCAAAAGATCGCCAGTCGTTGGCTTCTCGCTCGTGGATTTGAGCAGTGAGAGTGGCGGCGGAACGTAGTTCACGAAGCTCTGCGGTTTCTTAGGTCTAACGACAGGCGGTGACTTTAATATTTCTCTATCGGCTATCATAATCGAGCCCGATCCTTCTTCGGCAGATTTCTCCTCCGACTTTTCTTTTAGGGCCGATTTTGCCTCCGGTGTTTTTTGCGCTTCAGCACCCGTAATCAAAAGTTTTTCCTGCCTGCCTGCCGGTAGGTCTTTTGCTGGCCGCTTTATTTTGAGGGGGAAATTGGAAGCTACAAGTGCCGCGATTACAAGTATAAAAATATTAATAGTCAATGCAGCAACTTCTCCGAAAGGAATCTTGAGCGATCCCAAAATCAGCCCCAGCCAGCCGCCGCGCTCCGGCGAGATGATTTCTATGAACCCCAGGACCGAAAGGACAAATAGTCCCGAGCCCAAAAGTGTTGCGCCGACAAATCTTTGTCTATCGGAGAGGAGAAGCATCACGGCCCCGAAGATCAAAACAGCGGGCAGGACAAAGTAGCCCAAACCGAGAAGCGTGAGGAGTATATTATGGAGAAAGTTTCCTGCCGGCCCGGCTTTGTCCCAAGACGCCAAAAGGAGGAGCGCAGCCGCCCCAATCAAAGCGATCGCCCAGACGCTGCGCTTCACGTCTGGATGAAGTTTGGGCTCGTGTTGCTTCGGTGGCTCTGTGGGACGCACCCTGTCTTTTGTGTTTTTCGGATAATCGTTTTTGGGCATTTTCATAAAAACCAGCGCGGTTTTTTCTCTGTAATCGTTAGAATCATTTTACACTCAAAGTGCGAGAACTCCAAAGGTCTCCGAAGGCAGAAAATAATAGAACCCCGCGGTGGCGAGGTTCCCCAAGTTCTATTTTTGTTTTTTGAGGTACAGTTTCAGATATGTTTCTGGTACAAGGTCTTCGTGGTTCAGGCCAAGCTCCTCGATAATCTCCGTGAGTCTAGCTTCTCCGTCCCCGTTAACGGTTGGTGCGCTGATTTCGATAAATTCTCCGAGTCGGTCGACCCTGTCCAGAGTCAAGCTGAAACCCTCGCGCGTGAATATCTCCCTGTCCTTAGTAAGTACCGCTACTTCATCAAGCTCTTTTCGGATCGCCCCGATTGTTTCTTTGTCTCTGATAGGAACTACTATCTTGGTTCTCGTCGTAGGATCGGTCGGCCGCCATTTGAAAATGAAGTACGTCCAGTTGCCGGCGTTGCGAAGGTGGAAGCACTCATCATTTGTTAGTGGTGGCACTCCTTTGGGGGTGAGATATGTGTCGGTTTCTGTGGTAGAAGAATTTAAGGACCAGCCGAGGTTTCTTAGGTGTTCGTGATCTATGGAGCCGCGAAACTTCAGCTGAGGCGGCTGGGAGACCGCATGTTGTCTCATGAGCGTAGGTCGGCGGACTATAATCTCGTCTTCCGAAACCGAAAATCTTCTTTCTGCGCAAGTAAGCGTATGGCCGATGATCTCGTCTCTGGTTTCCTCGATGGGTATGCCAGTGGTGTTGATTTGGAACACGGGCAGGTTCGGGGCGTGGGTTCTCAGCATTCGCAATACCTCGTTCTTGCAGGCGGCCACCTCCGCCAAGCTTCGAGGATTCATTCTTGAGCCGTAGATTGGACTAGGGTCGTTACCATACTCCCTTCGGAGCGCCTCTTCAATACTACAGGTGATGATGAAAACCCCATCGAGCGTTTGTATCCAATCGCCACCAAAGAGAAACGACCTGAAAGTTTTGAACTGCTCATCATTGATTGATCCTTTCCTCAGATGCCAAACCATGTGCCAGAGGTTATCAAAGATACCGCGGTTCAAGACAATCAAGTGACAGCTTCTATCAGCCGTTGCGCGCACGAGATTCTGAAAGTTGTACGAAAAATGTCCCATTTCAAAGCCTTGAGCACTAAGCCTTGGCAGAGACGTCATCATCTCCGTTTCGTCACTTTCCTGGTGAATGAGAACGCGAAAACCTCGGCGGTGGAACCAACGTTCAAATTCGTTTCCTTGCCTATCTTTTCCACTTTTGGCAGTGCCAAAAAATTCTAAGACGAGAGGTTTAATGGGGATCTCGCTTCTTCTTGTCGGCTGGTCCAGTTTAGCTAGAATTGCTTCGGCTGCAGCCGTGGCGGCGAGGCCGTCGAATTTTTTAGGCGGAGAAGCAGTTGGTACGACCATGAGTCGACCCCCTCCGAATTTACAAAATCAATGCTGGCCTTAGTGTAACCCACGTTAAAAATCGAGTCAAGGTCTTGTTGTCTTGACAGTGTCTCTATCTAGCGGCTAGGCTTAGGGCAGAACTCTTGGGAGGAAGAAGATGCCCGCTCTGCCAGCAGCTGTGAGCCAGACCGATCGGATTTGTCTTAGCCACCTTTTTCGCGGACTTATGGAGCACGGCGAAGCCAGGGGGGTAAAAAGTTTCCCCGCGCTCAATTCCAATCTTTGGGACAAACTTCTTTATGATTTAAAAGAGAGATATCCAACAGAATTCGGCCGATTCGTCTTTGAGTGGGATGGCCCCGTTCCGGTAAGCAGAGACGTAGACGACGTGATGTTTGGTCTGCAGTTCATGTGTCTCGAACGTCGCGGCGATGAGCGCATTTCGCTTCAGCCAGACGCAATTCGAGTCCAAAATAGTACGTTCTTTTCGGTGCCCCAGAACTTCGAGGAGATCATCGGGGCAGCATTTGATATCGCATCGGGCATTGAGGGATTTCTCGAGCGCTGATTCCCAAAGATCTAACAGGCGACCGCAATGGCCGCCTGTACTTTTTACTTTAAATGCCTGTTGAGCCGAATCCTTGGGTGCCGCGTTTTGTTTTGTCCATCGAGTCTAAATCCTCGGTAGGTTGAAGTTCTGGTATAACCGCCCACTGGAAAAGGATTTGGGCTATTCTCATTCCGTGTTTCAAGTAGAATGGTTTTTCTCCTCGGTTATGGAGTAGTACTCCGGCCTCTCCGCGATAGTCAGAATCAACCACAGATGCATTTTGTATCTCAATGCAGTGGTGCGTGGAAAGTCCGCTGCGCTCTTCGATGCGGTAGAACATGGGAAACGGCATTTGCGTTACGAATCCTATTCCCACAAGGACGGACTCTCTCGGATCAAGCCGGTAGATCAGTTCCTCTCCACACACACACACCTTCATCGGTCGTGTCCAACACAAAAGATTTTTTCTCTACACGTTCGGCTATCTTCGGGTCGGATGGTATCTTGCGGAAGTCGAAAAGCGTTTTCCGCAATCGGGGATTTTTTTCGTCAATTTCATGCGGTGAGACAATGGCGCGAAGGTGGACGTCGTAGCCAACCGCTCCATTCGATTGGCGCTTCGGCAGCGTGCCTCCGGGCAACACGTGTATTTTCACAATCTCTTCGGCCATAATCACCACTCCATAATCAGCGAGCTAGTTTAATTTAAACAGAGGAGAAGAAAAAAATCAAAGATTAGTGGACGTGGCTTCACGGCCCCGCCGCTTTCTCCGCCGCGATTAAATGCGATATAATTGAGTTATCTTCCTATGCAAACCCCAGAGACCAAAGACATTTTCCAAAAGTGGCCAGACCTTTTGGTTTTGATTCGGCACGGAAAATCGTTGCGCAACGAGGAAAAAGAACTCATCAACCGCGGCGTGCTCAAGGCGCACACCCAAAAACTCCTCCAAACGCGCGATGCAGACATGCCGCTTTCTTCGCTTGGCAAAAAGCAGGCGGAAGCGACCAGAAAATTTCTCAAGAAAAGATATAAAAATTTCGATATTATTTTTTCCTCGCCATTTGAACGGGCTCAGAGCACTGCCAGAATTATTGCTAAAAGCTTTCCTGGTTCCCGCCTCGTCATTGAGGAACGTATCCGGGAAATAGAATTCGGTGTTGTTGATGGATTGCTCTCGGAGGAAATTAAAACCCTCTTTCCGTTTGAGTATGATCGCAAAAAGAAGGAAGGGAAATATTACTATCGGCCGAGCGGAGGGGAGTCCTATCCGGACGTTAACTTGCGCGTCTGGTCATTTCTCACGACATTGGTCCGCGAATATCCGAAGCAGAAAATCTTGGTCGTCTCACATTCGGTGGTCATGCTCGCCTTTCGGAAGCTTCTCGAAAAGTTGAGCGAGCGGGAAGTTATGAATATTAACAAGGAAGATAAAATTAAAAACTGCGGAATTACTACTTATCGTTTTGATCCGCTTCTCAAACCAAAACCGAAACTTGGATTGGAACTTTACAACAAAACCGCTTACTAAACCTATATGAAATTAAGGCGATATTTTCTTGGTAAAAAACTCATCGTTTTCGACATGGACGGAACGCTTACAAAGACCAAGTCGAACTTGGAGCCTTATATGTCGCGGGCTCTTACGGCACTTCTCAAGGAAAAAAGAATTGCTGTCATCGGCGGTGGGACCTACAAGCAGTTTAGAAGGCAATTTGTCGGCGAACTTAAGTGCCCGCCTTCGTTGCTCTCTAGGCTTTTCCTTTTTCCGACCACTGCCAACTCTTTTTATCGTTATCACAAAGGATGGAAAAGGGTGTATGGTTTTGAGCTTTCTGAGAATGAGCGGGCGAGCATTAAAAAGGCATTTGAAGATGTTCTCCGGGAGATTCACTACGTCCAACCGAAAAAGATATATGGAAAAGTAATCGAAGACCGCAGAACGCAGGTCACATTTTCCGCCCTTGGCCAGGACGTGGTTGCGATGCTAGGAGAAAAGGGTGTGCGTCTCAAGGAAAAATGGACGAGAGAGAATACCCCTCTCAAGTTGAAAATCGCAAGAATGGTGCAGGAGCGTCTTCCGAAGTTGGAAGTACACGCGGCAGGATTTACTTCGATCGATGTTACGCGCAAGGGGATTGATAAAGCGTACGGCCTCCGACAGATCAAAAAGCACCTCCATATGCCTATCAAAGACATGCTCTTTGTCGGCGACGCAATTTTTCCCGGCGGCAATGACTACGCTGCAGTGCGCACTGGAGTTGATTACGTGAAAGTTGATGGACCAAAAGAGGCCCAAAAAGTTATTCAGTTTTTGTTGAGTTAAACTGAGCAAACTTCTTGGTTGCCATCTAATCTTCCGGCGGCGGTTTAATGGACCTTCTAAGGAGTGGATCATCAACCTCGCGCCGCGGCAGTTCGTTCTGGTATAGTCTTGCCATTTGCTCAAGAGCCTCCCCGTTTTTCTTAACCAGAGCATCGAAATATACCAGTGTCTTTTTGCCAAATTTACCCCTTCCGGCAATGTCTCTTCTTAACTCCTCGAGCGCCTCTGGGAGAGTATCTCCTTTTATGAGGAGGTCTTGTAAGTACGTGAAGCAACCTTGCGCTTCGGACTCAACTCTGGTCAACGGTGGTCTTACTGATTCGGGAAGTTTTTCTTTACTACGCATAAGAAAATATTATCACGCGTTCGCTTTCTCGGTCAACTCGGCGCTGTCTGACTTAGAACCCGCGTTTAAAAAATCCATTTTCTGCCCCACGGAGAAACCACATCCTTTAATCGCCATCGTGGTTTCGAAGATGCGGAAGCTGGAGTTCGTTGACAAAAAATTTGTGCCAGATTATCATTACTCAATTGATTTAAATGCCAGAATTTTTACACAGTTCACTCGGCTTGAAACTCACGGTGCCGGAAGTGGTCCGCGAGGTTATTGATTTTATGCGCGCGGAGCCATTGCGTTCGTATAAAGTGACAATCGGCACGGATTCCGAGCTTTTGGCCGGCAACAAAGCCGATTTTGTGACAGCTGTTGTGGTGCACAGGGTGGGGAACGGCGGCCGTTACTTCTGGCGGCGGGGAGAGATGCAAAAAACCCATACCTTGCGCGATCGCATCATTAGAGAGGTTTTGATTTCACTTGAGGTTGCTAGGGGTGTTTTGTTTGAATTGCGGAAAGTTGAGCTACCCAATTTTGACTTTGAGGTTCATGCGGATGTGGGTGTTAACGGCCCGACAAAATCCATGATTCAAGAAGTTGTGAACATGATCCGGGCAAATAACTTCGAGCCCAAGACCAAGCCAGATAGCTATGCGGCGAGTAATGTCGCTGACAGACATATCTAAGCGATGGATCCCGTTAGAAGCCGCGATCGCTTCAAGAACATATTTGCTTTTAAGAAAACAAACAATCGTCTTAATAAACTTACAAATTTTTGTGGATCGCTTGATCGCGATCTGCTTCTAACGGGATGGATACTTTGGTTTTTGACATAGAGACGCAAAATTTTTTTACCGATCCGGACGTGCGCTGGGATAATTTTGCGGCGCTAAAAATTTCCGCGGTCGGGGTTTATTCCTATATGCAGGACAAGTATTTTTGTTTTGAGGAAAACGAAATATCGAAACTGGTGGAACTTTTCGACGGGGCGCGGAAAATTGTTGGTTTCAGCATAAATCGCTACGATGTGCCCGTTTTGAATCTTTATTTCCAACGCCTGCCTGCGCAGGCAGGCCTCAATATCCAGGCGCCGAACATCTGGGAAAAAGAGCGCGTTGATCTTTTGGAGGAAATTGAAATGGCGTCGGGGCAGAGGATTAGTTTGAGTAAGTTAGCCGAAGCGAATCTTGGCGTAAAAAAAGATCATCACGGTTCGGAGGCGATAAATTTATATAAGGAGGGGAAGATGGAAGAGCTCAAGGCCTACTGCCTGAACGATGTGCGGTTGACGAAGGACTTGTACGATCTCTATCGCAAGCAGCGATATCTTCTTATGCCCGACAAAAAAACAGGCGAGATAACCAAGGTGGAGTTTGCTAAACAGTACGCTACGCTGTTTTGATTTTGTTTTGGTAAAAAATACGCCGCACTTCGGTTGGATCCCGAAATTGTACGGCGCGGATGGCGAGGAGTGTCCCAGGAAGGCCGTCGTTAAGAGCAAGAGGTTTCAGGCAGTGTGGCTACTCCATGAGATTTCTGTTGATACCTCTCGAGGCCGCCATAGATTGTGAATCGAAGACGGTTTGGTTCAAAGACGATGTGGCGGTATTCCGTAACTGTCATGTCGGGAAATTCCCTGGTTATACTCTTCAGTTTAAGAAGCACAATGGGCCGCCTTATTAATCTCCTCATCCTGTTCAAAAGATAAGAAGGCATTGCTAGTGCTAGGTTTTTCAGCTCCGCCAAGAGATCTTTCAATTCCTTCGGCATAAAGCCTCCTTTGTATTCGAATTGCTCCTATTGAGTTTTCCTTAGGAGCTGTTACTATGCTAGCACATATTAAATAATATGTCAAATAATCTGGAAAGAATTTATTTTGATTACGCCGCTTCGACGCCGGTTGACGAGCGTGTTCTGCGCGCCATGCGGCCGTATTTTTTGGAAAAATTCGGCAATCCGGGCTCGCTCCATTCTTTTGGCCAAGAGGCGATTGCGGCGGTGGACGAGTCGCGCGAGAAAATTGCACACGCCGTTAGCGCAGACTTTCGCGAGATTATTTTCACCGGTTCTGCTACCGAGGCAAATAACCTAGCATTGCGCAGCGTTGTTAGGGCAGCAAAGGATGTTCGGAGACCGCGCATCATCGTCTCGGCAATCGAGCACGAATCTGTTCTTGAAACCGCCCGCGACCTTGAGCGTGACGGCGTGGAAGTTGTTTATATCCCAGTTGATCGGCGCGGAGTTGTTGACCTTGGCAAATTGAAAGAGGCCTTGAACGAGCGCACGGTTTTGGTTTCTATAATGTATGCCAACAATGAAATTGGAACAGTGCAGCCGATTTCGGAAATCGCTAAGATTATCGCCGATTTCAGGAGCAAGGGTTCAAGATGTCCGCTTTTTCATACCGACGCGGCGCAGGCCTTCCAATTCTTGGATTGCGACGTAAATAAGCTCAGCGTTGACTTGACGACGCTCTCGGCGCAGAAAATTTACGGACCGAAGGGGGTTGGTGCGTTGTATGTGCGGCAGTTGCCGGCTGTGGGCGGCCGACAACTCGCACCCCTTCTTACCGGCGGTGGCCAGGAATTCGGACTTCGTTCCGGCACGGAAAACGTGCCTCTCATTGTCGGTTTTGCCAAAGCGGTTGAGCTTGCGGTGGACGCGCGCGATGGAGAGACAAAGAGAATTGGCGAACTCCGCGATAGTTTTTGGCAGGAGCTCAAAAAAATTGTGCCCGACGCGGAGTTGAACGGCGACTTGCAAAATTCGCTGCCCAATATCTTGAATGTCTACTTCCCGCATTACAAGGCGGAGGAGCTGCTCACAAAATTTGACCTTGCCGGCCTCGCGGCTTCTTCCGGCTCGGCCTGTCGCTCGCGCGCGATGGAATCGTCTTACGTTATTGAAGCTCTTAGTTATCCAAAGGAGAGAGCCAAGCGGAGCATACGTTTCAGCTTGGGACGGCCAACGACGAAAGAAGAAGTCGCAAGTGCGATCGAAATTATCGAGAGTTGCTTGTAGATAGTGTGCGCTGTCTCAAACTTGACTTGCGCAAGCCTCATGTTATGCTTCATAATAGCTGTTATCAATGGAGCGGAGGTTTACCGTGACCGAAAAATTGCTTCTCACGTGCTTTCTGTTATTTGCATTTAGTGTGATTACTGCCCGTCTAATCCCAGAGTGGTTTCACTCAATCGCTGTCAACGCTATGTTGTGGATGGTCTCTTTTGTCGCTGCCATACACTCGATTGATGGCTCATTCTATGGCGCTGGCGAACGTATGTCGCTGGTTCACACACTCCTGATTTTTTTCGGTATTACTGTGTCCCTGTTTGCCGGTGCGCTAATCGGCCGTCTCGCGAGAAACGTTGCGCGGCTCACGTCAAAGTACGCGCCAGAGGATCAAGACGAAAAATCCCCCATGGTTGCCGAAGCAGTATCGCACGAACTAGTTGGCTAGTTTCTCGGGCCCCATTTTACTAGTGGGGCCTCATTCATTTTTAATAGCCGCGGTTGCAAAATTTTTGTAATTTTTGTTAAAATAATTCGTAATATGAACAACAAAAAAGTTTTTGCGGTGATTTTACTGGTTCTTACGGCCGGGTTTATTCTTGGTTCATTCTTCTTCGCGTCGCAGGCGCGGGCTAATATAATTGACGACTTTCTAAAAAACTTTATCCCCTCGTTTTTCAAAGGAGCAACAACCACGCCGCCGGGCAGTGTTGCCGCAAATCCCGTGCCGCTCTACAAACCGGCAATAGATTATGAAAATGCCGTCGTTGGGGCCGTGAAAAAAGCCTCGCCGGCCGTTGTCTCCATCACCATTTCCAAAAATGTGCCGATCATCGAGCGGTGCCCCGCAAATCCCCTCTCGGACCTGCCGCCGGAATTCCGCCAATTTTTTGGCAACGACCTTCCTGGTTTTTCAGCTCCGTGCGATACCGGTAAAACCAAACTTCAGGAAGTCGGCGGCGGCAGCGGTTTCGTCATTTCTTCTGACGGCCTGATTTTGACGAACAAACACGTTGCCGGCGACAAGAAGGCCTCCTACACGGTTTTCACTAATGACGGCAAGAAATACGAGGCGAAAATTTTAGCAATTGACCCAACGCAGGACATGGCGGTGATCAAGATTGAGGCCCACGGCTTGCCGACCGTTGAACTCGGCGATTCCGACTCGCTGCAACTCGGGCAGACGGCAATTGCGATCGGTAATGCCCTCGGCGAATTCAGAAACACGGTTTCGGTCGGAGTTATTTCGGGCCTTTCGCGGACGATCACCGCTTCCGGTGCAGAAGTCGGCGCGGAAACGATTGAGGGCGTGATTCAGACTGACGCGGCAATCAATCCCGGAAATTCAGGCGGGCCGCTCTTAAATCTCCGCGGGCAGGTGATTGCCATTAACACGGCGATTGCTGCCGGCGCGCAAAACATCGGTTTTGCGATTCCCGTGAACCGCGCCAAACGGGATATTAAATCAGTGAAGACCAGTGGCGAGATCGTTGCGCCTTTCTTGGGCGTCCGTTACTTCATCATTACGCCGGAAACGGCGAAGAAACAAAAGTTGCCAGTTGACTACGGCGCCTTGGTTCGCGGCTCGGAGGGTGGGCCAGCGGTAACGCCTGGCTCACCGGCAGATAAGGCAGGCGTTCAGGCCGAAGACATTATTTTGGAGCTCAATGGCAAAAAAGTTGACAAAGACCACACCCTGGGCAGCGTCATCTCGCAATCCTCCGTTGGCGATACTGTAACTTTGAAGATCAGCCGCGGCGGTAAGGAAATAACTTTGCAGGCGACACTGACAAAACGTCCGGCCGACTGATCGTTCGCAGCCCAGTTGATGCCGAACGTGTTTAGGATCAAAGCTGCTTACCCCTTGATTATATAGATTTTTTTAGAGCTGTTTTCTAGTTAATTATTATCACTTCTTCTTCACTTGTACACTTTTTTTTATTTCTTTTTCTTTCGGCGGATTTTCTTTCCATTTTACAAGGGCTTCGGCGAGCTCAGTTTCATTCTCGGGTTTTTTGTTCATGACGAATGTGCAGTCCGGGTAGCGGGTGCAGGCCCAGAAAGCCTGGCCGCGGCCGCGCGATTTTTTCTCAACCATGTCGCCCGGCTTCTCTCGTCGTTCCGGCGAGGCAAGACAAGCCGGACACTTGAACCCACTTTTATTCCAGATTCTCATAACTCCTTTGCATTTTGGATAATCGGTGCAGCCCAAGAAAAATCCGAAGCGGCCGCGTTTCACTTCCATCGGCTTGCCGCAAATAGGACAATATTCATCTTTTGTTTTTTCTTGAAGCGCCTTGATTTGCGCCGCCTCTTCGGGCATAGGCAGAGTGACTTTGCTTCCGGGCTCCGGACAAGCGAGAAATTTTCCCATGCGGCCGAATTTAATCATCATCATTTTCCCGCAGTGGGGACAGCCGGTGGTTGATTCCTCGGTTTGTTTTAGTACGCTCGCCTCTTTTTCTTCCAGGTGTTTTTTGAAAGGAACGTAAAATTCCCGCGTGACCTCGGTCCATTTGATTTTTCCCTCGGCGATTTCGTCGAACTCCTCTTCGATGTGCGAAGTGAATTTGATGTCCACTATCTCCGGGAAGTGCTCTACTAATAGGTCGTTCACGAGCATGCCGATTTCCGTCGGGTAGTATTTTTTCTCTTTTTTCTCGACATATTCTCTAATTTGAATAGTAGAAAGTGTCGGCGCGTAGGTTGAAGGGCGTCCCACGCCATCTGCTTCCAGGGCTTTCACGAGAGTGGCGTCCGTGTAGCGGGCTGGCGGTTCGGTGAAGTGCTGCAACGGCTCTATTTTTTTAGCGAGGAGTGCATCGCCATCTTTTAATGGGGGGAGAGAGTTTTCGTGTTCTTCTCTCGGTTCGTCGCGGCCTTCGGTGTAAACCTTGATGAATCCATCAAACTTAATTGTTTGGCCATTGGCGCGGAAAATATATCTTTTGTCATCACTTGCAATCTCCACTGCCGTCTGCTCAATTTTGGCGGTTTGCATTTGCGAGGCAATCATCCGCTTCCAGATGAGATCGTAAAGTCTTTTCTGCCCCCGGTCGGAGAGGCCGGCATCCTCGCCGGATTTTCTTGAAAGATCCGTGGGGCGAACGGCCTCGTGCGCTTCTTGGGCCCCCTTGGTTTTGGTTGTGTAGATGCGCGGTGATGTGAGCGCATACTCGAGGCCGAAATAATCCTTGATTACTTTTTGAGTTTGGGCGAGAGCCGAGGAGGCAATGTTCACGCTGTCGGTTCTCATATAAGTGATAAAACCGCTTTCATAGAGCCGCTGGGCGATGACCATTGTTTGTTTGGCTGAAAAGCCGAGTTTGCGCGCCGCTTCCTGCTGGAGCGTGGAGGTTGTAAATGGTGGAGCTGGGGTACGGGTAATTTCTTTGGAATTTATTGATTGAACCTGATATTTTTTGCCCTTGAGTCCGGCAAGGATTTTTTCCGCAGCGGCATGATGCTTGATATCCATCTTGCCCAAAGATTCCCCGTCCGCGGAGATGAGTTTTGCCCGGAAGGTGCGCGACTTACCTTTGGCAAATTCGCCTTCAATGCTCCAGTACTCTTCGCTTTTGAAATTTTGGATTTCGCGCTCGCGTTCAACGATGAGGCGAAGAGCGACCGACTGCACGCGGCCGGCCGAGAGTCCGTAGCGAATTTTTCTCCAGAGAAATGGCGAGAGTTCGTAGCCCACGAGCCGGTCGAGAACTCTGCGCGCTTGCTGGGCATCCACAAGACGCATATCAATCTCGCGGGGATTTTTGAGCGCCTCTTCGATGGCCGATTTCGTAATTTCGTGGAAGGCGATCCTCTGCGTCGCGATCTTTCTGCCGGGAAGGGGTTCGCTCTCGGTCGCCGCTTTTGCTTTGCGCTTTTTCACACCGTTTAATTCCAGAGCTTGCACGAGGTGCCAGGCGATGGCTTCTCCTTCTCGGTCTTCATCGGTTGCGAGAATTACCATATCAGCTTTTATAGCCCTGTCCCTCAAATTTTTTACTGTTTCTTTGGCCTTGAGCGGGATCACATATGTAGGCGCAAAATCACGCTTAATGTCTATGCCTAGTTTGCTCTTCGGCAGATCGCGAACATGGCCGAAAGAGGACTCGACTTCGTAGTCACTTCCGAGAAATTTGCCAATCGTTTTGGCTTTAGTGGGCGATTCAACGATTACAAGTTTCATAAATGTAGATTTCTTGGGAATTATTTTCTTATTAGACGGAGGTACTCTTCGACGCCGTGCAGCCAGCCGCCGCGGAAATATTTCTTTGGATTAAGTTTTTTGACGGGAACCCACAGACAATTCGTGTGCCGGTTTGAAAGCTTTATTTCACCGCCAACGTATTTTGCTTCGTAGCCGATCGCGAAGATTCTTGCCTTTTTCCGCCCGCCGGGCATAGATTCTTTTCTTTCGTGACGCATAAATAAGACGGGCTTGCCCAATGTGTACCTCAATCCCAAACCCAGTTCTTCTTTCATTTTCCTTTCCACGATTTTCTCAAGCCGTGTTTTGAATTCACTTGCTATAATTCTTCCTCCGGGCAGATCCCAATGACCGAAACTGTCCTTGCAAATAAAAAGGCTGCCTCCTTTACACAGGAATACTTTGACTGCCAGGAAATAGATATCTTTTTTGGCGGCTGCCATTTAGTTTAAAGTATATCCGCTTTCGGTTTCCTTGATGAGATTTTTGATTGTAAGCATGGTGAGCGCTCTATTCACCCCCGAGCTTTCGAGTTTAGTCATTTCTATAATTTTGTCAACATCTGCCGGCAAAGAAAGTTTTGCGAGTGCCTCAAAAATCAATTTTTCTTCCGTGGTTTCGAAGTTAGCCGCGGCTTTCTTTTCGTTAGCGGTTTCTATGCCAAATGATTCCAGAATTTCATCTGGTTTTGTGACAAGCTCCGCCCCTTGGCGGATAAGCTGGTTTGAGCCGACGTAATTCGGATGGGAGATCGGGCCGGGAACCACGAAAACGTCTCGGTTCTGATCGAGGGCGTGGCGGGCGGTAACGCGCGCCCCCGATTCTCTGGGCGCCTCAATGACGAGTACTCCGCGCGAGAGGCCGGATACAATTCTGTTTCTTTCGAGAAATCTGTAGGGCAGAGATGGCGCGTGGAGATGATATTCGGAAATTATGGCACCCCCGGAATCCAGGATCTTTTTGGCCAGCCGATCGTTCAGGCGCGGATAAAACTGATCAAGGCCGTTTCCCTGAACGGCCACGGTATGCCCTCCGGCTTCGAGACATCCCTCGTGGGCCGCTGCGTCAATTCCCAGTGCTAATCCGCTTGCGATTGCAAACCCGTGCTTGGCAAGTTCGGCGGCAAAAATCTTCGCCAACTCTTTGCCTTCGCTTGTTGCTTTACGTGTGCCGACAACGGCAAGAGTAATTTTTTCCTCAGGCGGCAGATTCCCCAAAACGTAGATGCCAAATGGCGGCTGTGGGATTTCTTTAAGCAATAACGGGTATTCCGTTTCATTTTGCATAATGAGACGGATTCCGAGCTTCTCCAGTTTCTGCCATTCGTTCTGTGGATCTGGCTTTCCCTTTTCGGCTTGCGGCACGTTTCTCCAGACCCCTTCCCATTTGCCAAATTGATTTAAGAGCCTTTCCAATTTTCTGTAATCACTCTCAAGAAAAATGTTCGCGGCATTATAAAAAACTGCTTCGGTCATTGGTATAATGAAATTTTATTTCATCAATTGATTCATTCGGCTAAACTTCACCTTTTGTGAATTTTAACCTTACTGCCAATTGTAAGAATAACCGTGATTTAGGACAAGTCAATTTTACAGTTTTGATTATGTGTTGGCGAGGTACCCCGTTTGTTTGCTACAATAGAAGTAGATGCCCAACCACTTCCGTCGCGAATTGATTGTTAGCTTAGCCATTGTTGGCGGCAGTATTTTAATTTTCGCCTCGATCCTTTATTTTCTCTCAGAAGATCTCTCGTTCCAAGCAGAAAAAGTTGTCGCAGATCGTGCCCTGATTAACCAAAGGGCGGCTATCTTAGGAGCCCTCGCTGATCTTAAAAAAGATGCTTCGCAGGCCGATATTTATAAGCGTGCCATGGATAAAATATTAGTGTTGCAAGATCAACTTCTGGATTTCCCACATTGGCTTGATGGTTTATCTCGCGCACACCAAGTGGGGCTTAGTTTTTCTTTTCAGGGCAGTCAAGTTCCGCCCCAGGGTGAGACCCCTGGCTATATCGCTTTTTCATTGGATTTGACCGGGAAGTTAGGCGACCTTATCGATTTTTTGAAAGATGTAGAATTTCAGTCGCCGAGATTTTTAGTAAGCCTGGACAATGTCGGCTTGACGAAGGGCGACTCGGCCTATAGAATTTCATCTCAGGGCAGGGTATTTTTTAGGTAACATGATAAAATTTTTTCAAGCTCACCCAGAATTTGTTTTGATCAGTCTTGCCTTTTTGCTTTTGGCTATTTTGACCGTTGCTTTCTTTTGGAGCATCACAACCCTCATTACCTTTTTGAACAAGGGCATAGGTGCGAATGCGAATCAGGTTCCTGCCGTGGGTTTCGATCTTAAGGGAGCGCGGGCTCTTGATCTGAAGGGCTCGTTGCGGCAGTGAGCTTTGCTTGAGACGCGCCTCTTCTTGATTCAACTCGCCCCCGCCAAATTTTATGAATATGCACCCTTAGCTCAGTGGTAGAGCGTTTGCATGACACGCAAAAGGCCGGAGGTCCGATCCCTCCAGGGTGCACACTCCAGTGATAGGTGTTTCAAGACCGTAAGATATGAGGTTCCAGGGTGTCCTTGAGCCTTGACCCTCTAGTACACTGAAACTCTATCACATAAAAATACCGCGACGAATTCGTCGCGGTATTTTTATTTCGAGTCCGATCCCTAAATCGCTTCCCGTGGCATCAGACTGATCACTCGATTCTTGAGCATCAATCGGCTCCGGAGATTCGATAGCAGCTCACGCTTCTCAACAATGGTGCCTTCCGTGAGAATATATACCGCATAGGACTTGGCATTAAAGGCGTCCGGCTCGGAACTGGATTCCCGGCTCTTGCCCAAGGCGATTTTTCTGAACTTATTGTATCTCGTTATCTCATCCTTGAATTTCTGTTTCACCCCGAGCTCGTTCATATCCAAGGTATCAAGCATCGCCACGATCTGCTCGATGATTTCTTCCTCTTTGATATACCCGCATTGGCAGTTCACATCGCGCTTCTTCGTGCATCCATAATAGACGTACCGATGGGTGTTCCCGTTCTTCTGGTATTTCCACTTTTCGGATGCTGTTATCCCCGATCCGCAAAGGCCGCACGTTATCAATTTTGTGAAGGCGAATTCCTTATCGTTTTTGACCTCGCTGCGCTTGAGCTGCTCCCGTGCTCGGTCGAAGAGTTCCTTCGTAATGAGCGGCGTATGGACGCCGGTGTACCATTTGCCTGACCCTTCAGGGAATTCAAAGGTGCCGTAGTAAAACGTTTTCTGCAGGATGATAAAGATATTCCCCAGCGAAAGATATTTTCCTCTCACCGTTTTGAACTTCAGATCGTTCTTGAGCCAGATGTAGATCCGCCGACCTGACCACTGCTCATTTCCCACCTTCTCGAACATTTGTTTGATGATGGGCGCTCGCTGCGGGTCGACGATCACCTCACACTTCTTGTCCTTCCGTTTTTCATTCAGATACCCCGTAGGTGCGATGCCCGGCCAGAGGCCCATCTCGACCCGCGTTCGCAATCCTCGTTTCACGTTTTCTGATTTATTGTCGTTCTCGAGCTTCGCCGTGGAGCAGAGAATCATCAGCATGAATTTCTCGCTCGGGTTGTTCGTAAATTTCTGCGAGAAGGTGCGTATCTCAAGTAATTGCTTTTGATCCATTAAATCCACGAGCGCACCGAGATCGCCTGCGTTCCTGCTCAACCTGTCCGGCGCCCACGTGAGGAGACCGTTGAATTTTCCGCCACGGATATCGGTGAGAAGCGAGTTGAATACCTCGCGCTGTCCGACCGCTTTTGCGGAGTGCGATTCTTTCCTGATCTCGACGATCTCAAGCCCGTCCCGCTCGGCGATCTTGATCATCTCCTTAATCTGGCTGTCTATCGAAAGGACTTGCTGTTCCTCGCTCTCTGTACTCTTTCGTGCATACAAACAGTATGCGACCTTTACCGGCAGCGGTGGGTTGGTTGAGGTCGCCGCTCCTGCCGACCCCTTGGTTAGGTTTGTCATCAAGACAAGGGATGACGCAACCCCTCCGACGAGTCCAGAGCGTCCTTGCGGGTAGCCCAAAGTCGCTACAATGCGACGAAGTGGCAGAAATGGCTAGGACAACCGACGGGTTCGATTTATAATGTTGTAAAAGACCGAAAAAGTTTATGCGTAAGCTTCAATATAACCCCGAAATAATCAAGTCCTTTATCAAGCTTTGCCGGCCATTCTTAACTTGGCGCGGCGTTTTTGTCCCCGAAAAATATCAACATTTTTTATTGCGTGGTTCGGAAAAACAAATAACTACTTTCTATAACGAAGCACAACAATTTATAGTTAACCTTATCGGCCATATCTATTCCGTAGAAAAAGGTGAGAACCAGTGGAGTCGTTACTTTATTGATCTTACAATGCTTCTTGCTTCCGGGATGGACACGAGTATCAGGACGCATTCGATAGACAATGCTAGAGCCACGGTAGATATTAAATCATTTAAATTAGATGAGATTATTGAAGAAATTTCATGCATTGCCAAGGAGCCATTTGAAAAAAATCCAAAACTCCGCTTTCTAATAGCACCATCGGATTTCACGTTATGCTACAACGTAGGCGATTTTTTTATTGTCGGCCTAGATTTAAGAAATCGGAAACTGATTCACCCTAAAATTATTGAATTGAAAACACGGAAGGCTGACCCAAAGAATTACAACCCCGTCTTATACAAAAAACAGCTTGAGCGACAAAAACGACAAGCTGAAAGAATCCTCAAGACACACGTTGCCCGCGACATAGATCTCGAAAACAAAGAACACAAAAAAATTTATACATTTCCGACTTATCTCCAAGGCAAACAAAAAGAGGTCTTAAAATTGTTAAAGCCTACCGGGGAGTTGCCCATCGATGATGTTTTCTCGTTGGTGATTTCTAAAAAATGGCTTACGAGTACGAATGCCCATTTCGTTGTCAATCTGTTCGAAGAAATCGTATGTGGAAATATTATTCCAAGTATTTTTAAAGGCGTCGATATCCGCTTATTCGAAAAATTAATGACCGAGGGGTTATTCCTGAGTATAAAAGCCGATAAAAATAAATTATGCGATCATCTTAAATCAATTCCTACGGTTAAGAAAGTGGAAATCGACCAATCGCCATATCGTGGATATGTCTATTTCACTTGGGGACGTATTTCCTTAGCAAACCTAATTCATCTAAAGTATCCCATTAAACAACTCGAAAACATCTTAGCGCGCAACATAACTGTAAATCTCCCGAAAGAAAATCGATATTATCATTTCGGTCCACAATAGTCGGTCGCGTTCAAAGCTAATAATTTATAATTACATCCATGAACGATTGCGTTACACAAACTCAATTCATGACTCATCCGGGCCTGAGAGATCGTCCTTACTCAAAAAGGTTCCATTTCGCTTTATGCAAGATGCTAGATGGTGGCCTTTCTCAGGGAACAACGATGATGTGTGGCATACGAGCCACAATGGGCTGGGGACAGGTTCCAGAACCATTATTTCCGTCCGATCGAAGTTTACCCGAAAAAGAATATGGTGATTGGCAAAAGATACCAAAAGAGGCATGGGAGTTTTCTCGTCAAATGGATAGGGCTGGAAACAGAACGTTCTTCGGTAAAAAATTTACATTCAAAAAGTTGGCTTTTTTGCATGGCAGAAAGTTTCATTTTTTATCGAGGGCGTTCCCACTTTATGATTCTTCCTATGTGTTGGAATGGCGCGTCATCAGCGGGGACTTTGATTCCGTCGGCTGGACGACATTACGGTTTTTGCCGCACAAAAATGATATAAACTTTGAAGAATTCTTTATCAAGCCTGAATTTAGGAAAATGGGTATCGGAACGAAACTCATCAAATTTGCCGAGGGATGCATTGCCGCAGGATTTATGGATCCATGGCTTAAAGAAACACTTGGCAATGTGCGGCTCCGGGATCATTTTACCCACATAAAGACGCACGCCCCAAAGGTTGATATTTACACGCCGGAACGCAAGGAGGCGGTAGTAAATTTTTTTAAGAAAAATGGTTATAATCTCAGTATCGACCAGGGAACTGAAGCGAGGGGAGAGATGTCGAAGCTGTTAATCTCAAAATCACTCGCTACCTTGCCAAAGTCTGGGGCCATCGCAAAAATTAAATTTCTTTTTCAATGAAACCGAAAGTTCAATTCGCTTATAGCGATAAACAGAACGAGGAAGAAATCTCATCTCTTCTTTCTGAATCCGGCTATGAAGCGGAGGGTGAATACTTTCCGGACCTCCAAGAGATAGAGAAAAAAGAGAAAGAATTTTCTGGCTCGGTTGAAGAATATTTACCAGAACCGCCGGCTTTCGGTGTCGATCTGACGAGCATCGCTCTCATTGGTCTTTCTCAATTTTTTACAACGATCGTTCTGCCATCAATAGAGTCAGGTGCTTCTTACGACCTTTTGAAGGCCGCTTTCATGAAAATTATTCATCTGGCACGGAATAAAAAATCAAAAAAGGGGGCGGCTATTTTAACAGACGCCCCTCCTTCAGAGGGTAATCTTGAACCGCTTGGTTCCCCAAAGAAGAACCTCGCCATTGTTTTTGCTATTGCTCCAGAACTCGAGGATGCAGAAGTCGATGCTGCTTTAAATAGCATGCCACTTTTCCGGAAAGAACTTTTAACCTTCCTAGAAAAGGTTCAAATTAAAGCTGCAACCATTACGGTGAAATATGCTGGTAAGGGTCAGTGGTCCATTGATTTTAAATAAGTTGATTTCGATGTGTTTCTCTTTCCGCAAAAGTTAGTTTCTTGTCCAGATTCAAGTCAGACTTGGATTTGTGTGTTGTTCGGCGAACCGGCAACCGGCACGTCCCCGAACTCGCATTTCTCGCCGCTGGAAAGACCGTGGCGCGTAAGTTGAACGAAGAACTCCTGCCAATCTTTGGTCTCCACCTCGGCAACGCATTTCTTGTTCACGATCTTTTCTCCGAAGAGCACGCCTCTTTCTTCGTCGTAGATAAGCACGATAAAGCTGGCCTTCGAAAAGCGGTTCCAATACAGCATTGTGTAGCCGTACTCCTTCTTTATGAACGATGAGGCGAACACTCCGGAACTCCTCTAGTCTTTTGATGCATCCGTTTATTCGTTGTAAATGAGCTCGAAAAATAATACTATTCTATAGTAATGCCCAAAGAAAAAAGCGCTGTTTACGCAATAAAAACGAGCAAGGGGTCGGTTAGGAAGTATCCTAACGTCATTTGGTTTCCTCGTTCCAAAACAGACCCCCGAGAGATCCGGGAGGTTTTAAAAGTTGCTCTCAAAACCCAGACAGAAAATCCGGATGGATTTTTTAACGACAAACTACTTGGAATAAGAATGGCGCAAATCGGCTCTATTTCCGTCGTAGGACTGAGTGGCAACGAATATGTTGATAGCTATAAAAATAAGAGCATCGGTGATGTGTCGTTTATTACAAATGCTCGAATGCTAATGCGGCTTTTTCGATTCTTGGGATTAGTAAGGAGAGTTGCTACGGGGAAATATGTCGTTACGGATCTTGGAAAAATGTACTGTAATTTCTCAGGAGATTTTCCAAGCTATCAAGACGGTATTTCTGAGGAAAAAGTTTTGTTAGATTGTCTGGCAAATTTTAGCTTTTATTCTGTGGGAGACGACGGCTCATATAGGGATCCGAAGTTCCGGATCCGTCCATTTCTATGGCTTCTGCATAACGTAGCGATTGAGCCGCAATGTATATACCAGCTAATAGTAACTGCATTTGCCTCTCAAGAAGAAAGCCCAGTGGAAGAAAAACGAATCCGAGATATTTTGAAGAACCTTCGTTCGGGAACTACTACATTAAAAGACGAGTGGAAAAAAGTGGGTCTTAACGCAGATGATTATAGTTGTGTTCATAACTTTTATGACAGTGTAAAAATTCTCGTTTATCTTGGAACAAGTCTTGGGTTAATCACTAAAACTTCTGATGCTGAATATGGCAGGAAGATAACTGGGAGGGCCCGGCACCTAAAACAGGCAAACATTTTTTATACGATCACGGACAAGGGTAAAAAAGTTCTTGAGGCAAACCTCGTAAATAAACTCGTCTATTATGATGAAATTTATAGGGTGTTCGGAGACGAAGCAGCACTAAAGGTGTGCTTCCTTTTGGCGACTTTAAATTATCGCTTTGGCAAAATTGTTGTGGCGAGAATAAATAAAGGTTTTTATAGAGAAACAGAAAATCTAGAGAAATTAATTATTGTCGTTCAAAAAAGTCTAGGTATTTTCATTGATGCTGAAGATGGATATCTGAGTCTGAGGAAGCCAATCTCATTTTCTTTTTATCAGCACGTTCCCCCTGAAATTATGAACGATAAAAGCATGGAATATGGCTATAATAGATTTATGGCCGAACTTTACAAAGATAAAGACATAAAGATCGCAGAAGATATTAGCGCACCGACAACTGACTACGAAAATCTGGCTCCTTATTTCCAAATAGATAAAGCGCGGCGATATTCAGTGCCGAAGCGATCAGATAAGGAGCTAGAGAATGCCATTAGGTATCCGGGGATGGACGAGGTGTTTGGTGGTAAAGATAGGTTCTCGGGAAGGGTTTCTCCCACGAATTCAGTTTTTCATTCTAATGGGACCCTTTACGTAAACCAACAAAGTGACGCCCTCGATTTATTAGCTGCCTTAAGATTAAAAAATCCAATCCTCATAAAATTTATAAGTGAAAATATAGAAGCATTGATTGATGCTTTCATGGATAAATCTGATGTGTGGGAGAAAGACCAACATTACACTTGGGTTCGTAACGTGTTTCGACATTTTGGGATGGAAGCTGTATATTCCGGATCAGGAGGTATGCTTTCGCGCGCCGATGTCAGCGTGCTAAATCCATTTATCGGAGGTATTGAGATTAAAAGTCCAAGAGAAAATCGCGGGACATTAAACACTAAAGCGATACGCCAAGCAGTCGATGCGAAAATACAAGTTGCGGATAAGAGCAGAAAAGAGGCTGGAATAAAAAAAGTTGCTATAGCTATTGGCCGCAGAATTTCTGAGAATGCAGTAAAGGAAGAGCGAAAATGGGCAAACGAAGGACAGCCAGTGCTCTTACTAAATGACGTCATCCTCCACTATCTCGTTCTCAGATCAACATCAATCAATTTTTCTACTACAAGTTTAGTAAATTTTTTCACCAAAAATCATGGCCCCGTAACCCACGGCATGGTAAGGGCATTATTTGAGGAAAATATTTCTGATTCAAAGATGTTAAAAAAGATTGACGAGGAATTGAATTTTCTTAGTAAATATCTTGGTCTTGAGCGTGACGAGGACTAAACTTGCCGTAAACGCGAGTTAGCGATTCTTATATATTTAGGGTTTAATTCGAAGCCTACGAAATCTCGCTTATTCTTTTTGGCACCGACGCATTCACTGCCGGATCCGGCAAATGGGACAAGTACCAAGTCTCCTTCGTTGGAAAAATGTTTTACTATTCTTTCGCAAATCGCTAGTGGTTTTTGTGTTGGATGACCCACTCTCTCTTTCTCGAAACTTTTTCCGGCCAGAACTGGGATATACCACACATCCCCTGAATGCTTTCCTTCCGGATTGGGGTGCCATACTTTGCCATTTTTTGTAATTTTATATTTTAACCGATCAACACTTTCATATGCTTCACGTATGGGATGATAGGTAAAATCCTCCCCTTTATGAAACCAAAGTAATGGCTCATAATTAGCTGGAGGAAGTTTGGTATATCCGGACCAATTATTTTTATAATACCAAATAAACTGACGACCATAAGACAGGCCTAAATCATATAAGAAGCATTGCACATAACCAATATTATGATGAATGCCGTAAACAAATATTGAACCGCCCGGCTTTAATGCCCTGTTAGCTTCAGCGAGCCATTCCTTCATCCACCCAAACCATTTATCGTGCTTTTCCAGGCCCCACTTTTCTTTTGTTCCAAAATCCATTTCGATTCCATAGGGAGGGTCGGCAATGATTAAATCAATCGAACTATCATCGATTTGTTTAATCAACTTTAGCGCGTCACCTTTGTAAATTTTATTTTTCAACAGCATATTTTTTATCCCCCTTTTTATTCTGGAGAATCAAGATGTATTGGTGGTGTATGTTTGGCACATATGAATAGGGATAACCATATGGAAATATCTTTTTAAATCTCTGGTATAAAATCGTTATGCCCTTCAATGCGAAATTACCTTGTTCAAGTCTTTGTGCAAGATCCGAATGAAACATATGGTACTTAGCCTTGTTTCTAAAATCGCTCACAACTATCCCCATATATTTTTCTGGTTTCAATATATGAGCACAATCGTTGAAAAATTTTGAAAGTATTTCCAGGAATTCATCGTAGTCATCGATATTGCCCAAATCCTTATCAAGATTGCTGTATTTTGTATCAAGATTTTTTGACACACGCTCTTGCTTAACCTTGTGATCGGCTTTTTTAAGAATGTTCCAGTAGGGGGGGCTGGTAACAATAAAGTCTATGGAGTTTTCCTCGATCTTCTTTATTTCCTTTAGAGCATCTCCGTAAATTATTTTTTGATCCTTATTGATGTTTGCAAAAAGATCATGTTTTAGCTCAGTAGCTAGTCTTTCTTTTGTTAAATCTATATATTTTTTTACAATTTCAATTCCAATACCTCGACGATTATTGACAGCGCACGCCTTAAGAGTCGACCCAACTCCGTTAAATGGATCAAGTACCACATCGCCACTTTTAGTAAAAAATCTTATTAATCTTCCTACGTCCTGAAAAGAATATGGCGCCGGATGTTGTCTTTCGATCTTGGCTTCTTCATGCCCAGCTCCAAGTCCTTTCTGAACATAAACGGAAATAGTTTCCGGTATCCATTCCGAGGCACTTAAATCGTTCAATTTGTTTACCAATTTTCGTTTACCTTTATTGCTCACTTTTAATTTTGCCCTTGACGGTTCTTCGACGACGTTCAGATCCTCTAGGGGCTCTTTTTTTGTATCCGCAAGAACCCTAACCCCACGAGGCTGATTCTTTTCTTTTTCCAAGTATCCTTTTTCTTCTAGTGCACTTAGATGCTGATGGACCGTTGATTCAGATGACAGGTTAAAATGACCTTTTATTTCTTTCAGAGAAGGCGCGTAACCCTTTTTCTGGTCATACACTTTTATGTAGTCTAAAATCTGTTTTTGCCTCTTTGTTATCATGCTAATCATTATACCGAAAATAAACCGAAAAGTTCTCCACACCCATTAAAACCTTATGAAAGCTTGCTTAGTGCCGCCTTCGAAGGCAGTCTTTGTGGTGTCGATAACTCGACCCTTACAACCTCTTAAGCACAAAGCTACTGCTGAGGCTTTAGTTTATTTTTTCCACCTGGATTTTTTTGATGTATTTTTTCATCTACCATGACATGTGGTAATTTTCGTGTTTCTAAAAGAATAAACCAATTATTACCATGAACAATAAACGAGGAAGGCCGCTGAAGAATCAAACGGCGGTTATGCAACCAAAAGCTGAATATATTTTGGGTTTGAATAGCATTGATAAGACAACGAAGTATTGTTTATACGCAAGAAAATCATCCGAGAGCGAAGAACGTCAAGCGCTCTCCATCGACTCGCAGATCAAGGAAATGTATAAGATCGCGGAGCGCGACAACCTCTTGATAATTGAAGTGCTGACCGAATCGCACTCCGCAAAAAGCACTGGCCAACGCCCGGTGTTCAATCAAATGGTTGAGAACGTGAAGAACGGCAAGTACGATGCCATCCTCACGTGGGCACCGGATCGCCTGAGCCGCAACGCGGGCGATCTGGGAAATCTCGTCGACCTTATGGACAACGGCAAGCTTTTAGAGATCCGCACCTACGGCCAGATATTCAAGAACTCGCCGAATGAAAAATTCTTGCTCATGATTCTTTGTTCGCAAGCGAAACTCGAAAATGACAATAAGTCGGAAAATGTGAAGCGTGGCCTCCGTGCGGCTTGCGAGCGCGGTTGGCGTCCGGGCGTCGCGCCCGTTGGTTACTCGAGTAGCAACCGCAAGGATCGTCCCGGGGAAATCATTATTGATAAATTGCGTGCACCGATCATAAGACTTTGCTTTGAGAAAGCCGCCGAAGGATGGTCGTCACGGAGAATAGTGAGTTGGCTCCGCAGTATCAATTTCACAACCCGGAACGGAGCGTACCTACCATTGGCAACCGTCCAGACGATGCTTGAGAGCACCTTTTACTACGGCACATTCGAATATCCTGAGGGTAGTGGCAAGTGGTACAAGGGCAACCATAAAGCCATCATCACGAAGGGCCTCTTTGACCGCGGTCGTGCGCAGATCGATAGCCGCCGCACGGCGCGACGAGCAGAACGAAAATCATTCGGCTTCACCCAACACATGCATTGTGGCTTCTGTGGTTCCAGCGTCTCGGCGCAAGAGCACTTCAAGAAACTGAAAGATGGTTCTCAATCCCGCTACGTCTATTACGGTTGCAACCGCACGAAGGGATTGACCTGCACCAACCTGTTCATCCGCGAAGAGGTGCTCATCAAACAACTTACGAATATCATTGACCAAATATCTCTCGACGAGCTTGGGATACGCAAGCTCCTGGGCAACGAAGCGGAGCGGATGATGAGCTTCCACAAAGAGGTGATGGGTATTCCACGCGAGGCACTGACGCAGGAACAGAAAGAGGTGGACGTCAGGCAATACGCCAAGTATCTCCTCGCGCGAGGCAGCATCGAAGAAAAGCGAGTCCTCCTCTGCAACCTCAAAACCCGCCTTGTGCTTCGGAACAGGGTGGTCTACCTCGAAGAAGCGAATGGCGTTTCCTGGAAAGAATATTTCGGCCACCTTCAAAAATGCCCCGACTGTGGATCGAAGAATATCAACGAAAGCGGACCGTGTGCTCACTGGAAATTCGGCGATGCGCCGATCGATAACAAACCCCGCGTCAACTATTTCACCTGCATGGATTGCGAACGCTCCTGGAAGCAGGTCAATGAGGGCGATCTCCGGCTTGTGCGCGTCTACACCGTTTCGACGGAAGGAAATGGTGCTTGGATCAAGACGCCCGGCGAATCGGAGATTTTTGTCACGCATACGTTCGCGACCCACTTCCGCGATCCGGTGGAATCGGGCGGGAAAAAAGTGCGACCGAAAAATATTCTGGGAGAAATGCGCTATGACGGCCGCAGGAACACGTACAAGACAACACTCGAATACGAGGATGGGAGCGAACAGACATTCGAGATTCCCAGCCTTCGCGGACTCAAAAATCCCGGGGAGGGCATGAAGCCGATCAGCAATAAAGATGGGCTTATGGAATACAGAGAAGAATAAACCTCGCTATCTGGATATCTGTCGAATATTCTGTGCATAAACCCGTCCAAATTTTGGACAGGTGGGGTCAACCTGTCCACTTTTCGGCCGACCGAAAAGTGGCCCCTACAAAAGAAACTTATATACAAAATAGTTATTACAATAAAAACTGTGGAAAACCATTAAGAACCGTTAAATATAACAGCTCCCGCCATTGCTCTCTACCCACTTCTGCCACGCATCCCAACCGCGATCGTCGTTCAGCTCTTCCACGATATCTATAACCGCCATGCTAAAGGCATCCGCTAAATCATCGTGGTTTTCGATGCCGAATCCGGTGAGCTGGGTAATCAGGTCTTCCGCCCCGTGGCGCGGGAATACAATCGTGCCGTTTTGGATGAGCTCTCCTGTTAAAGCAAGCCGTGACCGTTTGTCGCCGGTATGCTTGACGCCTTCCACGTTGCAACCGCTTTCGCTGACCGCCTGCACATAAATTTCCTGGAATCCGTTCGATTCAACGATAAATTTCGGGCGCTCGTTTCCCGCCTTGAAGAATTTGTCCATTTCCCGCATGGTCCGCACCGCCTCAGGAAACGACACCCGATCATTGAAGGGGTTCGGGATAACATAGAGCCGCATGTCGTTTCCATAGCCATAGCGCTTGATGCCCACCATGGCGGTATAATCCGCGCCATCTCGTTGAGAAATTGCAAGATCAACGCCGATACGGACATCGCGCAGCCCCCTGTCTTTAGGGAGATCGTCATAATATTTGACCCACTCCGGGAAAACCACGCGCGTATTGTCGGAGACGATATTCAAGAGATACTCTTGCTGCCATGCGATTTCGTTCGCGACGCTATGCCGCAGTTCATCAAGTTTTTCCTTCGTATCGAACTTGCCCGGCCAGAGGCAATCGCCATGTTCGTTGAGGAGCGGGAACCAGAGATACACGCCGCGCAATTCTTTTTCCAGAATCTTCCGCTTAAGCCGCATCATGAGCGAATCTTCGTGAAGAAGATTTCCCACAAGCACGATACGGGTGCCGATATCACCCAAGGGCACGACTTCTCTTGTGAACCAATCGAATATCTTGTTCCGACCTTCCAGCGTTTTCGTGGAATTGAGGTCCTCAATATCGTCCAAGATGAGAAGATCCGGTCGGTGCTCGTAGTGTCGGATTCCGCGTATCGACTGGTCAATTGAAGCGATCATGATCCGCGCTCCCGTGTTTTGGAACACAATCGAGGACATGGCCCACTCTCCGGCGGATTCCACGCGGAAGGGGCCGAGATCGCTTTTGAGGAGCGGGTTGTTCTCAAGCTCGCGGCGGAGATTCGCCATGTGCTGTTTCGCCTGCGCCTGCGTCTGACAAATGATCAAGACAAATTTCTTTTTCTGCACGCCAAGGATCGCCCACAAGGCATACGACAAAGTAATGAGGGTGGACTTGCCGCTTCCTCGGAAGGCGACGATGCAGGCAAGCCGGTTCGACATATCCTCGGTGATCCGGAAAATATCTTTCTGGAATTCGGCAACGGGGTACTTGATGTAATGGGCAAGGTAGACCGAGAAGAAGAGGAGATGGCTTTCGCGGGCAACCGCTTGCCTGACGGCGCGGTCGTTCGCGATCGCCTCAAGAAGATTGCTTGTCTGTTCCATGGTTTTCAAGATTTATGTTCGCCAACTCAAGCGCTTTTCGCACCAACTCCTTTTGTTCAGGAGAAAGCTCTTGGATCGTGTTGATGGTTCCTTCGATTTCCAGTTTCGGAGCGTATTTCGGATGATGATGCCGGAGCCACAGCTGCACGGCAGGAAAATGCTTGTCACGGACGAGCGAGATGAGCTGGGACTCGGACATGTCGGTGATCAACGCTTCGCCCTCGGCGATGGCTTTGTCCGCATCCTTCAAAAACTCTTTGTCCTCATCGCGCCAGTTGTAGTAGGTGGAACGGGAAAGACCTGCCCGCTCAAGCGCGACCTGCAAAATCGGCATCTTGCGGAATTGATCGAGTAAGGATGATTTGTCCTTCGTAATCCGTTCCTGGATCGCTTGATTCCAATTTTCCCGATTATCGCTCATCGATTTTCGTGGCTTTCACGCCCGTTAATTTCTCGAATCGACGCTTTATGACCTCCGCGTAGACCGGACTCTTTTCCATGAGACGGCAACGGCGTTTCATCTTTTCGCAGGCGATGAGCGTCGATCCGCTTCCGCCGAAGGGCTCGATCACGATGTCATCGCGCTTCGTGAGGACTTTGAGGTAGGGAATGAGAATCTGGATGGGCTTCGTGCCGAAAATGATTCCTTGACCGGATGATTTTTCATCGGCTGCGATATATTCGATGAAGTCGGTGGGGCAGATTTTCTTGCCCTTCTCGTAACCCTCCCAATGCGGCTTGCCGGAAGTGGCATACAAGGCATTCTCGTATTCGGTTTGAAGCAGTTCATCTTCCGCATCGATATTCAACGCAACATCGCCTTGCGTTCCAAGAAGGGCGATATCCTGTTTGTTGAAGAATTTGTACTTGGCAGCGAATCCTTGCACGCGATTCGGGAGATGCCACGTGATCGTGTTCCGATATCGCCAATGTTTCTCCATCGCATTCCAGATCGTGCGGAGATTTTTGGGGTGCTCAAAAATGACGATTGAGAAATCCGGTTTCTGAATCTTTGCGATATTCGCCATCCAGAGGTCGCTGAAGTTCTCCGGCAGCTCGTCCGTCTCGAGATATTTCCTATCACGCTTCAAACCGAATCCTTCAGTCGCTTTACCGTTCCGTTTCTTGCCATGAAGGTAATCCAAGATGTACGGCGGATCGGTGAAGCACATGTCTGCCTTTTCTTCGCCCATCAGTTTCAGCACATCGGCTTCGATCGTGGAATCGCCGCACATGAGGCGATGTTCGCCGAGCGTGTAGACATCTCCTTTCTGCACCTCAATTTTTTCTATCTGCAATTTCTGCAATTCCTTTGCGAGATCAAATTCCTCGGGATGCTCGTCAATGCCGAAAATCTCGTCGAGTTCCTCGCTGGCAAACCCAACATCTTTCAGGAACACTTCGCTGAAATTCGCGAGCAGGTCCCAATCAAACTCTCCGGTATTCTTGTTGAGCCGGATGTTCAATTCCTTTTCCTGCTCGATGTCGGGGATATTGATATATACCGCAGGCACTTTTTCCATCCCAAGTTCCTTCAGGACTTCGAGGCGGAAATGGCCTCCGATCACGACATTTTCTCGACCTGGGGCGCAGTTCACGACGAGCGGATCAACGACCCCAAAGCGGCTGATTGATTCTTTGAGCTGATCCGCGGCCGCTTTGTCGTGTTTGCGCGGATTATACTCAGCAGGCTTCAGGCCTGCGGCTGGCACATACTCTATGTGCAATGGCATGGTGTTTTTCATGCGTTTGGTTATTTATGTTTTTCGACTTTTACTTGGGCAACGAAAAACGCCCAGACACGCACCCGTACTCTTGTACAGATGAATGTCTGGGCGTTCCAGACGATGCTCGATTCAGTTGTGGGCTACCCTACACTGGGAAGTATACCATGGCCTCCTCCCAATACTCAAGCTCCCCGTTATCGTTCACAAACCGCATCCCGCCGGTCACGTGGATAAAATTGAAGCCCCGGCCGCAGGCGGGACAGGCGATGTCGAGGCTGCCGTCGCGGAACTCTGTCTTCACAACCGACTTCTGCCCACGGTGGAACTTGATGATCTCGAATTCCCGGACGCCCGTGCGGCGGGCGAGCGGGATCCCGCAGTCGCAGACAAAGAGATTGCCAACGGGCAGGGCCTTTCCGGTGGTTGGTGCCAGTTTCTCCATAACTGCATTATACCAAACGACCCCGTTTTCCTTAATGAGGTCTATTTTGTACGAAAAGCCACATAGAATGCAGTCCCTTGACGTCCTTGCGACTTGAACCATATTTTGCCGGCCATTTTGTCCACGATGGTTTTTACTATATATAATCCGAGCCCCGTGCCATCGGCCTTGTAAGATGAGGCATTGTCTGCCCGGAAAAACTTCGTAAAAATTTTTGGCTGTTGATTCGCGGGAATGCCGATACCCGTATCCACGACTCCGACTAAGATTTCGTCGCCTTTTTTCTGCATTTTAATTCGTATCTCCCCGCCGGTCGGTGTATATTTTATTGCGTTAGAAACAAGGTTTTCAAAGATAATTTGTATCATCTTAACATCGGTGGCGAAAACAAAATTGCTCTTTGTATACGTCCGCAACAGTTTCAAATTCTTTTCCTTGATCTTCGGCGCAAAATTCTTAAGAATTAATTCCATCCTATCTTTTACATTGACGGGTTCTTTTTTGGTTGCAAAAACGCCGAGCTCGAGGCGCGATACGTTCAAAAAAGCGTCCACCAACTCAACCATTCGTTCCGTATTGGCATATATTTTCCCGAGATACTCCTTCTGTTTTTTAGCGGAGTTTCCCGCATATCCGGCACCAAGCATTTCAATATACCACTTGATGATGGTTAGGGGCGTTTTTAACTGGTGGGAGGCAAGCGACACGAACTCGCTTTTGGCTCGATTCAATTCGTGCTCTTTGATGATCTGTTCATCGCGGATTCTCAAAATATCATTCGTCTGCAACAATTCGAAATCGCGGCGCACCAGCATTTTGGCAATATGATCCAGCTCTTGCTCGCGCTGGTTGCGGGGCGTTACATCGCGAAAAATACCCCACGTGGAAAGGAATTTCCCGTCTTTCATGCGAACGCTGATATTTCCTTCGACGTCAATCACGAGGCCGTCTTTAGTGACAAATTGCGTTGCAAAATTATCAAAAGATTTCCCTTTCTGCATTTCGGCAAATGCCGCAAAGCATGCCTGCAGGTGATTGGGATGAATAATGCTCGGAAATGCCATGCGACGGGCTTCATCATTATTGTATCCCAGCACATCTCGCCATTTTTTGTTTACATATAAAAATCGGCCGTCTTTATCGACGCTTTGGATTAAATCACTGGCATTCTCAAATAGTTCTTTCCACGTTTCAATATCGTTAAAAATATCCATAACCTATTCTCCGACCACGAGCATGGTCATCGTCTCGTTATGAAAATATGCCGGCGTTCCTTTTTTGCCGAGCAGCGGCCCCTGTTCTCCGTAGGTATAAAGACCAATCATGGGCATATCTACTCCGAGCGCAGACTGCACTTCCTTGTTTTCATCATTGCAGCGCGCTCCCAACAATTTATTTCGCGCCATACAGTTGAACATAATCGCAAACCGCGCAGGCCGCCCTCCCAATTGTTCGCGCGCGATTCCAGCTGCAACTTTAGCCGCATGTATTGCCGCATCTCTGTCCCCAATCATCAAACGAATAGGCGTGCCCTCTGGAATTGCCGCTGCCATAGTGATCTCCCCTTTTTCGTTAGCAACCACCGGATCCCTGATTAAAAGTTCATCGCTTCCGGGAACCGATATGCCGAGGGGATAGGTGTACGCCATTCTCGCAAGCGGCTGTTTGATTAAATCGGATGCGCTTTTGCCGAAATAATCCTGATACACTTTGAGCGCGGGCTCGTGATTAATTTCTTGGAGCACTACGCCATCCGCTTTGGTAACCGTAAGCGGGAGTCCCACCGGTTCCCAACCGTGCCGCACGCCAAAACCATACGAAAAATTACCGGAAATGCCGACACCAACTACTGAATCGGTGAGTAGAACACCCTCGCAATACTCAAATGTTTTTTGAAATAAATAATCATCACCGGTAGAGCCGCCGATAATGGGAAAATTTTGTCCGAGAACGGATTTTGCTCCTTCAACGATGGCTGTGCCATTGCCTGTCATACCGTCAGGGATCATAATAAAGAGATCGGGGGTTTTACCACCGTTCGCGCGAACGACTGCTTTTGCCGCTTCGCTTCCTGCCTTGAAACTGTCGCTCGCAACTCCTCCACCATAGCCAATATGAAATTTTATTTGATCAGAAGCAATGGCCATCGCATTCACAGCGTCATACATTGAGACCCACGAGGTAATTTCGCCCGCAGCGCTTCCGCCAATAATTGGCACGTCTGGCGCCTCACTCTTCGCGCCCGCCAAAAGCTCTTTTTGATCGTACTTGATGGAGGAAAACATAAAAACAATGTCGGGTTTTCTCCCGTCAAGTTTTGCGACCGCCTCGCGTACCGCTTCTTGCGCCGCCTTGCGGGGCTCTGTAATATTTTGCCGCACTCCTACTCCGGCTTTAATCATGTAATTTTAGTTTTTTACTTTAGCATTTCACGAACCTTCTCAATAACATCGGGGATTTTCCAATCCGACTTTACGAGGTAATACGAGGGTTCATCTTCCACAATGCCGCGCATAATCTTGTCGTCAGCGCTTAGATTAGTAAGGAGAATGATCGGAGCTTTTCGACCCCACTCATTTTGTTGACGCAATTTCTTCATCATCTCCATCCCGTCCATTTTCGGCATAAGAATGTCGAGAATAATCAGATCGGGGCGGCCCTCAAGAGCTTTCACCAAGCCTTCGGCGCCATTTGCGGCCTGCATCAATTCAAACCCTTCGTGCTGTAGCGATTCAACCAGTGCTTGGCGCATATCCGGCTCATCTTCAACAACAAGAATTTTTTTAGACATGTTTATTTTAGTTATATGGTTTAATAATTTTCTCGACCTTTACCAACAAATCCTCGTCAGAAAACGGCTTTTCCAAAACGTCTTTCACGACCGCGAATTCTTCGAATTTGACCAAAGACCTTTTGAAGTCGTCTGAGTTAAGGGGAAGTATGGAGATCAATAGCGTCGGGATTTGTTTTAACTTCTGGTCTTGGATCATACATTCGCACACTTCAATTCCATTTAATTTAGGCACGAGAATATCAAGAACAAGAAGATCGTAATGTTCCGATTCGCGCAATTTATCCAATGCTTCTTTACCGTTGTACGCAATATCAACTGTGCAAGCCAAATTGTCGGAAAGTGCGCGTTTAATCTGCAAGGTTGTTTCCTGCTCATCGTCAACCACAAGAATATGTTTGCGTGTAGTATCCATAGTTATTCAAAATATTTTCTGATGACCACTAAATTTTTTTCAACCGAGGCCAGATGATCTTTCGTTGTATCGTTGGGCCGTGGAAATGCAAAACTTACTTTCTCGCCAAGCGTCTTCTCGTATTTAAGGATGAGGAGCGCAATAATTTTGGCAGGGCTTTTTTTGATGTTGAGCACTTTTCCGTCATTCTCGTCAATCACGAGATCATCAATGCTTTTTGCTATATCAAGCGCTCTATCTCCTACGCGTTGCCGCATTTGCGCGATTATGTCGCTCACAATTTCGTAAAATATTCTTTCCTCTTTGGGTATTTCCGGATATTCATGCGGAGTGAGCCGGCTAACGCGAAGTTTTTTTTTAACCAAACGGCTGGTTATCACAAATGCGATCCCCACCAACACGGTGATGATGCTATAGACGATGAATTGGCTGACAAACAACCCCAAAATCTTTCGTTCAACGGTGAATTGATAGTTTGCCGTTGCGGGGACTTTCTGGCCTTGGTACACAATGCTGCTTTCGGCCGTATAGTTTCCCGGCGGGACGTCGCGCGGGATTTGAATGACTTTGATGAAACTGGCCGTTGTTTCAACTGCCACTGTCTCTTTCTCCGTGAGTACGGACCCTCCTTTTTCGTTGAGAATTTGGTAGTCAATCGTTACGTCAACCCTGCTTCCGCCGCCGAAATTGGTTAGCTTCACGGAAATTGGCAGAAGCTCTCCCGGCGCCACGCGCGTTACTAAAGCCCCGCTCGCCGTCTGCACCTCCTGTGCACCTGCCATCGTAAACCCGAATACGACTGTAAAGATTACTACAAGAAAGGAAAAACGCATTACACATATCGGTTTCGCAGAATACATATTGAGATCATATTTCACTTTCCTATTTATGCATTTTTCTTCTTCGGAGAATATATACCGCCACGCCCGCAGCGACGATGCAAATTGCGGCGATGATATAATATGCCGTGTTCTTTTTAGATCCCGCCGGCCCCGGACCTACTGCAATATCAAACAAAGGAGGGGCTTCCGTTGAGGTAGCTTTCGATGCGGGCGTTTTTTCTTGAGACGGTTGAACTTCGGGTTGCTTTATCGGAGAAACGAGTTCGGTAGGCAAAGGAAAAGGAGATGTTATTGTTGGCGGCAATTCGGTTGCGCCAAATATCGCAAAAAGCGTCAGGTGATTGACATAAAATGAAACGCTATCGCCACCAAAAACCGCTTCCGGAATTTTAACCCAGACATTGGCGACGTCATCAAAAAAATAAACGCCGAGGTCGGATCTGCCCCGCAAAAGTTCCGGGATATTGAAGGTGATTTTTACCGGTTTTAAGAATGTATGTAATGGATTGCCGGCCTTATCCCATGCTGTAACATCAAACAACGCATTACCGATGACAGATATGTTAGGCGTAACGATATCTGGAGATATTGTTTTTTCCCCGATAACAAATGTTATGTCGTCTGAATAAACATTATTTGGCACGTCCAAAATAACGCTTTTTTGAACGGTGAGATTTTGCGTCAATGTGCCTGATTGCGCCGGGAATAGCTTCATCGGCACATTGAAAGCGTCGATGTGCGCGGGCACTGCTTGTCCGTTCGGCCCTACAACGGTGGGCGGAAAGAAGCCACCGCCACCGCCACCCCCGCCACCACCGTTGCTTCCACCGGAAGACGGAGACGCTGTCCTAAAGTTCTGCGGACGATAATCGGTCGTCACCGAACAATTGCCACAATCAAACGTGAGCGTGCCGACAGCCGCACCAGTTGCCTGCCCGGTAAATTGACCCGATGAATTTATGGAAATACCGGAAAAATTTATCCAGCCAAGAGATGAACCCCACGCATATCCAGAGAGCGCGCCGCTTGCGGCAACTGTGACGCCGCCATTCGTCGGCGCCATGTTGATCCAGCCGGAGTTGTTACTCCACGCATAGCCCGTAACGCCGGAATCCGTGATAGTAATGTTGCCGTTTGTGTTTCCAAAATTTATCCATCCGATATTATCACTCCATGCGTAACCATTGTTTCCGCCGCCCGTGATCGTACCATTCGTTTGGGAAGCATATGCGGCCGGGATCATTGATCCCAAAAACGCGGCGACGCTGAGAAGCGTAACGAGAGCGACGTATGCGTATTGTTGTTTAGTCGACCGATATTGCATAAAGTTTTTATGGGAGCTATTGATTGCCGCCCAAGATAACAAGCGCATCCGCTCCCGTATCCTTTTCGCCGGCAGGAAGATCGCTCACGACATCCGCTCCAAGGGCTTGCGCCAATGTATTCGCCAAAAGGTTTTTAGCGCTGTCGCTGGTGCGATTTACCACGACCGTTTTTTTGTAATTTCTATTTTTGGCATCGCCGGAATTAATGACCGAATATTCCGGGTTCGCGCTTATGAGGCCGGCTATTTGGGCGGCGAATCCATTCTTGCTGGTCCCGTTGCGCACCTCGACTGAGAGCATGGCGCCTTGCTTTCCCGCCGCGACTCCGGTTGTTTGCTCAGTATTGCTAGCGCCAGTTGGCTGGCCAAGAGCCTGGCTCTGCTGTATCGGTCCGACGTTTACGATGACGTTTCTCGATGGGCTGTAGAGTACCGCCTTCAAACTGCCGGGGAAAAGCAGCAACTGGTCGCCGTTTACCGCTCCCGCAAAAAACGCCTGCTGGCTGATGAGCGTCTTTGCGTCGGTTACGGTCGCCAAAACCGGTTGGTCGCCTTGGGGCAGAATTATATGCCTGGAAACTGCCTCAACGGCCGCGGCAAGTTCTTTTTGAGCCTTCTCCGCAGGAGTCAAATTAAAATACTTCTGGTAGATGAGGTATCCGCCCAGCATGATGAGCGTCAGAACCACGGTTGCCGCGATGCGCCGTCGGTTTCCGAAGAAACGAGGGAATGGCCAGTGAAAGATTGCTTTATCTTCCTCCGAAATTTGAGTTTCATCTGAATATTTTTTCATAATCCTTGGCTTATGGAGTTACGGTTGTGGAAGATTGGTTTGGTGAAGCGCTAGCGGTAGTGGTGTCAGTAGTGGTAGCAGAGATAGGGGTAGCGGTCGCGACGGGATCATTGGTCGTGCTGCTAGTCGGTGCCGGGCTCGTTGTAGACCCATCTGTTGTTTGAGCGGGGGTTGACGTGGAAGATGTCGCTGAAATAGGCGGGGTGCTCGGGGTAGAAGTTGTTGTAGTTGATTGCATCACTGAAGTAACCGGTGGAGGGGTTGAGGACGCGCTATTTGCCGCAGCCGGAGAAGCCGCGCTCGTAGAAGAACTATTCTCCGCGCTTGTCGAAGCCGAAGATGTCGCAGAAGCTACCGGTGTCACGTCGGTATAGGTTTCAGTAATCGCGCAGTTCACTGATCCGCCAGCGATGATACCGCTTGCTTCGGCACAGTTGCCATTCGTAAGTTCGGTATAGTTCGGCGCCGATGAAACGTTCATACTGAAAGCCGTACCGGCGTCAATCATAACGGCGGTTCCCGACGCGTTGCCAGAAAACGATCCGCTGCTTGGATGTCCGGCGAAAAGCGTAATGGTAAAGTCCGACGGCTGCGCCGGGCCACCGGAGATACTCAATGCTACATGCAACGTGCCCGTGGCGACGGAGGCTGCATCCATTGGCGCCGTAACTGTAGAAGATGACGTGCCGGCATTGGTTGAAGTCGTCGCGGTTGTCGAGGTAACAGTAGCCGCCGTTACCGCCCCGCCGATATTTTTCAGCTGATCGCCCGTGACACAGATCGGCACACCGCTTGCGTCCGTGAGGCAGAGCTCATTGGCGAAGATACGCTTGAAGTATCCCTGCACTGCGACAATGCGTTCAGTCACGAGAGTGCGAACTATTTTAATCCCTTGATCTACCCGCTCGCGGATGTAGGCGATTGGGTTTGCGATGAAGTCCGCCGTAACGCCTGCGTTTGCAAGCGCGTCAAGCGTGCTCGTCGAGGAGAACAGCGTACTCGTGTCACGCACACTTGCGATATTCACGCCCATC
>OBEQ010779432.1_pt1 | contig 150872 bp, 155 predicted proteins | sample 1670901 | NCBI WGS metagenome assembly OBEQ01 (sample SAMEA104232315, study PRJEB22302) | groundwater metagenome | biome: forest; feature: aquifer; material: groundwater | place: USA | collected 2011-08-07 | depth 5.4 m
CACGGGCGGCGCCCCCGCCAGGTGCTCCTTCCAATACGCCAGCTGCGTCTCCAGCACCGGCCCCTGCAACCACTCCCGTTGCCAGTGCGCATAATCCGCGTACTGGATCGGCAGCGGCGCCAGCGGCGAGGGGTGCCCCGCCGCAAATGCCCGATACAGGGTCCCCAGTTCCTGTGTGAATACGGCGACGGACCAGCCGTCGGCGACAATGTGGTGGATGGCCAGTAGCAACACGTGGTCGAACTCCGTCAGGGTCAACAGTCTCGCGCGGACGAGGGGGCCGCGAGCAAGGGCAAAGGGACGCCCTGCTTCCTCGGCCATGAGCCGTTGGACTTCGGCCAGCTTCTCGGACTCCGTTTTCTCCTGGAGGTCTGTGAGCGACAGCGTAAGTCTGAGGTCTGGGGCGATGACTTGGACAGGCTGCCCGTCCTCCGACGGAAAGGTGGTACGGAGCACTTCGTGTCGCTGCATGATTTCGTTGAGGCTCCGGTCCAAGGCCTCGATATCAAGCGTCCCGCTAAGCCTCAAGGCGGCGGCGAGATTGTAGGCGGGATTGTCAGGCTTCAGTTGATCCAGAAACCACAGCCGCTGCTGCGCATAGGACAACGAGCGCGTCCGCACGTCGCCCGGTTGAGGGACAATCGGCGCTTGGGGCAGCGGGAGCGTACCATTCTGCACTCGCAGGGCAAGCAGTTCCCGCTGCCTGGGAGAAAGTGCTGCGATCCGGCTCTGGAGGTCGTTCATTCTGGCCTCCCCGAGGTTTCACCCTGTTCAACGAGGACTCTCTCCGCCTCGCTGGACGAGAGTTGTTCTACTTCCGCCAAGACCTGGGAGACCAGATTGTTATCCGCTTGCTCAATTTGACACTGCACAACAGCCGCAGTCAGGCCGGCGACCGTGGGCGTTTCGAAGAGCTGGTTGAGAGTGAGCTCGACGCGAAACACGCTGCGTATCCGCGTGATGACCCGTGTGCCCTGCAACGAGTGTCCCCCTAAGTCAAAGAAATCGTCGTGAATGCCGACCCGTTCGATCCCCAGCACTTCGGTCCAAATGCTCGCGATCGCCTTTTCGGTCATGGTGCGGGGTTCCACATATGTGCGCTCCAGCGCCGGACGCGCGTGCCCAGGAGCCGGTAGCCCCCGCCGGTCGACTTTCCCGCTCGGGGTGAGCGGTAGTATCGGCAATTCAATGAATGCATTGGGTACCATGTGGTCAGGAAGCTTTGTCTTCACGAACGCGCGCAGCGCATCTACAGGGATACCCTGCGTATCTTTGGGCACGAGGTAGGCCACGAGACGCTTCTCGCCAGGAGCGTCTTCGCGCGCAACCACTACCGCCTCGCGCACCGCGGCATATTGGGACAGCGCCGCCTCGATTTCCCCGAGCTCGATGCGGAACCCACGAATCTTCACTTGGTGGTCTGTCCGGCCCAAGAACTCGATGTTCCCGTCCGGTAGGTATCGTGCGCGATCGCCCGTCTTGTATAACCGCGCACCCTCATCACTAAACGGGTGGGGAATGAAGCTCTCCGCGGTCAGCCCCGGTTGCTGCAAGTAGCCCCGCGCCACTCCCACTCCCCCAATGCACAGCTCGCCGGGCACGCCAATCGGACACGGTTGGAGCAGAGAATCCAGGATGTAGATCTGGGTGTTTGCAATCGGCCGACCGATGGGTACCCGACGTCGGGGCCATCCCGCGCGACATGTCCAGGCGGTCACATCGATCGAGGCTTCAGTGGGGCCGTACAGATTGTGGAGGTTGACCCCTGACGTACTCAAATGGGCGAAAAATCGCTCACAGAGTTCGTTCGGCAACTCCTCTCCGCTGCAGAAGACCTGTCGAAGGGACGTGCAGGCCGCAACCCCGGGCAAGTCCAAGAACGACTGCAACATGGAGGGCACGAAATGCATCGTCGTGATCCCGGCAGCCGCGATGACACCAGCGAGGTAGGCGGGGTCCTGATGGCCCTTCGGGCGTGCCATGACCAACCGGGCGCCGGCCACTAGAGGCCAAAAGAACTCCCAGGCCGAGACATCGAAACTGATGGGGGTCTTCTGCAGCACCCGATCCGCCACCGTCAACGGATAGGCCTCCTGCATCCAGGTGATCCGGTTGCAAAGGCCGCGATGAGTCGCCATCACTCCCTTGGGTTTGCCCGTGGACCCTGAGGTGAAGATCACGTAGATGAGGTTGTCTGGACACCCGGTGCTGCTGGGGGTCTCCACGCTTTCGCGGGCAATACGCTCCGCGTCCATCTCAAGGTTGACGACCTTCGCCCCGTGGGGCGGGAGGCTCGTGGCCGATTCTCCATCGGTGAGCACTAGCGATACCTGAGCCTCCTCCAGGATGGCCCCGAGCCGATCCTTTGGATACCTGGGGTCCAACGGGACGTATGCGCCGCCTGCCTTGAGAATCCCCAACAACGCCACCACTATCTCCAGCGACCGGTCCATGCACAACCCCACCAAGACTTCCGGTCCGACCCCCAGAGTGTGGAGGTAGTGCGCCACCTGATTTGCTTGGCGATCCAGCTCCTGATAGGTCAGCTCATCGTCCCCGTAGACGACCGCTACTGCCTCGGGTGTCCGACGTACCTGGGCCTCGACTCGCTCATGGAGGAGCGCACTCTCGGGGGGCGGAGCTTGGGTCGCGTTCCACCCGATGAGGAGTTCCTCCCGTTCGGTGTCCGTCAAGAGGGAGTATGAAGCGATAGGGTGCTCGGGATTGGCCACCAACCGTTCCAGGAGGGTCGTGAAGTGCTGCATCCAGCGCCGCATGGTTTCACGGTCGAACAGCGCCGTACTGTAGAAAAAGTCGAGGCGAAGCTCCATCCCCGACCCGCGCTTGACCTCCATGGCATCGAGGAAAAACTCAAACGGCGTGAAGCTAATGGGACGCGGGATGAGGTCGACGGTCAGCTCCCCCATTTTCGGCATCGACACCCGTGGATTGAGGTTGAACGCCGTCGTGACAAACAGCGGCCGGCTTGGATCTCGTGGGAGATTGAGGTTCCGCGCAATGGTCCCGACGGGACAGGCATCGTGCTCATAGCTGTCCAGGAGCGTTCTCCTGATGGTAGCGAGGTGCTGGGGAAACGTTGCGTCGCTCTTGAGCCGGATCCGGAGGGGGAGAAAGTTGAGCGTGAACCCCACCAAATTCTCACTCCCTGGCAGAGTGCGGCGCGCAGACGGCATTCCGACGACGAGATCGTCTAGGCCCGTCAAGCGGTGGAGAAACACGGTGAAAGCGCCGAACATGGTCATGAAGAGAGTACTATTCCACTGGCGGCTCAATCGCTTGAGGGCCTCGTGCAGACTCGTGTCAACACGGGCGTGCTCGCGTGCGCCACGGTAGGTGACCCGTGGTGGCCGGGGTCGATCAGCCGGGAGGTCCACGAAGGGGACCATATCCGCAAACTGCCCAGCCCAATAGGCTTCACTGGCCGCCCGCGCTGGACTGTGGCGTTGCGCTTCCTCCCACTTCGCGTATTCTTGAAATTGCAAGGGGGGCGGGAGCTTCGGAGACACCTGCTTGCTCGCCGCATCGTATATGGCCGCCATCTCGTACCCGACCACCGTCAGCGACACGCCGTCAATGACCAGGTGGTGCACCGTCAGAACCAGGAGGTGTTCCGTCTCGCTCAACCGGAGCAGCATGCACCGCCACAATGGTCCCCGAACGAGATCGAACGTGGGTTCCTTCTGCTCCGTCAACCACTGGTTGGCTGCGTCGTCACGAGCCGATGGCTCAAGGGAGGAGAAGTCAATCAGCTCGATGTCCACCGGCACGCTTGGCCAGATGCGCTGAAACTCCCCACTTCCATCAATGGTCGTCCGCAATGCTTCGTGACGATCCACCAGCTGTCGCAGCGCTCCCTGCAGCAGCGTCATGTGGAAGGACCCCTCGAGCCTCAAGACCAGCGACTCCGTCGACGCACTCGCCGCTTCGTCACTCAACTGGGAGAACAGCCAGAACCCCTGTTGCCCCTCGGTGAGGGGGACCACGAAGGTCCCCTGCCCGTCCTCCGGCGCCTCCGTGTGCTCCGGTGCCGCGAGATGCGCTCCGTCGCCGTTTCCTCCGACCTGGGCTATGGTCGCTTCAGTAGCGATGGCGGCAGGGGTAGCAGGAAGTGAAAGGTCACGGATCGCATAGCGTGCCCTGAGCTCGTTCAGGTGCGGGAGACTGTCGAGCACAGCGCTCCGGGCAATTCCAAAATCAATGAAGCAAGCGATCTCATCAACACCGATCGTAGCGAGTTTGTCCACGATTGCGCCGCACGAGTCCGGGGTGCCAATCAATGCCGTCGTCTGCACGTAACGATCGAAGGAGAGCGATAAGACATACTCCATGTCCTCTTCCGAAACCCGATCGAAGTCCACGGAGATGCCTTGGCTCTTGAGCAAACTTCGCGTCAGCCCCAGGAAGGAGCGGAGGTAGTCGCAGAACGGCTTTCGGGCAATCTCCCGCGCTCGGTCAGCATCCGGCCCGACGAATGTGTGCAAAAGTACCGTGACATGCCCGACTGAGGGAGCATGTCCGTGGTTCGCCAAGGACGTGCGATACAACTCGATATTCCGGGCCAAGTCCTCGAGCTTTTGATCCATGAGGTTGGTCAAGACGCCTGCGCCGATTTCGCCTGCTTGGACATACGTCTGCGCATTGTTCACGATCGTAACCCAAGTCGGCAGCTCGGGCTGCATCGGCTGTGGGAAGAGCGTCACCGTCACGGAGCGTCCATCGCCTCCAGGCACTTCAATCGCCTCGCCACGCCAGAGCCTGCGCACCATTTCGAGACCTTGAAACATGCGCTCCCGGTGCGTGCCGAACGCTTCCGGTGCGAATACGAAATCGTTGGGGTGCCATCCCGATCCGAATGAGATCCCCACTCGTCCCTTGGAGAGGTTGTCGACAACGGACCATTCTTCCGCCACGCGGATCGGGTGATGCAGTGGGAGAATGACGCTCCCAGCCCGGAGACGGACGTGTTCTGTTTCGCGGGCAAGCGCGGCCGCAAGAACCGAGGGGTTCGGGGAGAGCCCACCAAAGGCGTGAAAGTGCCGCTCGGGGAACCAGACAGCACTGAACCCATGCTGATCCGCAAACTTCGCTCCGTCGAACAGGAGATCATACTTGTCGGCGCGGAACGGTGCGTCATACTTGCCGAAGTAGTAGAGACTAAAGTCTATCGCTTTCTCGACCCTCGGACGAGCCGATCGTCCTTGGGCTGCATGCGGACCGCTAACGGGTTCCTGCGACCGCACCGGCTCCTGGACGCGGCTGGCCGTCTCGGCCACGCCCGAGCTCAGACCTCCTGACATCTTCTGGGAGTGGCTACCTCGTTCGGGCAAGAACCCTCCTCGCCGCAGCTCCTGCACGCTTTCTCGGACTGCACGAACGAAGATGTCAATATCCTCATCAGAATGGGCGGTCGACAAGAAGCAGTTCCGACCCTCCCAGATGTACACTCCCTTCTCGACTAGGTGCGCGAAGAGCAACTCGGCCTCGGCCGGCAAGACGAATCGAAAGAGGGATCCGAAGTGGACGATCCGGATCGGCACGTCCTCATCGACGAAGACTACGTTCAAACGATCGGCGAGCCGCGTCGTTCGTGCGTTCACTGTGTCTTGCAGGATGGGGCCCTGTCGCTTCAACTCCATCAGCACCGCTCGCGAGGCTGCCATCGTGAGGGGGTGTTTGCTGAACGTTCCCGCGAAGAAGCTGGTCAAGGCTCGTGGAAAAGAGTCGTCACCATAGGTCCACTGCCCGCCATCGAAACCATCCATCAGCTTCGCATTTCCAGCCACCACGCCAATGGGCATGCCGCCCCCGATCACCTTGCCATACGTCGCCAAGTCCGCAGCTACCCCAAACCACCCCTGCGCCCCACGGGGGTGGACCCGGAACCCGGTGATGATCTCGTCGAAGATGAGCGGCGTGTTCGTTGTGAGAGTAATCTTGCGAAGTTCTGTCAAGAATTCTTTGGGTTGGAAATCTGGACGGCGGCTCTGGACGGGTTCAACGAGGACCCCGGCAAGGTCCCGACCGTGGGCCCGGATGGCCTCTAACGACTCGGGGGTGCCGTAGTCGAGCACCAGAATATCCTCGACCATGCTGCGCGGGATCCCTGGCGCCATGGGGATGGACCGGCGTACCCCGTCGATCGTCCGCCCTCTTGCCAGGGTACAGTCGTAACTCCCATGAAACGCTCCAGCGAACACGACGATCCTGGCGCGCCCAGTCGCCGTGCGGGCTAACCGCAACGCCGCCATGACAGCTTCCGTGCCTGTGTTACAGAGAGCGACTCGCTCCATCCCTGTCAGTTCCGCGATCAGCTCAGCGACCTCGCCTGCCTGGTGCGATTGAGGACCGATCTGCATGCCCACGTTCAATTGCTCCGCAATCGCCTCGGTCACAAATCCTGGCTGATGGCCGAAAAGCAGGGAGCCGAAACCCATTGTCAGGTCGATGTACTCGTTGTCGTCCACATCCCAAAACCGCGATCCTCTTGATCGAGTCGCAACAATGGGGTAGAGCATCTCTTTCGTCGCAACCTGGAAACCCGCCGACGCTCGATTCTCAGCAAATACAGGGCGGTACCGTTGCGCTGCCCGTTTGGACCCCGCAGTGCGCCGCGTGTATCGCCCGACGAGGGCCTCCACATGGCTCCGTTGCTGTGGGGTGAAAGAGATCCCAGACCCAGGTGTGATTGGTCGATACGGGACAAATTGTTCGACGGATGGACGCGCGGGAGCTGCGGCGGAACCGCCGGCCGGAGAACCTTGAACGGCGGCGACGCGCGAGGGTGGCTTGGCCGCCTCCGCTTGCGGAGTGTGGAGATCGGCGGATGGTGTGGCCGTTGGTCTTGAGATGGCTATTTGAGACACGGCTTCACCGAGTGGGGAGCCTGTGCGGACGAACGGAACTTCGACAGCCGGGCCGGTGGTGTGGGACTTCGAGTCTCGAACCAAGGGGGGTGCATCCGACGGGGAGCGATGCGTCGGAGGCAGGGCTCCGGTCGCGGCCCGGTGATCCTGCAACACGGTCAGCTGATGGGCCAAGATTTGGCGTTGAGAGTCCACCTGCTGGGCCATCAGTTGGACTTGTTGCAGCATGAGGTGTTCCAAGATACTCGTCGGGGGCAGCATCTCGTGGACGACCGGGGACCGTTGCGGAAGCTGGTCGGGATCCATTGCCATCGGGGAGGCGGGCGTCGGCGGCGCGTGCCCGGATTCCACACCCTCGGGAGACCGCGGTACCTGCGGCAAAGGTAGCGACTGCGCGGGGGCATCGAGGGGACGGGGCTCCTCCACGCTGGATGACGGTGACGCCATGGCGACGGGCGTTTGGAGGATACCCTTCGCCGGGGGCGGGGATGGGGCAGCCTCTACGCCGTGAGGGGAACCCGAGGGAGCTGACTCCGTCTTCGAGAGGGCCTGGTCAATGTAGCTTGCCAGGTTCGCGAGGGTCGCAATCTCCTCTAAGAGCATCCGAATGGACACGGTTAGACCGAAGGTCTCCTGAATCGCGCGAGATGCGTCCATGAGCGCCAGCGAGTCCGCTCCCATTTCGAGAAAGTGGCGATCCAGATCGACTTCCGCAGGATCTACCTCGAGCAAACCGGCTGCGATATCGCGCAGTTTGCTAAGGATCGCATCCAGCCGCGTACCTGGGCCTGCGGAAACCACGGAATCAGACATTACACTGCCTCCTTCTCAGGTAACTGGGCAACGGGAATGTGCGCTGGAGCCGTGAGCGTTTCCCGGCTTCTGGCGCGAAGGCCCTGGGAGCACCTGGTGCACGCCGCCCTCGGGGAAGAAGCTTCGTGTTCAAGTAGTTTCCCCGGGGGTGAACCTGAGGGCGCTTGCCGCTCGCGTCACATCGCAATCCAAATTGGAGACCCACACGCCAAGTGTGGGTCTCACCGCATCCTATTATGGAGATCAGGAGGTGGCGTCTCGCCAGTACCACGAGTTGTGACTACTAGGGAGCTGACTCTATCGAACAGACGGGCCTGTGAGATGGAACACGGGACAGCTTATACGTCGTCAGGGCACCATGGAGAGGGGACAGTTCTGAACCGAAGGAAGGTCACCCACACCCTCCTGCGCAATCCGCATCATAAGCGCCAACATGTAGGAGCACGGCCGCCGGAACACCTCGTAGCTCGGGATATTGCCCAAAGATCGCTTCAAGGTCAGACTCGCGTGACGTAGGTTCTGCCGGGCACACTGTGGTCGTCGGCGCCGGGACGCTCCATGCCACAGATCGTGCCTGCGCATTCTTTCCTTCACCTGACCTCATGCTCAACCACCTCCTTGGCGGCTACACTCGCCAGACCGGCGAGAAAAGCATCTACCCGATCGACCCCCCAGTATTTCTCGAACTTGTGGATGAAAAAGGGGACACCGAACACGCCGTCATGATATGCGCGGTAGAGGCCATCGACCCCCTCCCGGCGGATTTCTGGATCTCCCGGCGCGTTCGCTATGGGATCCGGTTCAACTCCTGCTTCAATCGCCAGCTCGCGGATGACCTGCTCTGTGCAGATGTCTGCTCCCTGGGTCCACCTCGCACGATATACTGCTTTGAAGAACTCCGGTCCCTTCCCGCACTGTCGGGCGACGAGATAGGCGAGGTGCGGTCGCTCCCACCAGGGGTCGATGTCCACCGGCCACGCCATCTCGTAGCCGAGTTTCGTTGTCAGGCGGCGAATATCTTGCAGAATGTAGAGGTGCTTGGCCCTGCTCATTGTGGTGTAGAGCAATGTCGACTCCGCTCCTCGGTCTCGAAGCAGTTGCTCCGAGACCGCATCTGGCTCCCACAGAGGGATGTACTCCAAGAGTTGGAGGGTGGCAGGGCTCCGTTCCGCCAACATCCGGGTCGCGATCCAAGAGTATGGGCTACGGAAGCTGAAGTAGAAGCGCACGTTGCGTTTCATGGTGCCTGACCTCGCAACGCGGCGATTGTGCTCGCATCAAAACGTGCGAGAGCGGCTTCCCCCTGGTCCCGGATTTCAGCGTAACCATGCACAATGCGGCCCGTCGCCGTACGGACCAGTTCCCCATCCCGGGGGACATAGCAGTCCATCCGGGCAGTGTAGGCCAGATCTTTGAGCACGTCTTCCACCGCATAGACTGTGTAGATGACCTCTTCCATGTGCGCTTCGCGCAGAACCTCAAGGTGGACCTCTGAGACTACCGGGATCCACCGGTGGGTCTCCAACATGGTGCGGATCGAAATTCCCCGATCTGCGAGGAACAGGTCCACGACTTCTTCCAACAACCGAACGTACCCCGACAGTTCAAGTCGCCGCGAAAAGTGGCAGAAGAAGTACGGAATCCGCCATTTCCAGACGAAAGCGTTCGGGTTCGGCCGCAGGAGTTGATCCACGACCTCCTGTTCAGCGGCTGGCCCCCGGACCCGAGCCACCTGCACCGGGGGGCGGGGATCGGGGACTGAGCGCTTGATCTCGGCGCAGACATGCGGAGCGAGCGGCCCCGGGACTGAGTGACTGCTGTGTGTCCCACCCTCCATCCGAAAGAGCACGTTCACCTTTCCGGCGAGCACGTCCACTCCTTCCGTGGTGCTCATGCCAATCGTCAAGGACAACTCGTTCCCACTCGCGGGGCGGCGCGACTGCACCTGCACGTTGACCTCATTGTCAAGGAATAATGGGTGAAGGAGCCGCGCTCTGAGTTCGACAAATTCGAGACACAGCCCGTACTGCGTGAACAGGCAATGGGGACCGAAGCCCTGCTGGCGAAAATGCTCCAAGACGGCCTCCTGCACCAGATAGACGAAGTGCTTGAATCCAATCCACGTCTGAATGTTCGCACCCTCGAAGTGAGGGCGAACGGTGTACGTCGCCACGGGGGCCACTAGTAAGTCCTTCACCTCATTCCTCCATACCCTACGGCGTGGGCCACACAGGTGCGATGACCCACTCGCCTGGTTTGTGCCGCCGCAGCGGCTTCATCGTCGCTCTCAGCTCTCGGTCCTCACGGGAAGCTCCGGACAAGCATGCTGGCAATCCCGTCCCCCCATGTCCCACCAGCGGTCATCAGGGCGCCCATGATGATCCCCTTGCTCACAACCGCTTGTTCCAAGAACCACAGACAGGCCGCGACGCACTGGAAAACGCCAAGCGCCCCATATAGGTCTCCAACCTTGGAACTAAGATCGAGAATATCGGGTCCTCTGCCGTCCCATGCCTCGCGGATGTTGTCGATGATCGACCGGGCATCTAGCCAACTTCGATTCGGGACTAGCCACAACGACGGAGGGTCGCGATCCGAAGAGAGCAGGTGGCGACGGAGAGCGTCCTTCGCAATCCCGTCGGGAAAGTGGCGGTAGTCGAGGAGCGTCCCATAGCACGCGACGCCCCGATCGGCCGCATGAGACGCTGCCTCCAAGATGATACACGCCGCGCCCTCGCCCACGTGTGGAGCGGGCGTCACGCCACCGGACTGGACGTGTGACTCCTCCATCAATCGTTGGACGATCTCGTTGGAGGGTTCCACGCCCACGACGATCACCCGACGAGCCCGGTCCGACCGGATCATGTTGGCTGCAGTGTAGAGGGCATCAATGCCAGACGTCGCTCCATTGCACAGGGTCAGGTTGGCCGCGCGGTACCCGTGGCGGATGGCAATCGTGCTCGCGATTACGTTACTTGATGCGTTGGGTGCGTCCATCACGCTGAGGTTGCGGGTCGATCCGTCCCGCACCGTCTGCACCATCCGGCAGACCGTATCGGCATTGCCGAGGTTTGAGCTGACCACGACACCAGTCCCCTCGGACAGATCGCTCTCAGCGAGAGGCCATTGGGCTCGACCCAACGCATCCTGAACCGCACACAACGCTAGTTGGGTTGCTCGATCTTTGTACCGCAGGCCCTTGTGTCCAAGCCGCGGGGCTGGATCAAACTCTCGCGAGGAGAGCGGCGCGAGGGTAAGTAACGCGCCAATGTCGGAAAGGCCTGGAACCTCCATGCCGAACCCAGTGATGGCAACGGTGTCTCCCCCCATCTCTAGGCCTCGCGATCTACCACGGCCACCGCATTCACCCCTCCGAACCCAAACGCATTTACCTGAGCGACCCGCACACGCATGGACTTCTCACGGGGGCCAACAATGTTCAACCCCTCGGCCTCGGCAATGACTTCGGTCGATCCCACTGTGGGTGGAACGCGGCCATGATGCATGGCCTCGATGGCTACAATCACGCCCATGAGGCCAGAAGCCCCAGACGTATGGCCCACCATTGACTTGAGACCACTGATCATTACCCGCTCCGCGGCAGGGCCGAAGACTTCCTTGATGGCCAAAGCCTCAACCGGGTCGTTGAGCGCTGTTCCGGTCCCATGGGCGACGATGAGATCCACCTCCTCGGCGGTGATTCCTGCTCGGCGATGGGCGTTCACCATTGCGGAGACGACACCAGCCAATAACGGCGCGGTCTCGTGATGAGCATCGCAGCTCATCCCCACTCCTCGGAGACGCGCGAGGGGCACTCTGCCCTCCTGGAGAACTCGATCTAGCGGTTCCAGCACCACAGCCGCGGCCCCCTCACCGAGGAGGACCCCTTTTCGGCCCACGGCAAAGGGCTGCACGCGCTCGGGCGGGTCCGGGCTTGATCGGTCGAGGACTCCGAGCATGCTCTCTGTAATCGAATCGGTGCCCGCGATAATCGCGACATCGATGTCCCCGAGTTCGATCCAATCAGCTCCTAATCCCAAAGCGAAGTTGGAGGCGGAACACGCGTTCGAAATGGTGAAGACCGGACCTTGGAATCCTACCTCTCGCCGGAGCGCGCCCGCGAAATGGAGTTCAGAGACATCGATGGGGACATGTTCGCTCCACCACAGCTCCAGACTCCGCAGCTCCCGGAGGCCAGTTCCCACTAGAAGCGCAATCCGATCGCTCCAAAGCGCAAGCCCGGCTTGTCGACTGGCCTCTGCGACACACCGACAGAGCCAGCTGGATGCGCGTCCCTTCACGTCTTGGCGCCCTGCCCTTCCGTCGTCAATCTCATAGCACCGAGACAACCGGAAGTGGGTTGAGTCGAAGGATTGTAACGGCTTGTCGCCACTCACCCCGGCGCAGAGGGCCGCAAAATTGTCAGCCCTTCCCGTCCCGACGCTCGTAATGAGGTCCGCGCCCGTGATGGCGACTGTCACGCGTACCCCTCCATCACAACCGCACAGCCGACAGATCCATCACGATCAACCGAGGTCACCAACGCAACGCGCCCGGGTGGACCCGGACGTGTTCGGTACAGCGACAAGACTGCTGCGATTTGCAGCGCCCCCGCGGCACTGTAGCATTCACCCAATTGGGGTTTGATGCGCGGCACCACCGCGGGGATCCGCCCCAGCACCTGACCGATGCCTTCGTCCTCAACCTGATCGAAGAGCGGGTCGCCACTGAAACTTCCGCAGACCGCCCACACCTGATCGCCGGTGACCCCACCGCGGGCCAGCGCGCGATGAATACACCGGGCCAACGCGCGAGAGACGCCGGAGGCGTCTGAGGGCTGGGCAGCGGTTCCAACATCACAGGCGAGCAACTGAGCGAGTGGGGTTCTGCCAGCTGCGCGAACCGCGGCCGCGTCCTCTATCACGAAGATGGCGCACCCTTCACCGACGAGGGTTTCGGTCGCCTCGAGGGCCCGCGTGTGATGGTACCCCCATGCCGTTTGCGGACTGAACTCTTCCACCCCGCCGGCCAACACCACATCAACATACCCTTGGCGAATCCCCATGGACGCATAGCGCATGGCGAGCAGACTCGAGAGCTGTCCGCCAGAAACCGTTGCATTAATGCCCTTCAGCACATGCCAAATCGCCGCTTGCCCCGCCGCAGCGTTCATGACAGTGTTGGGGAAGAGGACGGGATTGACGAGGTACGGACGTTCCTGCACTAGAGTGTCCCGTGCAAAATCGCTGACACTCTTCACGCTCCCGGTGCTCGTTCCGATGGTGATTCCGACCCGGTTTCGATTCTGATCGGTCACAATGAGGTCGCTCTCCTTGAGCGCCAACCCACAGGCGACCACGACGAGCGAGGTTGTGCGATCGAAGAACGCCGTTCCCTTTCGTCCGAGGAACGTCGCGGGGTCAAACGCGTGCATGACACAAGCATGCTCACCGGGCAACGGCTCCGAGAATGACCCGCCTGCCAGAGGGACGCGCCCAGACCGCCCGCCATCGAGGGCCACGGCGAACTCGTCGAGGCCGACGCCGATGGACGACAGGACCCCGCACCCCGTGATGGCGAGTGGTCGGTCTATTGGAGGTGTTGGCTGACCCATGTGTCTCGCCCCAGGATGGTGATGGCGTTGTTGCCCCCGAAGGCAAACCCGTTGTTCTGGACCACGTTGACCGATGCCGCTCGGGCGAAATTGGGGACGCAGTCGACCTCACACGCAGGATCTGGTTCCTGAAAGTTGATCGTCGGGGGCAGGAATCCATAGTAGATCGCCAAGGCGCACGCCACCGCCCCATGAGCACTCGCGGCCCCCATCGTGTGCCCAATCATGGACTTGATCGAACTGACGGGCGGAATGCGATGACCAAACACCTCATGGATCGCCGCCATCTCCACAGCATCATTCACCTTCGTCCCTGTCCCATGCGCGCAGATGTAGTCGACGTCATCGGGGGTGATGCCTGCGTGCGCGTGCGCTCGCCGCATGCAAGCCGCAATGCTCACGGGATCTGGAGCCGTGATGTGCTTCGCATCGCAGTTCAACCCATAGCCCAGCACTTCAGCATAGATCCGCGCCCCGCGTGCCTGTGCACTTTCCAGCGTCTCCAAGAACAGCATCCCGCTGCCCTCGCCCATGAGAATCCCCTGCCGGTTCTTGTCGAACGGTTGACACATCAAATGACTGACGGCGCCGAGACGGAGAAATCCGGCGTGGACAAACCGGCGGATCCCCCCATCCGCTCCCCCGCAGAGCATGTAGTCCGCTTCGCCTGAATGAATGCGATCATAAGCGTACCCGATGGCGTAGTTTCCTGCAGAACACGCCGTGGAAAGCGTGATCGCTTCACCCGTGAGCTCCAACTCTCGATTGACGGCAACCGCCACGCGGTTCGCCACCTGCCGTACGATGGAGGGGGTCAATCCTGCCGGCCCGCGCTCCAGCCACTCTGCGGTCAATGGCTCCAGGAGCCCGTTATTCCCGAGCGTCGTCCCAACACTTGACCCGGTCTCAGATCCGACCAGTACCTCCGGATCGATCTGCGCGTCGTCGACAGCCATTCGCGCGGCGGCCGCAGCGAAGAGCCCAGGACGCGCGCACGTTGCAGGATCCAGCCGCTTGAGCCACGCCTTCGGGTCGAAGTCGAGAACCTCGCACCCCATTTCGTGGGGAAACCCAGTAGTGTCGAAGCTCCGGATGCGAGCGGTCCCGGACTTGCCCGCTCTCAAGGCTTCGGCAAAGTTGGTCGCCCCATACCCGATGCTCGAGACGACTCCCAGACCCGTCACGACGACTCGATGTCGCGGCATGCTACTCGTCCCACTTGGCGTGCCCCTTGACCACCTCGTAGACAGCCCTCAAGTGTGTCATCTTGGCTAAGTCGGATTGAGGAATCTCAATCTTGTACAGTTTCTCGATCCGCGTGAGGATCTCAATCGCCCGGAGCGAATCTGCATGATGGTCCTCTTTAAACAGGCTGGTCTCCGTCATTTCGTCAGGCTCCAACTCCAGGACCTCAGCGACGATGTCCCGGATCGCGGTCATGTGCTCTTTGACTGCAGACTCTTGGACCGTTCCCATGCCTTGGCTCCTCCTTCCGTTACGTTTAAGACCTCGACCGTCTCGAGCCCGCTCCCTCCAGTTACGTGCCTGCACAGATGGAGCTGCAGGGGATCGCAGAGTCAATCACGCTGTTCGCCTGCCCCCCTTCCAACCGGATCTAGTCGCAGCAGGACAACGTGTCCGTGCGGACTGGCGGCTAGCACGAGACCTTCGCCATGCAGAGCCGCACAGGCGGCAAGTCCAAGAACGGGAGAGGCGCAGGCCGCGATGGCCGCAAGCCCTCCTGGGGGGACACGGACGACTCCAATGCCTCGCTCATGGAGACACCGCAGGAGGCAGCTGCTGGCAACTCGACCGATCGCGAAATCACCATCACAGATGAACAGGTGAGCTGTCGCCTGGTTCGGTCGCAGCGTCTGATCCAAAAGTCGGTGAAAGCTCTCCGCCAGACGTCGCAGATCCGCAGGGTCAGTGCTGCTCGAAGGCGGAACGAAACCGAAGATGCCCGCCCCGACCGTCGCGTAGCTGCGGGCGCCACGGGCTTCCGCTCGCGAGAGGCGTTCGAGACTCAGGATGCATGCGGCCCCTTCCGCTATGGTGCCCCCCAGATACCCGAGCATGCGGCGGGGGGATCTGCCTTCAGTGGCACCGGCCAGCACCATCTGGGCGCGCCCCTGCTGGATGCCGTGGGCCCCCAAGAGCACGGCTTCGAGCCCGGCGACCAGCGTACTTGCAAGCGTGATGTTGAACGCCAGGTAGCGGTACCAAAGGGAAATGAAACTGGCCGGTATGTTAACGGAGAAGTTCGGCGTCTCGAGTGCCGACAGCGCCTGAGCGCCTTCGGAGAGGATCACCCGATCCATGGTTTCGGTCGGTTCGTGGACGGCAAAGTTGGTCCCGACGACGACGCCCCGGTGCTCGGGACCATAAGTCTCTTCTCCAAGTCCGGCGTCCTCTACGGCCAAGTGCGCGGCGCCGAGCGCATAGCGGGTGGCAGGCGTGAGGAATTTGATGCCCCGCTTTCCCAAGAGCCGGTGAGGCTCAAATCCCGTCAGGGGGCGCATGGCGTCACCTGCAGAGGACCGGATGGGCGTCTGGACCGCGGCTACCAACTCTTGCACATTCATGACCTCCGGAGCGATGGGGCCAATACCGGTGATCGCCACCGGGTCGGAGGAGCGGAGTTGAATCATGTCGCGGCTTTCCCGAGGACGATCGCGATGTTGGTCCCGCCGAACGCAAGAGCATTGACCAAGACATTGCGGACGGAGGACGCCGGCACCGGCCAGTCGACATGCAAGTTCAATCGACAGCGCGGGTCGACAGTGGTGAGGTTGGCGGTCGGCGGCACAAGCTCTCGGTCCAAGATCAACGCGCCCGTCAAGCAGGAAAACGCTCCCGCTGCGCCAGCGCTATGCCCAAGCTTGGACTTGATCGCACAGGCCAGGAGCCGGCTGATGTCGTCCCCAAATACCCGCTCCAACGCGTTGCTCTCCGCCAAATCATTGAGTTCCGTACCGGTACCATGGCATACGATGCAATCGATCGCGTCGCTGGGCGTGTCCGCGTCCTCGAGCGCCCGCCGGAGGGCCTGCTCACTTTGCCTTCCGGAAGGATCCGGCGCGGTCGGATGGTGTCCGTCACAACTCCAGCCGTACCCCTTCACCTCCGCGTACCAATGTAGCTGTCCGCGACGCCGCGCGTGCGCTTCAGATTCCAGGATCAGGATGGCAGCCCCCTCGCCATAGAGGGTCCCCGCCCGATGTGCATCAAAGGGACGACATACTTGCGGATCGGCAGCCCCGAGACGGTTGAAGGCACCATGCACGACCCGGGAGATGCTATCGACCCCCCCCACAACCATGACGTCCGCCCACCCGGCCGTGATTGCGTCCCGTGCAATGCTCAAGCTGTAGCATCCAGCCGCGCACGCATTGCTCACGGTGAGGTTGGGTCCCGTGATGTGCAACCGGTCAGCAACCACACCAGCAACGCCAAAGGCAAAGGTCCCCAGTGGACTCGCCAGTTCCCCGCCTTCGCGTTCCGTCTCGATGAGGTCGTGATCGCCCGTCCCGGTGCCCAAGCACATGCCAAACACCTCGCCCGTGGGGGGGCACGCGAATCCGGCATCGCGGAGCGCCATCTCCGAGGCCCGAATGGCAAAAGTGCTAGCTCGCCCCGTTTGCTCGCCCGCGTGGACCAAGACCGGGATCTCGTCCTGCACTCGATAGGTCAGCCGGTTGTTCATGTACTCCGGCCTCCTGTACGGGTGCGGGCTTGGCAGGCTCTCCCCGTACAGCAACGTGGTCCAGTACATTTCCAACGTGCTCCCGATCGGCGAAACGGCCCCGAGCCCCGTGATGACAACTTTGGCTGGCATCGGGTCTGTGCTCACCGCCTGAGCGCGTAGCGAGGTCGCCGCGCGGCAATCGACCACTCGACCTGGGCCACCAGCCTCTGTTGGACCCAAATCTCGCCACTCAGAAATGCGGCGTCGGCGACGACCTTCTCGAGCCGCAGGCGATGCTCCATTGTATCGCCGGGGAACACATCGGCTTCAAACACCATGTTCCGTGCTCCGACAAACACCAGGATGCCATCTTCCTCCGAGCCTGTGGCGGCGAGCGTCTGGAGCCATAGAATAGCGCCGGCCTGGCCCATAGATTCCACGATGAGCGAGTAGGGATACGCGAAGCACTGGTTGCGGCCGCCTAGCATTCCCTCGTAGCACGGCTCGTTGCCGGTGACCGATTTCTGCGCCACTATCGAGACGCCAGGTTGAACCAACGCGACCGTGTCCACCAGCAACATTGGATACCGGTGGGGAAGGAGTCCGGTGATGGCTGCAAAGTCAAGCGCGCCTGTCATGAGCGCGGAGAACGTACTCCATCTCTGCGTGGGCCACGCGAATCATCGGATCTGCCTGCCGCCAGCACTCTGCTTTTACACGTAGCTCGCCGCCGGACGACACCGTGCACTGGCACGCGACTCGGAGGAGGTCCCCCGGGTACAAGGGCGAGAGGAATCGAACGGAGCGCAACCGCGTCAACTGCACTCGGGTCCTCACGTGGAGAAACTCAGTAACGTAACGACACGTCGCTTGGTGAACCGCCTCGAGGATGAATGAACCTGGAAAGATCGGAAAGTTGGGGTAGTGACCTGCGAAAAACGGCTCGTTGACCGTGATCGCTTTCACTGTGCAGATCCCGTGGAGGCTTCCGTCGACCACCTGGTCTATCGCCTTGAGGGGCACTGCATAGACCAACCCCGCCCCTTCGTCCTCACCCCGTGCGGAGACCATTACTCATTCCACCGGATTCGGGTTCGAGAGTGTGTCTGCGGTTGGTCCGCGGACCCGTGGGGTGCCATCGACGGTGCGGGGTCCAAGACCCCATTTGCGCGCTTGCGGATCTTGGCAGACGTGGCGAGCTCCACTTCTCTCGTCGGACTCGAGTGAACTACGTCAGATCAGAATGCACCCATCGACTTGCACGGTCTGCCCCGTAATGTACCGAGCTCGATCCGAGACGAGGAAGGACACGGCGCTCGCCACATCCTCGGGCTGCCCCAGCATCCGCATCGGAATGGCTGTGAGGACCTTCTCGTGGACCTTGGCGTCGAGCCCTTCGGTCATATCGGTCTGAATGAAACCTGGCGCGACGACGTTGACCCGAATATGGAATGCGGCTAACTCCTTCGCCAGGGCTCTCGAGAAGCCGATGATCCCAGCCTTGGAGGCAGAGTAGTTAGTTTGTGTTGGATTGCCATAGACGCCGGCGACAGAAGAGACGTTAACAATGACACCCTGTTTGCGCTTCATGAAACCGAACACAACATTCCGGCAACAATTGAAGGTGCCAGTGAGGTTGGTCTCGACAACCGCGTGCCAAGCCTCAGGTGTCATCAAGACCAAAGGGTTGTCGCGGACAATGCCCGCACAATTCACCAGGACTTCCACCTTGCCAAGTCGCTCCTCGCAGGCATGCACGAACGCCTCGACGGCCGAGAAATTGCCTACGTCACACGGCTGGTGAAATACGCGGCGGCCGCGCTGTGCGATCTCACGCTCCACAGCGCACGCGGCCTCGACGTGTGAACGGTAGCAGAATCCAATGTCATAGCCATCACTGGCGAGCTGCAAGGCGATGGCGCGCCCGATTCCTCGCGAAGCTCCTGTAACTAGGGCCAGTCCTACGCCGTTGGCCATCAGTTCGCAGCGCGGTCGCGAATCTGCGGAGAATACCTCTCCGCACTTCTCCACCTAGCGGCTCGGGCGCACCAGTTCAGACGAGCCAATCGCGCTCTCCTGCGCCACGACCCTGCCGAATCGAGAAGGTACTCAAACTCTCGCCTCGTTAACAAGTCCAGCCGAGGGCAGCAGCTCGCTCCTCTCAAGAAGGAACAAGAGGTGCTTGGCCTGCTGCCGCTCACGCTTCGTCGAGAAGCCTCCAGTCAATTTCCACGTGCGCAGCCAACAAGTCCAGCAGGACGCGGGCTCGTTCCGCACGACTCGTGGGCCGTTCAAAGATGCCAACCAAACCAGCAAGAGGCCCGTCCGCGACCCTCACGCGATCGCCCGGGGTAAAAGGCAGACCCGCGGTGATGACCCCCCATTCGTCTGCGCGGGACACAATCGCCCTGATCACGCGCTCATCAACCGGAGTGGGCCCGGACTCGGTCCCTAGGACGCAGCGGACACCAGGAGTCCAGCGAACACGGTCAAACACCTGGGGATTCAACTTGAAGCGTGCAAAGACATAACCGGGAAAGAGTGGTTCCACACGCCCCGCTCCATTTCGTGCCGCTTTCCTCAGGCGCGGTAGAAACGTCTCGATCTGGTGACGTGTGAGGCAAGATTCGACGCCTCGCTCCCTCCAAGGTTTGGTCCGGACTACATACCAGTCCATGAAACCTTGATTAGCTTCGAGCGAAGTAAGATCCGGAGACGCAGGGGGGTTCAGCATATGCTTGGGGGGCGGCCGTGGCTCCGCCCATTGGGGACTCACGCGCTCCCAGTCGCGGGAGCGAAATCCATAATGCTCTGCGCGCGCCATCGCCAAGCCAATCGCGATGAGCGCGCGCACACTGGCAGTTACACGACACACTAACTATAGTGTGTTAAACCTGTCAATAGGGAAAACCTGTGCGGCAATTCATTCTGGTTGAAGTCGACGGTGCACGATGTTAAGTGCGACCTGCTGGCCTACCGTAGACTTCCCACAGATGGGCGGAAAGGAGAGGGCGGTCGCGTTAGACCACGAGCTGAAGAGTGTCTCATCAATGATCCGGCCTACTGACACAGCAGTTTCTCCCGATCGGGTACGATGAGCTATCGAAAGCCACTTGCGAGGGCTCCTCTTGCAGATCGACCGCTGGGGTGAGTCTTTGTTACCCCCGTGGATCTTCCCGCATCTTGGGGTACCACTGCATGCTCGTCCAGAGGAGAGAGATCCCCCGAGAACGTGAGTGAGAGGAGTACGAGGAATGACGCGGACCCTACCGCCCTGCCATAGCTCCGCCGATTGCAGGGGTCGCGAATTTCCTGCGCCGAACGGGTTTTTCGGATCCTAGCGCTCTTGCTTACGTCCCGTCTCGGTTTGCAGTAGAGTCGACCCGGTGCTTCACATCAAGGGAGGTCGATTCCGAGGCACGAGATCCTAGCGATCACAGGGCTCGCTTTGTTCGTCGTCGTGTCCTGGGGGGCAGGCGGGACCCAGTGGCGGATCAATCCCGCTCCCCAGAGCGGCCCGATTCAGCGCTAACAGGAGGAACACCGCCAGCATCGCGAGCGAAACCCAGCGCCACACCTTCCCTGCCATCGTCGGTCACCTCGGTCAGCTCTCAGGTCGCCGACCGTGCCCTCCTTTCCGATTGCACCCCTTGCCAAAATCGTGTAGGCTTGCTGCGGAAATCCCTAACAGCGATTTGGTTCTTTCGCTGTGGTTGCTCAACACGTTAACTATAGTGCGTCTAGGTGTCAAGATCGAAAGTTCGTGCGTTACTTCAGTACAACTTAAGAGAGCATCTGGACTTGACCAAACTTGAATGAAACAGCGAACGCTACCCCGGAGACCAGCTGAGCGGCCCCCGCACCCAGCCTCGTTCGCGAGAAAGTTTCGCGTGCTCCTGGAACGTTTTCCGCGTCCGGATGGTGAGCCGTATACGGTAGGCGAAATCGCCGAGGGTACCAGACTGTCGCCAACCTACGTGTTGATGCTACGGTCAGGCAAGCGCAAGAACCCCACGATGGAAACCCTCCGGAGGCTTGCGGACTTCTTCGGCGTGCCTGTGGCCCTCTTCTACGAAGAACTCCCCCCGAAGACGCTCCGCGGATTAGCAGCGACCAAGGATATCGTGCGGCAACTCATGCAGGCTGAGGTCAACCTTGCCGAGGGGCGATTCGAGAAGGTCACACGTCTGCTCAAGGAGGTACCACGCCAGCTTCATCCGCTAATGCCTGCGGAATTGCACATCCGGACGTGGCGGGTGCTCGGCAGGGCGCTGCGAGGACTGGGTCAGACCGAGGAGGCCCGAGCCACTCTCAGACGGGCACTGACCCACGTAACTCCCGACCCGCTGGAAAGCGCCGAGACTTTGCTCGAGCTGGGGAAACTCGAATATGACCGCCAACGCTTCCAAGAGGCTTACGCTCACTACACGGACGCTCTACGCACCATTAGCGACGCTCCAGTGGGCAAATCGGCACGCCGCACCCTCTCTCTGAAGTTGCAAGCCTTGCACGGGCTCGGGGTCATCCACCGCCGCCTGGGACGCCCGGAGACCGCCATTGAGCAGTTTGCTCGTGCGCTAGGTCTCGTGGAGCAGATCGGGGATACTGTACGCCGCGCGCACCTCTACATGGGCCTTTCGCTTGCGCAGATGGACTTGAAGCGCGGTGGGGCTGCGCTTGACGCACTCTCTCACGCACTCGAAACCTACCGAACGTTGGACGACATGAAGCTGGTCGCCGATGCCCAACACAACATGGCCTTGACGCTACTGACGATGCGTCGGTACGCTGAAGCCAAGGCTCTGCTCGAGCAGAGCAAGACCGGGCACCAATCGGCGAACGACGAGTTTGGCATCGCGAACGACTACATGGCCCTGGGTCGACATGCGTACGCCGTCAACGACCTTGGCCAAGCGCGGGCGTGGACGAACCGAAGCCTTGACATGTTCGTCACGCTGAACCTCCCAGCCCAGATTGGGGAGTGCTTGTTGCTCCGCGCCCAAATCGCCGTGCGGCAGGATGACCGTGATGATGCGCGACGTACCTTTGACGACGCGATCAAAGTGTTCGAACAACACCAACTCTCGAGCAACGTGGCCCATGCTCTGCGCGTCTATGGAGAGTGTCGGGATGCCTGGGGGGAGCAGCAGGAGGCCAACGCTTTGTACCGTCGCGCTCTTGAACTCTTCTCAAACCTGGCGATGTCGTGAGTAATCCTCGCGGCGTCGAGCAGTCGTCGCACTGGTAGTTCCGGGAGCGGATCGGCCAACCTCCCTGCACCGAGATTCCAGCCACGGCAATTGTCCGAGCTATCGACCTCCCGACCCCTTGAACGGTCGTCGAAACCTTTCCCTCGATCCCATCACATGGAGGTGGACGATGCAATCTGATCCAATCCTCGCCGCTGATCACAAGCATCTGATTCACCCGCTCCACGCCAGCGCTGAGACCCGGGAGCCTATTCTCTTCACTCGTGGCCAGGGCGCGCTCCTCGTCGATGACCATGGCCGCGAATACCTCGACGGGCTGTCGTCCCTGTGGAACGTGACCCTCGGGCACGGTCGGCGAGAGCTTGCCGAGGCAGCGGCCAGTCAGATGACGACGCTCGCTTACGCGAGCGCATATGCAGGGTTCTCGAATCCCCCTGCGATCCAATTGGCCGCGCGGATCGTAGGAAGGGCCTACTCCAACATGTCAGGCGTCTACTTCACGACAGCAGGGGCGGAAGCCAACGAGACGGCGTTCAAGATGGCCCGGTACTACTGGAAGGTCCGGGGTCAGCCCACCAAGGTCAAGGTCATTTCCCGGATCCATGCCTACCATGGCGTGACGCTAGCGGCGCTGAGTGCAACGGGGCTCCCCGCCTACCAACGGATGTTCACCCCGCTGGTCCCCGAGTTCGTGCACATCGCCGCGCCGTATCCCTATCGGTGGCCAGCGGGAGGAGACTGTGGCCAGGAGGCCGCGCAACTGCTCGAAGACGCGATCCGCCGCGAAGGACCCGACACCGTCGCGGCCTTCATCGCAGAACCGATCATTGGGGCGGGCGGCGTGATAGTCCCGCCTGCGAGCTACTTCCCTCAGGTTCGGGCGATCTGCGATCACTATGACGTACTGTTCATTGCGGATGAGGTCATCACCGGTTTTGGGCGGACCGGCCGGTGGTTTGCGCTCGACCACTGGGGGGTCATGCCCGACCTCGTGACCTTCGCGAAAGGGGTCACGAGCGGGTACCTACCCCTCGGCGGGGTGATCGTCTCGGAAGCCATCCACCGCGCGATTGCAGACGCCCCCGCGCCGATGCGCTTCATGCACGCGGCCACCTACTCCGGCCACCCGACGTGCTGTGCCGTGGGGCTGGCCACGATGGACATCCTGGAGGGCGAAAGCTTGATTCCTCGGGTAGCGGACCTTGGCCGCACGTTCCAAACCGATCTGCGCCGGCTCGAGGCACACCCTAATGTCGGCGAGGTGCGCGGCCTTGGGCTCTTGGGAGCTGTGGAGCTGGTGAGTGACAAGCGCACGAAGGCGCCTGCGCTAGGGCTCGGCGCGAAGGTCTTAAGCGCCGCGCGGGCCCGCGGGCTGCTGACGCGCGTCAGGGGCGGGAGTGAGGGCCCCGACCCCATCGGGGACACGATCTGTCTTGCGCCGCCGTTTGTCAGCACGCCCGAGCAGCTCCGGCGGATCGTAGACGTGCTCGTCGACGCCCTGGCGGCGACCCAGGAATAAAAGAAGATGTGCGGGGCGGGTGTACGTGCCCACCCCGCTACGAGTCCGTGTGTGAGGGAGAATCGGTGCTAGCCGATGAGGCGGACGTTGGTGGCTTGCGGTCCCTTCTGCCCTTGCGTGGCTTCGTACTCGACCTTCTGCCCCTCGTTGAGGGTCCGGTATCCGGTGCCCTGGATCCCGGTGTAGTGCACGAACAGGTCCTTCCCGCCGTCGTCGGGCGTGATAAACCCATAGCCCTTCTCTGCGTTAAACCACTTGACCGTTCCTGTAGACATTGCTGCGATCCCTACCCTTCTCTACTGTATTAAACTATCCACCGGCACACGCCGATGGACAGCCCTATCCTCTCATACCCTCCAAAGGAACGCAATATACGAGAGACGGCCTTGTGGAAGGTCAGCGATTTTGTCCCCCCTAACGGGTCAGCGAAAATGTCCTCTCCCCCGGTGCCCAAAGACGGGAGGCATGAGTAGCTTGACGGGCCAGCTCACAGAGAAAGTTCAGCGCAGCTTGCGAATCCCCAGAGGAAGGCTGGGAACGCTGTCGAACTCTACCGTGCGGTTGGGGTGCGACTACCCTCGGACAGACCGTTCCTGGTCCTGCAAGAACCTTCCGCAATTCTTCCACAGCGCCACGGCCAACGCGTAAGGTAGACTTCGAGTTCCAATTCTCGTTCACGGTGTGGGGGGAAAATACGACTCCTGGGGGGGATAGGTATGCGGAGGGTTGGTCGGAGTATTGTCGCGGTGGGGATCTTGTTGCTTGTCGGGGCGCTGGGTCTACCAGCGACCTTTGCACAGCATTCAGGATTCCCTGTCAAGCACGAGAAATTTCTCATTGGCCATGATCAGAGCGTTTTCGAGCCTCAGTTCGCGAGCGCCGGCGTGGCCGCGCTTGGGGCATTGACTTCCTCGAACGGGATCGTCGTCGGAACAAATGTGCGGGTCAACGCCCAACAAACGGGAACCGTGGCCGGGGGGCCCCTCACTGGGCTCTTCGGGCGCACCGAAGACGCGATCGTGTCCACTGACGACGGGTTGCGGATCGTCGTAGGTTACAACTTCGCCGACGGCTTCCAGCGCCCGCCGTTCAACACGGTCAATCCACGACCCGGAACTCCGGGGTTGTCGGGCTTTTCCTACTCAAGGAATGGCGGGCAGACCTGGACCGACGGCGGCGCGGTCCCACTGTTCACCATCAGCGAGGGGACGATTGTGACGCGTGGTGACCCGTGGTTGGCCCTCGGTGAGGGCGAGCGGGTCCTCTTCGCCAACATTGCGGTTGACCCCGCATTGCCCGCAAGCCAGTTCCCTCTGGGCATCAGCGTCCACCGCGGCCACTTTACCGCGACGGGGTTCATGTGGGACGACGTACGCCTCCTGCAACCTCAAAACTACCCTCAGGACTTCTATGACAAGGAATCCATCACAATGGGCAGGGGCAATAATCGACGATTCGGATACGTCACGCTGACCAACTTCATTGAAACCTGCGGGATTCCCGCATTCGGGTTCGGGCAGATTGAGCTATGGCGGACTAACAACGGTGGCGACAACTGGGAAGGCCCGATCATCGTCAGCCCGGACATCAGCTTCGATCTCAACCCGAACAGTCCCACGTGCGGTCAAGAGGGCGTCGAACAGCAGGCGTCGACGGCCGCGATTGGCCCTGGGGGCCAGGTCTACGTGTTGTGGGAGCGCGGCCCCACGGATACCATCATCAATGGCTCGTCAACAGACGTGGACATCGTGGTCGCCCGTTCGCTGAACCGCGGGCAGACCTTTGACACCCCGGTGAAGATCGCCACCATCAACTCGATGGGTAACAACCCTCCGGTCGGGTTCAATCGGTTCGGCTTGATTGACCATCCCCGGATCGCCGTCGACGCAGAAACCGGGCGAGTCTACGTCGTCTACTACGGGGCGGTATCCCCAGCCACATCCCCACCCATCGTGACCTGTCCCGCGGGGACTGCGGATGGAACGCTCTGCGTGGGGCAGTCGATCATCTCCTCGCAGGTCTTCATCAGTTTTTCCGATGATCAAGGACTCACCTGGTCCACTGGCAAGGCTCTCGCGCCGGCCGTGGCACCCACGGGTCTCAAGCGGTTCTTCCCCGTGGTGACCACTGGTGAGAACGGAACGGTTGCGGTCGTCTATCAGGAGAGCGCCGAAGTGGCAGCGGCGGCCCCGTGCAACATGTCCGTCCAGTCGAGCCCGCCGATCCGACGGGTCGGGGCGGCGAGTTCCATGGTCAACACGTTCATCGTGGTCTCGCAGGACGGCGGTTCCAGTTTCAGCAAGCCGGTTCGGGTCAGCACGGTGACATCGAAGTGGTGCACAACGACAAGCAACGTCCGCCCCAACTTCGGAGATTACACTGGGAGTGTAGGCGTCGGAAACAAGGTCTTCCCCGTATGGGGCGACAGCCGGCTCCCCGTTCCGTTCGGCAGCGGCCAAGTCAACCCTCCGGACACGTTCTTTGCCCCCATTACTATCACCACGGGAGTGCAACAACCATAACGCAAACCCACCGGGAGGGGATTGCCGGATTCCCTCCCGGTGCCGCAGTTTCTCGAGATTCCCTTCCCGGAGCGCAATAGCTGCAGCACCCGATCAGCGGCCTCAGCCCCGCTCTATCGTCAACGGCCTCGGGCAGAGACTGTCCGTCACGCTTCGGTTAGTAGGTTGCGGGGGTTCTCGCGGGTCGGAAGATGACCGGGAGCGTGGAGCGGGCGAGTCGAACGACTTGGAATGGCTTTGCGCCGGCAGAGTCGGTCTGCGCGGGTCCGGGCTGTATTTCCCCGATGCGGACCAGCACGATGAGCCGACCCTGATCTTGAAAGATCCGCACGATAGAAACGCGGGTCGCGGGGGTCGCCTCGCCCGCGAACACCGCGATGACCATATCGCGGGAAAAGTCGACCTTCGGGGCCGCCGGCGCCCCGGGCAGCGCCGTGGCATGTTTTCGCCAGAGCGCCTGCCAGTCGGGAAGCGTCCGGATCACGACCTCCGTTCGCGAACGCACTCCAGACTGGGTCCCGCTCGCAATCGTCGAAAACGTCACAGTCAGGGCCGCCGATGCGACAGAGAGGGCAGCGATGACGAACACCAGCACCACAACAGCCGTGAAGATGCGTGAACTCCTCATCGCGACTTGCACGGTGCTCCTCCGATCCCTTCCCCGAATCACCGCGATAGTCAGGGGGGCGATCACTCACTATCAGTGTAGCCCCCGTTCCGTTGCCCAGTCGAGTCCTTCGCAGGCATCGACACGAATGGAAGGGGCAGACGTTCCTCCACTCGGGACGGCGACGCCCATTTGCACTGAAGACGCCTAGATTCTCTCAGCGTTGCCTGTCAGTGGAGGACCCGCTTAGCTGGAGGGCCAACTTGCGTGCCCCGGTTACGGTATGGTTGATGGCGAGGACTCGTCCGTTCCAGTCGAGGATGACGGTACTTGGGACGGTGAAAATGCCGAAGCGTCGAGCCAACTCGGGTGCCGCCGTCGCGTCCACGTGCCGGACGGCCACCTGCGCGGGGTGCAGACGGGTCAGTTCCTCGAGCGCGGGGTTCTGGCGGATCTCGCACAACGCGCAGTCGGGGGTTGAAAATGCGAGAATGAGCCACCGGGGCAGTGGAGGATCCGATGGCATCAAGTCGATTGCGACCTGGCGGCGGTAGCGATTCGTCCACCACCCCAACAGGGCCCGCGCGCCGATCAGGGTGAGGACGAAGATTCCAGTAAGCGCGACCCGCTCTACCATGGCTAGTCTGCCTGCGGGACCTTGATGAGACCTACACGACGCAGCTGATAGTAGATGAAGCACCCGGCGCAGAAGCCAAAGACCGCATTCACCAGCGCGAGCGCAACCACCAGCCAGAGCAGCGCCCACCCCCACCCGCTCGCCCCCGCGCTGAGCGCCCAGCCCGACAGGCCAAGACAGACGCCGCCGACGCCCTGGGCAAACCGATGGGGCGCCGGATCATCGGCGAGGGGGTTCGGTCGAAGCCACCCTCGGGGCAGCACGATACGCTCGTAGAGCAACCGGAACGCGCCCTTCTGGGGCCAGGCCACGCTCGCCAGGAGCAGTACCGCGAGGAGCCAGACCAGCCATCGAATGTCGAGGATGAACGCGCTCGCCCCGAGGACTGCCAAACTCACCTGTGTGAACTTGATCGCATTGTGATCGACCGTCCGCGCATGCATCAAACCGTCCTCCTCTGAAGTGGCCTGCCACCGTACCCTCACGCATTCCGCGGCCCGCCCGCAGGCGTGGCCGCACATCCCGGGAGATCCCGAGGGCGTAGCTGCGCAGACAGGTTGTGCGCCTAGGAGGAGATCAGGTCAGGTGGGACGGCGAAGGCACACGCTGCCTCCGCCGTGGACAGATGCACTGCCGGGGGGCGAACCAAACAGACCGTGAGATAGGTTGGACCAACACAAGCATCAAATCACGCTTCAGTTCAGGTGTTACCCACCATGATACAACCGCCCATTCCGCTGTCAAGAAGTACCTCTCTGGTCTAGCGGCGATTTGATCCCAGTGGGTACGTGGAGCGTCGCCGCGGAATGAGTCCCTGCACGATGATTCGATAAAAAACGACTGCCCCCACCACGAAGGCCAGCGAAGCGACTCCCACCGCCAGAGGTTTGGCGATCGACACAGCAATCATCCCTCCCGAACCCAACACACCCAAAAATAGGAAATAGTAGGCCCCTGCGATCGCGCTCCCATGGATCAGGACGACGACCACGTAACCCAAGATCGCGAGGCGGCTGTTCTGCTTTCCTGCGGTGGACATGGAGTTCCCTAAGGGCAGCATAGCCTGGTGGCGGTGAGAGCGATAGGCCGAACATTCATCCCGATGGTTGACACTTTGTCACTTTAGTGCTAATGTTGTTACTGGGAGGATGAACGCAATGGCCAGGAGACTGGAAAAGACCGGCATCACCCGCTTGAACATCTACACACCTGATCCAAGCATCCGCCGTCAGGTGAAATATGCCGCCGCTAAACGGGATCTCACTGTATCAGACTATTGTCTTCGGGCCATCACTGCCCAACTCGTCAACGATGGAGAACTCCCACATCGTAGAGATCATCTCGACCCAGTTCGAGTCGCAGTCGACAGAGCCCGGCAGTTCCAAAAGAAAACCTTCGGTAACCGGGTGTTCGCCACGAACTCCGCCACCTTGATTCGACAGGCGAGAAATGCGCGCACACCACAATGACCGGGGCCGTCGTCATAGATGCCAGCCTAGCGGTTATGTGGGCATCACCCGAGGAGCTTACCGAGGAGGCCCTCACGTTGGCCACCCAATGGGCCCAGGCAAGTGTCCGCTTCCTCGCTCCGTGTCTCCTGGTAGCTGAGGTCACCAACGCGCTCTACCGGCGGACTCTCAGAAAAGAGCTCGACCTCTCCACGGCCCAGGCTGCCCTCAACGTCATCCTGGCTTTCAGCATCGAACTCCTAGAGGAACCAGGACTTCCGGCGCGAGCAATGGCATTGGCCGCGGAGCTTCGACAACCCACCACCTACGACTGCCACTATCTCGCTCTCGCCGAGAAGTACCGGTGCGAACTCTGGACAGGTGACCGGCGATTCTTCAATGCTGTAAGACGGTCGGTTCCGACGGTCAGATGGGTCGGTGAAGCAAAACGTCGATCTTCGCTCCTGCGACCGAGTGGACCTGAAGAGTAACCGCGAATCTGGTGCACGCCGGAAACCCTAGGTTATCCACTCTACGATGACCACGCAACCCAAGATCGCGAGGTGTACCACACGAAATCATCCTTGTCGACTACGATCGCATAGGGTGTAAACGTTCAGTGATCTTGTCACCCCTAAGCGTTTTGCGAAAATGTCCTCCCCCCCGGCACCCGAAACGGGCGGCATGATTAGCTTGACGCGGCGCGAACGGTAGATGTATCTTCTTTGTAGATACGATTCCAAGGAGGCGGGGCGTGCGCACCCGGATTCAGCGGTGGGGACACAGTTTGGCTCTGCGTATTCCCAAACCGTTTGCCGAAGTGAAACTCCACGAACACATCGATGTCAATCTCACTGTGGCAAACGGGAAGCTTGTCGTGGCACCGATAGCGAAGTCGGCTCCAACCCTCGAGGTGCTCCTCGCTCAGGTGACCAAGCGCAATCTACACGGCGAAGTCCACGCTGGGCCTCCAGTCGGGGGAGAAGTGTGGTAGCCCGACGCAGGCAGCGGGTTCCCAATCGCGGGGATGTGGTGTGGATCACGCTCACTTCGCAGGCGGGTCATGAGCAGGCCGGGCGTCGCCCGGCCGTCGTATTGTCTCCGACAGCCTACAACAAGAAAGTGGGTCTCGCGCTCATGTGTCCGATCACAAGCCAGGTCAAGGGATATCCGTTCGAGGTATCTCTTCCGTTGGATACGCCGGTCACCGGCGTCGTCCTGTCCGACCAAGTCAAGAACCTCGATTGGCGCGCTCGACGCGTCGAGCTGATAGCCTCGCTTTCCCCGGACCTAGTGACTGAGATCTTGCAGAAGCTCAGCACGTTGCTAGCCTAATCCCGCCCCTATCTCATTTTGGTGAATCCCTTCCGACCGTCGATGCGGGCCGTTCATGACTGAGCAGGACCCTCATCGGCCACGGGCCCGCCCGAGGGTCGTCACTCGTTGCGTCGTTTCCCGTATAACCGCTCGCTAGCCTCCCCGCCCCCGCCGCGCGGTGGTTGATGGCGAGTACTAGCCCATCGTGGTCAGAACCACCGTGCTCGGGACGCTAAAAATCCCAAAGCGAGGGACCAAGGAAGACTCGGTAGCCGCGTCGACTTGCTAGACCGCTACCTGGTCTGGGTATCGGCGGGTAAGTTCCTCGAGCGCTTCGATCTCATGGGATTCGTGGAGCGTTGTCGCGGAATCAATCCCTGCACGATGACTCGATAAGAAACCACCGCCCCTGCCAGGAAGATTACCCAGATACGTCATCTCGTGGGGTCGATCAACTTAAGGCCCGCGAAGTGGCGTCGGTAGAACCCTCGATCACGGGTCAGCAGCGTATCCGATTGCAGCCGAGCGTGTGCTCCGATTAGGAAGTCCGCAATGACTCTCTGCCTGGCAGCGCGGGAATTCTTCCGGCTTGCTCTCCATAGCTTCCCCGCGGCCACCGCTGTCTCAGCCGAGATTGGATCGAACATGACGCCGAGAAGACCGAGGGCCTCTTGGAAAGACTCATCGGTAGGGAAGTGCGCCCGGACTTCGGCCCAAACGACGTCGCATGCGACGAGGGCTCCGGTATCGTACGCGGACCGAAGGGCCTCGCGAGACTTATCACCGAAAGTCGGATCTGCGCCTAAGACGTCGAGCAGAACTGACGAATCGAGAGCTGTCTTCACGTGCGTTTCGGCCTGGGTCCTCGCATCGCATCCAGCAGGGCGTCTACGGGTTGACTCAGCTTGAGTGTTCCGAACAGGCGATCCACGGGATGTCGTCCGGAGGTTCCCTTTCGCATGACGACTGCATTCTCGCGGAGCTCAAATTGGACGGCTGTGCCCGGCTGCAGGCCTAACCGGTTCCGAACCTCGGCGGGGACCGTCACCTGGCCTTTGGAGGAAATCCTGCTTTTCATACATCAATTATATTACGCTTTACCTTCAATTTCAAGGAAATTGCCGCCTCGAGACTCGCGCCGTACTCCCAAGCGGCGTAAGCTGTGCCTTCGTCGGTACTGAAGACGCGCTGTGTGGCGGCTCGCCTTGGGTTACGAACCCTTTGCCAGGGTCACCGCAGGAACCTCAATGTGCAGGGACGCATCGGGGGCCTTTCCCTGATGCGTGAGCGCAGAGCGATGTTCCCCTTTCGGTCCGACCAGCCTCCCCGTACTTCATCTCTGCGGTCCAATTCTCCCGATCTTGCTGTTCCCGAAGTTCGCGTACCAGACGCTATTATCGGGGGCAACGGTGAGGAGCCGGACTTGCGCATGCGCCGTGGGGGTCTTGAAGACTAGGGTCTCCCGGGTGCGGGGGTTGAACCGGACGATCTGATCCGTGGCAAACTCGCTGTACCACACGAAATCGTCCTTGTCGACTACGATCGCATAGGGCGCTGCCCCGACGGACACCGTCGCGAACTCCGTAAACGTCTTCGTAGCAGGGTCGAAGATCGCAATCTTGTGCGCGCGGAAGTAGCTGATCCAGATCCGTCCCGTCGAGTCGATGCTTACCCGACGCGTCCCCGCGTCCGGCGTTGGCGGAGAGAACTCTTGCAGCTGGCCCGTGGTGGGATCGAGCCGACCGAGCTTGCTCGCGTTGAGCTCCGCAAACCACACGATCCCGTTCTTGTCGATTTCTAGCCCGTAAGGCACCGCGTTACGGGCGGGCCCGGCAAACTCCCTGACTTGCCCGGTGCGGGGGTCGAGCTTACCGATCTTCCCCGCCCCGGCCTCGGTGAAGAAGACATTGCCGTCCCTATCGACCCACGCGGTGTGCGGCGCGGCCCTTGGCGTAGGGATGTCAAATTCCTTGAGCTTGCCCTCAGCAGGGTCGAGTTGGATAATCTTGTTGCCGTTCAAGAGCGTCACGTAGACGAGCCCGGACCTCGGATCGATACCGACGCCGTGGGGCACAGCGCGGGGCGTTCGCACCGGGTACTCGGTGAACTTCTCTGTCCGTGGATCAAACACCCCAATCTTGTTCCCGGCAAATTCTGAGAAGTAGATCTTCCCATCGGGGGCAGCGGCGATCGAATGTGGCATCGCGTTCGGCGTAGGGATAGCGTATTCGACAACCCTGAACTCGGGTTGGGCCGCGGGAGCGGACGAGGTTGCTCCTGCCATCAGCACGGCAATCAGTCCGAGCGGCACGATGCGTGCAAACGACCGCGCTGGCGCACCACTCTTGCGAAAGCTCGTCATGTTGCCGCGACCTCCATTCCCACCATGAGCTTCTTTCCTCGTCCTGGTTCGGTCCCCATGGTCCCCCTCCTGGCGAAGCCGACTCTTGGATCACGCTTCCCTGCATTCGATCGCAGAATGCTGCCGCACATTCCTCTACGCGCATCGCTGTGACGCCCCTCTCACGGCCGGAGTGGCAGGGGGACAAAGGTCTCTGCGAACCCCGGCATCTCTGCGGAGATCGCGCGGCCCCCGACCGTTCCGGTCAGACGGTAGCGGCCGCGCAGTTGGAGGAATGCGACACGCTCGACTGGAGTGGCGAGGACGTCGTCGACGATGATCTCCACGTTCAGTTGGTCGTCGGCCTCGTTGATGGCCCGATACTGCACTCGTCCCGGCACGCGCAGGAGGCCTCTCCCCGCCCCGAACGGCACATCGTGCCATGCGTCCAAAAGCGGGACAGACGCCCGCAAGACGGCCAGCACGCCCGGATGGTCGGGGGCGGCCCCGTAGAGACTAACGAACATCTCCTGCCCCACCAGACTCGGATGGTAGATGAGACCCGCGAGCAGAGCATACGTCGCGTTGCTCGCCGTCCCCCACTCCCAGGTCACCTTCTCCCAAAGCCCCCAGTTGTGATCGTGGTAGCCAACCCCGTGCACCGCAATTCGCTCGGCCCCCGCTTGGAGGTGCCCCGTCACATCCGCCCGGAGCGATGGGGCGACGTAGCCGGACTGAAACGTCCCTACGCGCCGCTCTACAGGTGGGAACTCGAGTCCTGGGATCGGGGCGACCTGGAGGTCGGCGAGAAAATCTCCGTGGATGAGGTGAATGTGGTAGGAGCCATTCGCTAGCACGACGGACTGCGCGCCCGCGCGGAAGCTGGACCCGCCACGTGGGACCGCCGATGCGGGCTGTCCCTCGGACCAGCGCACCAGTCGGCCACTCGGGAGCCGGACGGCGACCCGGATGAGGGCCTGCTCGCGCTGGTCGACCGCGAACGTGAGATACCCGTAGAGACCGTCCGCGCCTGCGAAGTTGAAGTACCACCACTCTGACCATGACTTCCCTGCCGCGCCTGAGGGTGGCCGATGGAACTGGTCGTAGTCTGCCAGCGTGTGTGCAGGATCCGGAGTGATCCACGCGCGATCGTCGAGCGTATCCGTCCACTCCGGGCTCCCAATGGCCGTGACAGTCCGGGCCTGTCGCGCCCGGCTCGGGAGGTCCGCCCGGGCCAGTGCCGCCTGCACCCCTCTTGGCGTCCGCACGTAGATGAGCTTATCGGTCATCTCAGGGGACACCGCGACGATCGTGTCGGCAAACCGGGGACCAAGGAGCACTTGACGGACGAAGTAGCGTGCGTTGGGGATGGCAAGGAACATCCCTGCGACGCCCCCCACCTTCAACACCTCCGGATCGATGCCCTCGGGCAAGACCACCACGTCTCCGCCGGAGACAATATCCTTGTCCTGCGCCTGGACGAGCAGGGCGTCGCCAACGGCCAAGAGCGCCACCATCACCGCGACGCCCAGCCCGTAGCCGACGAGGAGGACGATTGTGCGGCGCGGGCGCGTCTGGAACATCCGCCAAACCAGCAGCGCGGCGGCGGTGATGCTCATACAAGTCGCCCATCCCGGATCGTGTAGATGCGAGCTGCGAGCCTGGCGAGGTCGGGGTTGTGGGTCACTAGCACCACGGCGGTCCCCTCACGGTGAATCTGGGCCAGCAGCGCGCCAATCGCCCGCCCGCTGTCCTGATCGAGCTCTCCGGTGGGTTCATCCGCGAGCAGCAACGCGGGCCGATTGACCAACGCCCGCGCGATCGCGGCCCGCTGCATCTCCCCCCCACTGAGTTGCCCTGGGAGGTGTCGGCGACGGGGTGCGAGCCCCACGTAGGCCAGCACCTCCTCGATCCGCGCCTGCCGCGCCGGGGCGGAGACCGCGGCTTCCAGCATCGGGAGCGCGAGGTTCTCCTCTACGGTCAACATCGGGAGCAGGAAGAACCGCTGAAAGATGAATCCGACCCGACGCAAGCGCAGCGCCGAGAGGGCGCGATCGCTCAAGTTGCGCGTGTGGTGGCCGAAGAGCTGGACGTCTCCGCTGGTCGGGAGGTCGATCCCGCCGATGAGATGGAGCAGGGTCGACTTCCCACTCCCGGACGGCCCGACGACGGCGACAAACTCGCCAGGCTGCACGGCCAAGCTCACCCCCCGTACCGCCGGCACCGCAGTCCCATCGAGGCGATAGGTGCGCACCACATCGCGGACGTCCACCAGGGGGTCGAGCACAGCTATTGGACCTCCCCGTGGAGGGTCGTTGCGACGTTGAGGCGGCCGGCAATCCACGCTGGATACGCGGCGCCTACCGTTCCGGTCACGACCAAGAGCACGCAGGTCCGAATCACGGCCTCGGCGCTGAGGACAAAGAACCGCAACTCCGACGGCACGCCAGGGGCGGCGCGCAAGATCGCATCGAGGGGACGGCTGGCTGCGGCGCCGAGCAGGAGCGCAAGCGGCAGGCTCACGGCAGTCAAGATCCCGCCTTCCAGCAGCAGGAGGAGGACTAGGCGCGCGCGACACAGCCCGAGCGCGCGCAACGTCGCGAGTTCCCCCAGGCGCTCGCCAACCGCTAACGTGAGGACCGCGCCGATCAGCAACACGGTGACCAGCAGGCTCACCGCGCTGAGGATGATCGCAAACTGGTTGAAGTATGTGAGTTGCGATCGCGCCCGACGGAGCAGGCCGGCGATCGACAGCACGTCCAGCGTAGGGAAGGCGGCGCTCATCTCGCGCACGGCCTCTTCGGGATCAGCGCCTGGCCTCAACTTGACGACGAGGAAGGAAGCTTCTCCCCCACCTAGCCCGAGCAGGCGCTGCAACTCTGGCAGCGGGAACGCCAGCGTCCGCTGCGCGCCCAGGTCAAACGTAAACTCGCCGACGGCTTGGATCCGGTATTGCGAACTGCCTTGCGCCGTTCCGGGCTGCGGACTGACGCGGGCCGCGACCTGCACGGTGTCCCCGGGGACAAGGTTGAGGGCCCGAGCCATGGTGGGGTTCATGATCACCCCCTGACCGTCGGTCGGCACGTCTCGAAGCCGCACGAGCCCGGCCAGTTCGGGGGACATCCCCAGCACGAACGCGGTGAGACGCCGCCCCCCGGACTGTACGTAGACGTTGGTCCCAAGCACCGGAACGGCCCAGGCGACGGCGGGCCGTGCCGCGATCGCCCGCGCCGTCTCAGCGGCCCGAGGCATGAGCGCGTCCGTCGAAAACGGCAGCGTGCCACGGGGCACGACCCGAATCTCGTAACCGAGCTGGCCCAGCACCTCTCCCAGACTGGCCTCCAGCCCTCCGGCGAGCATCGACATGTCGAACAGCAGCGCGCCCGCGACGGTTACGCCCGCGACCAACAGCGCGGTCCGCCCTAGCGACCGGCGGAGATTGCGTCGGGCGAGCAGCCAGACCATGTTAGCGTCCCACCAGGTCCAGCCCCCGTCCACGGACGAGGCGGAACCCAACCACCAGTCCCGCGCCGATCCCCAACGACACGCCGGCCAGGGCGACGAGCTGGACGGTGGCGGGAGTGATAATCGCAAACGAGAGATGCGTCGCAAACTGCGGCTGGTAGACGCGGGTGATCCCTCTGACCAGCACGGCCCCGATCCCGAGGCCGACGAGGGTGCCCGCAAGGGCGATGGCCGTGGCCAACCCGAGCACCATCAGCGCAATCGTCCGGCGCCCGATCCCGAGCAACCGGAGCGCGCCGATTTCGCGTCGAAGTTCCGACAGCTTCAAGGACAACAGGGTGACGAGAAAGATGCCACTCGCGAGCAGGGTGATGAGCGCGATTGCTCGATGGAACCGCGACACCACGACGAAGGTCCGAGACGTATGAGCGGCGAGCTCGACGGCGGTGTACGCTTCGTAGCCTCGTCCGATCCCGTTGAGCGTATCGCGCACCTGAGCGGCCTGGGTGGGGTCGCGCACCCGCACGACCACTCGGTCCGCCAGATCATGACGGTCGAGTAACGTCTCGAGATCTGGGAGGTGGAATTGGATGGTGAGGTCGCGGCGGACCACGTCTACCGGGTGCTCCGGCGGATCCCACACGACCGCCACGCGGACGCGCCGGGGGGCCGTCATGGCGGGATCAGGACTGACTTCCAGGATGTCCCCGACGCCGACCCCGAGCTGCGCCGCCGTGCGCCGGGGCAGCGCGACGTCATCTAGCACCGAGGCCGCAGATGACGCGCCCGGAAGGATCGCGAGCCCGCAGCAGAGACAACAGGTGAGCAGACGGAGGACCACGGGGGCTAACGGCGTCTCAGAGGACGCATCGCTCCAGGCAGAGGCGTCACGATCGCGGTCATGCCCTCCGGCTCGGGGCAGGAAGCTGGCGTTTGACGAGCCCGGCGAGCCGCTGGATGCCTTCGACAATGTCCGCCTCGGAGGGGAACGAGAAATTCACCCGCATCGCGTTCTTCCCGCCGCCATCGGCATGGAAGCCCGACCCGATGACGTAGGCGACGCGCGACTCCTCGACCGCGGCGGGCAGGAGCTGTTCGGTGTCCATCCCGTCGGGAAGGCGGACCCACAGGAACAGACCCCCGGCTGGTCGAGTCCAAGTCACGCCCGAGGGCATCTCCGCTTCCAGCGCCCGAACCATCGCATCCCGCTTGCGGCGATAGAGCGCGACAATTGTGGGGATCCGCGCCGCCAGGTGCCCCGCCCCGATGAACTCGGCTGCGATCGCTTGTGTGAAGGCGGGGCAGCAAAGATCGATGCCTTGCTTGGCCGTGACGAACTGGCGGATGAGGTCGTCGGAGCCCACCATCCAGGCGATCCGCAGGCCCGGGCAGAGTGTCTTGCTGAGCGTGGAGAGGTAGATGACGCGCCCCTCGGTATCTAGTGCGGCGATTGGTGGGGGGGCCGTCCCTTCAAACCGGAGTTCCCGATAGGGGTTGTCTTCGACGATCAACGTCTGATATTCGCGGGCCAACTCTAGCAGCCGTCGGCGCCGTTCGTGCGTGAGCGTCACTCCTGAGGGGTTCTGGAAGTCCGGAACAACATAGATCAACTTTGCCCGCCGTCCCTCTTTGCGCAGACGGGCGAGGGCCTGCTCCAACAGGTCGACCCGCATGCCGTCATCATCCTGCGGCACCCCGACGAGCTCCGCCCGATAGCTGCGGAACACCTGCAAGCCCGCCATGTACGTGGGCAGCTCAACGATGACGACGTCGCCCGGATCGAGAAAGACGCGCCCAACGAGGTCAAGCCCCTGTTGGGACCCTAAGGTGACGAGGACTTGGTCGGCCGTGGCGCGGATCCCGTCCTTGGCCATCCACTTGACCAACTCACCCCGCAGCCGGGCGTCGCCTTCGGTGGGCCCGTACTGCAGAGCCAAGGCCGCGTCACGGTCGAGGACGCCCGCTGTGATCGCCTTGAGCTCTTCGACGGGAAATGTACTTGGATCGGGCAAGCCGCCCGCGAAGGAAATGATCCCCCCGCGGCGCGTCAACTTGAGCAACTCGCGGATGAGCGAACGCGTCATCACGCGGGCGCTGGCGGAATAGAACTCGGCCCACTGGTCAGTCATCCCGCTTCTCCTTCAGTACCCGATGGAGGATCCCTTTGGACGACTCCGCCAGGGCCCGGGCGAGCCCGGCGAACTCGTCGAGGGTCAACGTTTCTCCGCGCCGGCGCGGGTCGATGCCAGCGCGCTGCGCGGCGACCTCGACGTCCTCTGGCTCACACGCCAACCCTCCGGCAAGCGCGTTTCGCAACGTCTTGCGGCGCTGAGCGAAACTCGCGCGCACGACCGCAAAGAACGCGACCTCGTCGTCGACGGCAACAGCAGGATGGTCTCGAACGTCCAAGAGGACGATCGCCGAGTCGACCTCAGGGGCCGGATAGAAGGCGCCCGGAGGAATCCGGCCAACGACCGATGCGAGGGCGCGGTATTGCACGGCCACAGAGAGGGCCCCGTAGTCGTGGCCTCCAGGGGACGCCGCGATCCTGGCCGCGACTTCTCGCTGGACGGTCAGCAGAAGGCGGCTGATCCCTAGCGGCTGTTCTAGCAGCGTGACAATTAGCGGCGAGGCGATGTTGTAGGGAAGGTTCGCCACAACCTTCCGGGGGCCAGGACGGTCAAACAGTCCGTTGAGGTCGGTCGCCATGATGTCGGCGGCCACGACGCGGACATTCGCGTACGCACCGACCGTCGCTTGGAGCGCTGGGAGAAGACACGGGTCTCGCTCAATAGCGACGACATCCCCCGCGCGCTCAGCGAGTGCGGCAGTCAGTGTGCCCAGTCCCGCACCGATGTCGAGGACCGTGTCGGCGCGCTCGACCCTAGCCGCGGCGAGAATCGCCTCAAGCGCCCGGCGGCTGACCAGAAAGTGTTGCCCCCAGCGTTTCCGCGGACGAAGCGCAAAGGCCCGGAGCACCTGGCGGGTGCCTTCGGGAGATACGAGGTCGAAGGATGCGGCCGGGGGGCGGGAAGTCAGGATCCCGTGAGGGGAGGACGGTCCAACGCGCTTGGGAACGGGGGGCATCGGCTCCATCGTACCCAGGATGGACCAAGATGCAACCCCCGCGGCGAGTCTCTGGAATCGCGACTTCCGTTTGGGACCGCCAGTCTCCGAAGAGATGGCTAAGGTTGAGGGAAGAGACCTCAAGAGGGCTTGCCGGGATGGGGAACCGTGCGTGCGGGTCTTATTTCTTGGTGAGGATGTAGACGCGGACGGCCCGCCGACCGTAGCGGAGCGCCTCGCGCGTGGTCGCAAACCCCAAGTCGATCCGGAGGCCCTTGATGTCGCCTCCGACATCGCCGGCGATCGCCTGGCCATAGCCTTCAATGAAGAGGTAGCTCCCAAGCGGGATGATCGTGGGATCGACCGCGACCACGCCGTGGCCCGCCTGCAGGCCGATCGACGTTCTCGACCGAACCCCGACGCAGCAGTAGGGGGCGTAGGCCGTGGCGACCATGTCCATGTACTCGCGGCCGGCGAAATCTCCTGACTTCACAATCAAGACTTTGGACCCCACGGCAATGAACCGATCACGCGGCGCGCGTATCACACGTTCGGCAAGCAGATCACGCCGGATGACCTTCCCATCTACCTGCGTCACCTTTACGGACCGTTCCCTGACCCCCACGCGGCCTTCCTGGAGCACGCGCACGACCCCGCGGGGCAACGATGGATCGATGGAGGACTTGATGGGAGGCTGGATCACGATTTGCTCGGCGATGGTGCGGGCGGCAACCCGAACCACGTGGATCTCAGCGTTTGGGGCGATGGGCGTCTGCGTGGAGGGGGTGACGCGATCCAGTGGGTTCAGCGCGATCCCAGCCCGTTGCAGCGTATCCGCGACGGTGGGGGCCGCACTGCGGACATGCAGGCGTTTGCCGTCGACAGCGATCGTGACGGGCACGGCGCGCCGCACGATGACCGTTTGCCCGCTCTGAAGCGAGCTCGCAGTGGTGGGGGATACCTCATCGTCCGTGCTGAGCGTGATCCCGCTCTCGGCGAGGACTTCGCCGACGGTGCGTTTGAACGTTAGCTTGCGGGTGGCTTCCCCCGCGACCACCAACGTCAGATCCTTGCGGAGGTAGGCGTACAGCGCAGCCCCGGCAACGCCGCAGACCAAGCCCACAATGACGATGAATGCGCTGAGCGCCCCTAGCTGGCTGAGCCCCAGGCTGGCGGGGCCGAGCGAGCGTCTCGAACGAGCATGTTGCTCATGGCGGACCAGCGGAACTGACGGCCTGTCCAGGACCACGCCATCACCCCTGAAGAGACATGCCCTGCGAGGTCGTGCTTGAAGCCACAAACAGGTCTGCTGGTGGGAGTGTTCGTCCAGGGCCGGTGAAGGGGGGGACGGTAGCGCAGTGACAGACGAGCCGAATTATATCATATAGAAGAAGATCAATGCACTGAAGAACACTAATAGCAAACTATTTATTCTCAATGGCGCAGGAGCACGCCGCCAAGTGGAAAAACACTATTGCAAAACGAATGGACCGTGGAGGGAACCGCCGATGCGCTCGGGAGTCGGGCGAAGCAGAACGTTCTATCTACTAGTAGCGGTCGCGATGCTGCTGGGAACGGGCCTGCAGGCGCCTATAGCATGGCCCCAGACCACGCAGCCCCTGCCCAAAGATGCCGCGAGAGAACTCGTCCGGGCAGCACTCCTGCAGTACTTCGATCCCGCTTCGGTCTTTGACATCTCCGTCTCGGGCGTGACCCTGTCCGGGGAGGTCCTCTCGATCGACGACCTGTTGGTCGCAGGAAAACCGGCTCTGCTCCGCGGATTCCGCGGGGACTTCCTTGCGCATATCACTGGGCTCAAGCTTGACGCGGCCGGGGCGTTGGCCCCGCAGCCGCAAGCCCGGGCGGTGAAAGACGTCACCATTGTCGCCCGAACCACCGCGCAAGCCGCCGAGGAAGGCCTCAGCAAGACCTCGCCTTCCATCCTGCGTCCGACCATCCGGTTCCAAGCCGGGCAGTTCGAACTCGCTGCGACGCTGCGCCGGGAGGACAAGCTCTACCCGATCCAGGCGATCGGCACTCTGCTCGTCGAGGCTCGCCAACGGGTCAACCTCAGCCTCTCGCGGGTGCTGGTCTCGGGTGGAGACATCCCCGAAGGCGTCATTACACAGGAGTTGCTGAAGCTCAATCCCGTCTTGGACGCCTCCCACTGGCCGTTCAACGTCCAGATCCAGCGCCTCACACTCCATAACGACGCGATTGAGGTGCTGCTTCGCAATAGCAAATAGGCGGTGACCACACCGGGCAGTGGGCCCGGAGGATCGCCAGTCCCCTCCCCTCCTCAACGCCCGTCAGTCTTGTGCCCTTCTCTACTTGGTCTCAAAGAGCGAGTCTGGGAGCGGCACGTTCAACTGGTAGTCGCGAAATGCCAAGGTTACCGCAATCGGGTAGTTCGGCATGCTCACGCTGACGGTGATCGGGAGCGTGAATCCCCCGACGCCCGTGTACTGGTAGTCTGCGATCACGTCGCCCCAGTCGTAGTGGAGCAGCAAGCGCTCCACAAGCCACCGGGCCGGATCGATGAAGGCCTCAAGAGTCGGTGGATTCACCTCAGCCTGGAGCTTCACGAGGCCGAGGTAGAGCAACTGGCGCCCTCGATCGTCCTTCCACGCCATCATCCGTGGAGTGTAATGCACCAACACATCTTCTGGGCGCCCCACCTGGACAAAGACGGAACCAAACCGCCGCAACAGGTACGGCGGGTCATGCACAACGACCTTGTACTTCGCAGGCCGCGCCGCATAGACCGTACTCTGCATCCGAAATCGAAAGAAGAGCCAGCGAGCTTCGACGTCCTGCTCGACCTGAAACGTCTGCAGCGACTCGTTGACGTGCGTCAGCTTGTAGACGACCTCTTCAAGTGTCGGAATGCTCGGTGCGGCATGGAGTGGGACCCTACACCCGATCACCATCGCTCCTAGGAAAGCTATATTGAAGATCGCCATCCGGAGCGGCCGATCCCCCATGAAGCTCATCGCGAAAACCACAGGGACACAAGTCGGGTAGGTATTTCCCACCCGAGGCTGACCGTACCAAACTCCGCTCGACTGTAGGAGAGAGACAGCTTTTGCGGAACGCCGTCCCACCCGAGGCTGGCGCCTTGCCCCGGACTCAGCTGGACCGTCAGCGTGTACACTCGGGCGGAGATCGCTCGCGAGATGAGGCTGTACGTTAGGGTATGTTGGACGGTGACGTCGCCGAACCTAAGCCTCGCCAGGCCAGAGACGTACTCGTCCGGACCCATCGCATCGAAGAGCAGGGGGCTCGATCCCGTGACGGTCTGCCGAAAATAGGTGAACGTCATCGACAACGGGGCCGTCGGGGCCACGTCCAGCTGGACGGTCCCCCACCATGCACCGTGCAGTGTCCCACCGCCGTAGGCCGCGTAGACCGCCTCATGGTAGCCGGTGCTCGCACTCAAGGCCAGCAACGACCCGATGGGGAGCGCGGGGGTGGCAACCTGCACGTCAAAGGTCCCTCGGACTCCTTCGAGCCCTCCGGGTTTGACGAGGAAATGGGCACCGCCGAATCCCACGCTATAGGCGAGCTCGCCCAGGTGCCCGCCGTGCGCAAGGGTGATATCCGGCAATCGCTCGACCCGGTAGTCGCCGCCGAAGTCTCCCCGACTCACCGTCCAGGTCAGGGTCCACTCCGACTCGAACCGCTGCGTTTGAGCCAAGATCGCGAAGGGCTCAAGCCCGAACGAATCTGTGTATGTAGCGCCGAGCGTAAACGTCGTGCCGGCGGAGAGCGAAACGATCACAGCGGCTGCACCGAAGGTTCCGAGGGGTCCATTGGATCCACCTCGCAGCGTAAAGCTCAACGGAGCCGCGGATGCTCTTGCGAGGAGGACGCCCGTGGACATGCCAACCGTAACGATGGAGATAATGACAGCAATGGCCGTTGCCCGCTTCGTCATTGAAAACCGCTCGGTGCCTCAGGCCGAAGGTTCAAGGCTAACTGGAAAATGTCACCTCATGCGAAGGGATACCGATTAGAAGGACACAGAGACATATAGGCCATCCCATCTCACAAAGGTCTGGTTGGACGCACCGGGCTCCCACACGACGGCTGCTCCCCTGTAGCCGGCCTCCAATGAGAGCCCATTGAGAACCCATCCAAGCCCCAAGTGATAGGTCCAGTGATAGAGGGAGGACAGATTTTCTCGAAAGTTGGACGTGATCTGACTCACGAAATACAGCGGGGTCACATCCCCATTCGGGGCTATTCTGAAGTAGAAATCCGCTCCCAGACGGGGACCCGAGAACACGGCAGCGCGGGGGGCGCTCCCAAAGCTCCCGGTGAACTGGATCCCCTCCCATCCTCCCAACAACGACACGGTCCCATGCACAAACTCCATGACAGGGTATCGTAGATCCGCGGACCAGAGCATTTGATTCCCTTGTGAAGTCCCATCGTAGGCGATGGAGAATGGGAATCGTCCCAGCTGACCCCGGTATTCGACCCCGACAAAGGAGGCCGTCGGCGGGGGACCGAGCGGACCCTGTGACGAACTCGTCGACGACCATTCACGAAGGGTGATCCGCCCTGGCTTGGAGGAAAGAGGTGGACCTGCCCAAAGCGGCGGCTCGGACGTTGCGGAAGGTTCTTGAGAGAAACTCGGCGCGTCAGTCATCGACCATCGGTACGTGATGTTGAGAGCCACCAATCCCTCCGTGGCCTGCGCCCCTGCCACGTTTTGACGGTTTGCGATGGAGGACAGCTGGGCCGCGAACACGGTCTCAAGAGACGTGGAATAGATCGTTTGGAGCTGGAGGCCGAACGTCTGACGGGTCTCTACGACTCCGGAGAGGAACCAATCCTGAGGGCCAGGCGGCGATTGGCCAATGAACCCCTGTCCATGGCGCGTGTACGCGTAGGAGAGTTGAAGCGTTTTCGCGTCATCGACTCGGTGGGTGATCTCGAGATAGGCGTCATCGCCGTCAGGACCTAGCCAATGTCCTAGGCTCCGCCCGCGATACGCATACTCTAGGCCGCTGGTCCCATAGTTGTAGGTGCCATTGGTCACCAGGGAGTACTCTAGCCGGAGGCTTGTGCTGCCCGTGCGGAATGGGTCGGCCAGATAGAGTCCTCCCAACACCCCGATCCGCGCTTCGCGCTGAAAGAATCGATCAATGAGGTCGTCGACCATGAAATCGCCATACAGGCGGACGCCGGGCCGCACCAACCAGTCGAAGTCGACACTTGCGAGCGTGTTCCGTTGCTGGCCAAGAGCATCGTGCAAGTATGCAGAACCAATGAGGGAAAATACGACTGGGAGAGGGTGCGCAAGGTGGAAGATGCTCAGTGGCGAGTTCCAGGTCGTCACGACGACTTCACTCAAGCCCAATCGGAACTGCGGAAGGATCAGCCAATCGAGCCTTGTCCCAAAGAGCAACGCACTGGGACTCGAGCCCACTGGTCTTTCCAAGGATGCGACGACCTTCGTGATACGCCCATTGGGAATCTCAGCGCTGAGGTGAAGGAGCGGGAGCATCCCGGCATTGTCAGACAGGAGCAAGTTGCTTCGAAGGCTCGGTCCCCAAGACACAGACGTGAGTCCTAACTGCCCAAGCACAGATCCAAGCAGGAAGGAGGTGTACGCCTCACTCCTAAGCGGGTCACCCGCCGCCCCGCCCCCAACAGCTCGCCCGTAGACAAGGAGGTTGCCTGAAGGCGCAAGCTGCACGCCAATCGATGACGTGCCTAGAGACTTGGAAGGCGTGAACAGGGCCGGGGTCTTACTGCTCGCAAGGCCGCCGATGGTGACCGCGACGGGTGGATCGATTGCGAATTCCGCACTGAGCCGACGAAGGTCGTCCTGCACTAGTTCCGCGATTCGAGGATCCGCCTGAGCCAGTCTAGAACCCGCCTCCCGAACAAGACTTTGAGCTTCAAGCCGAGTGATCGGCCTTGCCGTGACCGCGTGCAGAGGGAGCAGTCCGAGGCTTGATAAGCGGTAGAAGACCTGGTACGACCAGTGGTCCAGGGGCACGTATGCCAATCCGTTTCCTGAGTCGCCATGAACAGGAGTGGAAAGGATCACGGACAAGCCAACGACCACGAGAAAGGCAGTGCAACTAAGGTGTTTCATTAGGAGGGGACAACTTCGGTAAAGAGGGCGTTGCAAACGCGAGCGCGAGGGTCAGTTCGCTCTCATTACCGTCCGGCTGCGTGCATACCGAATAAGGATGAAGGTCGCCGCCGATGTGTGGGCGCTCAACCAGGCTACGCCGCAGCCAAGCACACCCATGCGGGGGAGCAAGAGGAAGCTAAGCACCAGGGTTACCCCCAAGATCCAACTCGTCCAGGCGATGACCCTTCCCATTCGCTGGAGGACGCGGCTAACGCTGAAGAAGAGTGAATTCGCGGTCATCGGAAGTGTGCTCAGGGCGAGTACCCAAAGAAGGCGGGTGGCCTGTTCCGAGTATGGTTTGCCGAACAGTAAGAGGACTTTCCCGCCGAACAGGAAGATGGCGCCGATAGCCGGGATGAGGAGCAACGCGGCGAGTCGACCGCTTTGGAGCGTGTGCTCAAATAGCTGTCCCTTGTCATGCGAGCCATGCGCAAACAGGGAGAGCGAGACTGCCATCGGGACCATGGCGAGCAACCCGCTGACGCTAGAAGCCACGTAGAAGTACGCATTGGCCGTCAGTCCTACTTTATTGACCACGAGCAAGGGGAGGAGGAACGTAGGTGCACTCCACAACCCCATGGCGACGTAATTGGCGAAGGCAAAGTGGGTCATGTCGTTGACGGCTTCCCGCCGTACCATGAAACGCAGTTTGTAGTGCCCGTCTTCCAACCACGGGAGGAACAGACCTACCCCGCATGCGACAGCGATGACCAGCCCTAGCGTCCACGCACCAATGAGCCCCATGGCATGGAAGAAACCGCCAAAAATGACTGCCAACAGCACCTTGGTCGCGCTGAAGACCACCGACTGCGCAAAGGTGAACTTCGCCTGCTTCCGGGACAGGTAGACGCTTTGAAGAATTGCCATCAATGCCGTGAACACCACGGCGATGACCAAACTCGTCACAGCGAGGGGGCTCTGCCGCAACGGCAGGAGCGCGGGCGACCAGACGCCTAGTCCTCCGGCGAATGCAAGACACAGGGCGAACGCTGTAATCGTCGCAATCGTCAGCGCCGAGTTGATGATCTCCGGAGGGTCGGCCGCATGAGGTAGGAACCTGATCATCGCGAAGTCCAACCCCAATACGGAAAGCATCGCAAGTAAGCCGATCGCCGAGACGGCTCCGGCTGCCAAGCCGACCTCCTGCGGAGTGTACAGTCTGGCGGCAGCGGTCCAGAAGAAGAACCCGAAGGCCGCAGCCACCGCACTGGCAGCGATGAGATAGAGCGAGTTCGCCTGAAGGCTCGACCTTTGAAACGTGGCCTGCTTCCAGCTCAGGCGGGCGGCTAGCATGTCACAGTCTTCTGCTGCTTTTCAACGCCCTTTAACCGCTCCTCAGGATCCAATCCGCAGCAGCAGCAAGAGAGTCCGTCTCAAAATTCATGCCGGAGGGTCGCTGCTCTGAGTAGTTGTGATCGATGAACACCGTTTTGCATCCGGCCCGGCGGCCGGCTTCAACATCTCTCCACCGGTCTCCAACCATGAAACTCCCAGCGAGATCGATATCCCAATCCAACGCTGCAGTCAGCAGCATGCCAGGCTTCGGCTTTCGACAGTCGCAGCCGTCGCGGTCGTCATGGTAACAGACCCGAACGTCATCCAGGGGAATCCGGCTGCCTAGGAACGCGTCAATGTCTTGCACCGTCTTCCGGTCGACCAGCCCGCGGGCCACGTCTGGCTGATTTGTTGCGATCACGAGAAGAAATCCGTGCCTCCGCAGTCTGAAGCAGGCATTCTGCACACCTGGGAGTATCTTCACTTCTTCTAAGCTGGAGGGCGAACGAGGGCGGCCGTCGCGAACCAGAGTGCGATTCAACACCCCATCTCGATCAAGAAATACAGCCCGTCGCTTCATGACTCCGGGAACACATCGCCCCGCCTGCCGCCGACTCGCCTCGTGTGACCCGGACATGGAGATCTCCGATCAGAGAGCGCGTCGGCCCTACCGGCTACAATGAATACCCTGCCTGCCTGGCGTCGTCGTAAAACATTCGAACTGTATCTAGCGAGTACTCGTGAAGATCCTTGCCGACCAGCGAGAGTTTCTTGAGTACGTCGTGGGTAACCGTGATGATGTGACAGCCGATCGCATCGGCCTGGAAAATGTTGAGCAGTTCGCGTGGGCTGGCCCAGATGAGCTCCAGGTTGGGGTATTCCTGCAGGAATCTGACCGCGGCCTCCATGAGAGGGACAGGGTCGCAACCGGTGTCGGCAACGCGTCCAGCGAAAACAGAGACATAACCGGGAATCTCGCGGGCGAAGGTAGGGCAAATTGTCTGCACCTGGTCGAGTGCGAGAATGGCGGTGACATTGATCTTCACCCCACGACTCGTCAACCTGGCAACAAGTTCTTTGGAAGAAAGTCCCCTTGTGTTCGTTATGGGAATCTTGACGTAGACGCTGTTGCCCCAACTGGCAATTTCGAGGGCTTGGCGCTCCATTTCTTCAAACTCATCAGAGAAGACCTCAAACGAAATGGGCCGATCCGGGATTGCCTGTAAGATCTCTTTCGCAAATGCGCGATAGTCTGTGACGCCAGCTTTTCGCATCAGGGTGGGGTTCGTCGTGAAACCGCTGATCAGAGGGTTGGCGTAGAGCTCCAGCATTCCAGCGATATTGGCGCCGTCGGCAAAGATCTTTGTCTTCAACTGCGCCAACCTTCCCGTCTGACTTCTTGGTTCAGCCAGCGTCTTCACTGCTCGCACCTCCCGACGATGCATCAATGTCGTCCCTACTCCTGCAGGCGTCCGAATGACCGATAGTCAAGCACTTTACAAACTATCGACTAGACCCGATCTTGTTCAACGATGATAGAAGGGGGATGTTCGGCGGATACGCCTTCAGCTATCTCCTGCCGGATTCGCCCTATCTTGTTGACTCCCACTTCATCTGGGCGGACTGAAGCGATGGGTGGGAGACAATGAGGTGCCAGATCAGCGACTGGAAAGTCTCCGTGTGGGGAGTTATCGTTTGAGGGTTCACCGTGGGGATTATGACACAGGCATCGGCAACCTTCGCTGTGTAGCCCCCGTCACGGCCGACCACCCCGCAAACTGTCGCGCCGACTTCCTTCGCGTAGTCCAATGCCCCAACCAAGTTGGGGCTGATGTTCCGCTCTAGGTCCCCTCCGCCGACGGAAAATACGAAAACCATATCATTGGAGCTTAGGCGACTACCCCTGAGCCAATTTGCGAACACCGACTCCCACCCGTCGTCATTGACACGTGCAGTGAGCTCCGAAACGTTATCTGTCGGCGCATACGCCTCAATCCCAGCTATCTTTCGGAAGTCGTTAACGGCGTGGGACGCATTCCCCGCACTACCGCCCACTCCCAGAATAAAGAGCCGGCCACCACGATCACGGAGATGTACCATGTGCTCGAGGACACTATCTAACGCGCTGGAGTCCAGACGGCGAATGATCTCCGCCGCTTCGCCAAGGTACTGCTCGGCATACACCATGGTCGCCCCCCCAAGAAGTCAAAGCACAAATCGACAAGTTGGAAAGTCTCCTGGATTTATGGCTAAGTGAGTACCGCAGCAGGATAGCAGCAACTGTAGAACTCCGGGCGAGTAACTAGGCACGCCCGCACCAACAGCTCTAGACGAGCATGACGAAAGCCCACTCCCCCACCACCAATCTGCTCCTTACTCCATCGTGGGTGGGGTCGTCATGTGCGAGGACTGTCTTGCCGACACCCCCGTCGGGCTCAGGGAATTCCTTTTTCGCCCTAGACCAATGTAGACGAAACCCAGATCTGAAAGGGTCTGAGGGTCAAGCATGTTTGGTAAGTCGAACAGTACAGGATGTCGCATCAGGGTTCTGATCCGCCCGTAGTCGAGATTCCCAAACTCCGGCCACGCTGTCATGATGAGAAGGGCGTCCTTCCCGTCCGCAATGGCATAAGGGTCCCTCGAGAAATGAAAGGCGGGCAGGTTGTCAACTTCAGCCAAATCCGCCTTCGGGTCGGACGCACCCACCTCCATGCCCTCTCGTACAAGTGTATGGATCAGCTCCAAACCGATCGAACGTCGCACAGTGCTGGTGCCCGGCTTGTACGTCAATCCTAGTACCCCGATGCGCAATCCCGAAAGCTGGCCGAATGTCTCTCTCAGCCACCTGATCGGGATTAGTCGCTGGCGATCATTAACGGCGACAACCGCATCCAGCAGCAATGGCTGGACCCCGGCATTCTCAGCGAGTCGCCTAAGCACCGTTACATCGCGGGCGAGCGTTCCTCCGCCAAACCCAGTTCCGGGGCTCACCGGCGTCCCTATCCCGACTCGCCGATCCATCCGCAACGCTGCCGTTACCTGAGTGGCATCTGCTCCGCTGACTTCACAAAGCGCTGCGAGCTCATTCGCAAAGCTGATGCACGTGGCTAGGAACGCGTTGATGGCATGCTTTACCATTTCTGCCGTCGCCAGATTCGTTCGGACCTTCGGGGCATCGATAGGAGCCAGCAGCCGCTCCGCGCATTGACCCGTCATGGTATCTTCTACTCCGATCACGACCATATCTGGTCGCAGGAACCGCTCAATGGCCTGCCCCAGGCGTAGGTTCTCCGGAATGTACGCAACACCGGCCCTGAGTCCTCCGCGGTCTGTCCGCATGCGATCTTGAATTGCGCGGCATGTCCCCACCGGAACCTGGCTGAATAGAAGGAGCGCATTGCCGTCCATGAGAGAGGGGATGATCCTGTCCATGCTCTTCTGAATCAACCCCATGTCGCCCTTATCTATCTCCGTGACACCCGTGTCATAGGCAATGATCACAAGATCGGAACGTCTGACCGCATTTTCCAGGTCGGCCGTAAACGTCAGGCGGCCTGCGGCTATTTGGGTGGCAAGGAGTTCGTCTAGCCCCGGCTCGTAGACTGGCGCATTGCCAATAGAGAGCTTCGCGAGGCGATTCGAATCCTCGTCCACTCCAATGACGCTATGGCCCAAGCTGGCGAGGCAGGCAGCCGAGACACTCCCCAGATGCCAGAGGCCTACGACGGCAACACGTAGACGAGCGGCAGCATCGGGACGGCCCTGCAGGTTCACTTAAACCGCCTCTTTGCTCGGGGTGATTCGTCTGAGAGTGTAGAGATCGGTTCCCGCGATCCGCGCAATGTCGGATGGAAGCGCCTTCCAATCATCCCAAACCGCGCTAATCAGGCGGCCCGTAAGACCGTCGCTGAGTGGGGACGCGAGCAGGAGAGCAAGCTCGGCGACCAACTCAGGCGAGATGCCGCCTTCCTCCTTCTGCTTCAGAGAGTGCCGGTAGAAATCCTCACCGGCAGCGACTCCCGCAGCCAACACCTGGTCGAGGAGGCGGGTGTTGACGGGGCCTGGCGCAATCGCGTTGATGTCGATGCCCCTGTCCTTCACTTCATGCGCAATCGTCTCTGTCAGACGGACTACGGCTGCCTTGGAGGCAGCATACGCACCGAAGCGCGGGAAGGGGGAGGTTGCGCCACCTCCCGCAAGGTTAATGATTTTTCCTCCAGCACCCTGTTTGATCATCGCCTTCAAGGCGTATCGGATGCATAGGAAGATCCCGAACAGGTTGATTTCAAGAGTGCGAAGCCAATCCTCAGGGCTGACATCAACAGTGAGTCCAATTGGGCCATATATTCCGGCGCAATTTACGAGAATATTCAAAGAGCCGAACTTTCTGAAAGTGAACTCAAAGAGTGCGCTCACATCGCGTTCACGAGTTACGTCAGCAGGAAAGGATTCCACTGCAGGTCCTATGCATCCTAATTCCCTCCTCGCTCCATCAAGCGTCTCCCTGCCCCTAGCGACCAGAACTGTGGAACAGCCTTCGCGTAGGAACGCTTCTGCTATCGTCTTTCCGATACCCATACTGCTCCCGGTGATAATGGCTACCTTATCTTTCAAGAGCATCTAGGTGGCTCCAGTCCTCTCTACCTACCTTAGGGGACGCAGAGTCTACTTTCACACAAACCCATTGCGTCACGACCTGTCTACCTGCACACTACGTCCCTCCTGAGCAGATTTGTAAATTGCTTGAGCTAGCCGGAGCACTTCATGACCATCGGACCCCTTGCAGGATGGTTGACGACCCTCGAGAACTGCCGTTCTGAATTCCAACCACTCCTCTGACCACGATTGATCCTCCCCGCGGAACTCGACGACCTCTCGTGCAAATGGCTCCAAGAGCTGTCGCCTCGCTATGGTCGCCCGCTCCGTGCCATAGCTTCCACCTAGTCCTTCCGCGGCGCAATACCCGTCAGTTCCATAGACCTCATAGGAAAACAGGTTCGTCCATTGCGTCCAGCTGGCATGTAACGATGCCACCTGCCCATGATTGGACTTGAGCAGCGCAAAGGCGTTATCCTCAGTTGGAGCAATCGGCCAAAATCCGGTGAGGGTGATCCCGAAGACCTCTTTGAAATCCCCGAGAAACCAGCGAGACAGATCTAGGAGGTGTAACCCTTGATCCATGAGTTCGCCACCGCCGCTCAGCTGGCTTTGGACCCGCCATTCGGTTTCAAAACCGGGACGACCACCGATTCCGTATCGCGCGCGTACGAAAATGAGTCGCCCCACGTCTCCCTGATCGCACCACTTCTTTATTCGCACGATCCCCGGGTGATACCGAAGATTGTAGCCAACCTTGAGCCTGGCCCCGTTGGTAAGTGCGGCTGATACAATTTTCGCTGCATCTTCCAAACTTCGACCCATTGGCTTCTCACACAGTGTATGTTTGCCAAAGGTCAGGGCTGCGATTGAAATGGTGGCTTGCATGTGCGGAGGCGTGCAGACTATGACGCAATTGACCCGTTTGTCCTCTACCGCTTTCTCCCAATTGTCGGTCGCGATTGCATCGACCTCCAATGCTAGTCGGTGAGCAGCTTCAAGCTTCGTATCACACACGATTTCGATCCGATCCAGGCCCTGACAATGAATAGCACGCGCTCGGCGCCGTCCCTGAAGCCCTGCACCAATGATCGCTACGTTCATGGGTGATTCATGATCTAGGTGAGCTGTCGTCACGCAGCATGCCCGCAAGAATACTGCTACCCACACAGAGAGCGGAGGCGCTCCAATATCAAGGAACCGACGGAATGGAGTCCCTGTCGCCAGTCAGGGAGCTTGCTCTCCCCACTGAATCTCCCTTCGTAGCGTTGCGGCAGCTCAGTTACTCTCAGGCCCGCCGCTAGAGCCCGAGCAATGATCCGAGGTTCATAGTTCCACCCATCGCAATGCCAGAGGTTTACTTCCTCAGTCCTCCGTTTCCAGAACGCGTTATAGCCCGAACAGAGATCTGTGAATCGTGTCCCGTAGATGGCGTTGCAGGCTTTGACAATCAACCAGTTCCCCAATATCCTTGCGACGGGTTTGTTCCTCCAGCCCCGAGCGAAGCGCGATCCCTTGACAAAGTCATATCCTCTAAAGAGAGGCTCGATGAACTGAGCGATTTCCTCGGGTGCAGCCTCCCCGTCAGAGTCCAACGTAACAATGATATCCCCACGAGCATGCTGGATCCCTAGGCTCAGCGCAAAGTCCTTCCCAGGTTTGAGCTGATATAAGACGTGCACCTTAGGGAGAAGCGCCTTGGCAATTTGCACCGTCCCATCGGTGGAGTTCCCATCAACCAGCAATACTTCATCAATCCAATCAGGAATCCGAGGGAGCACAGCGGAGATGTTTGAAGCCTCATTCAAGGTGCAGATCACCACTGTGACCTTCGGGAATCCTCCGGGCCTCTGAAATTTCGTCTGTTCAGTATTCACGGACGTCATTTGAGCCGTCTGTCGGGCTTCTCTCGGATACTGTGGACCACTACAGAATGCCGCCCAGCCTTGAGGTCGCTTTGATGCCAGAGTTCCCTCTGACCTAGTCATAGTAGCTCGTGAAGCCACTATCGAAAAAGCGGTTGACCTTATCGACAATATCTTGCTACAAGCTCAAAGACTCGGGCGTTTGATTGCATGGTCACTTGTGAGACATGCGATTCGACACCAAGTACCCTCGGCGATCTTGGGTGACAGGGCTCTACGGCGATCACCACTCGGATGCTGACCCGCTAGCTGCTCGCATTGTTGCTATCATGCAAGGCCAAGAGTTTCAGTGGGTATGCCGTTGCTCCAACCATCAACATGCAGCGGATAACACCCTAGTGGTGCATCCTCCCCTCCACCCTCTTGTCCGGGGGATGTTCCTCCAAAACCTCCTCATACACGGCCAAGATGCGATCAAACATCTCGTGAATGGTAAACCGTTCCAGGACCATACTTCGAAGCTGCCTCGCTAGCTCTTCGCGGCGCGCTTTGGTCAGTCTGAGTACCCTTGTAACTGCCATCGCAAGCGCGGCAACGTCCCCAGCAGGTACGATCTGCAGCGCCTCGTTGATTGCAGGCAACTCGGCCGCGATGCCGGTCGCTGTCGTTACGACCGGTCGTTCGCAAGCCATCGCTTCCAAAACGGGCAAGCCAAAGGTCTCGGAAAGCGTCGGGAACACGAACACGTCGCATGCAAAGTAGAGCTGCGCAATCTCCTGGTCCGAAAGGAACGTCTCGTTGATGATCAGGCCATGGGCGAATCCGCCTCGGTGAGCTTTCTCCTTCATGTACGCGATTAGGGAACCACCACCTGGAGCGGTGTCAGTGTCTCGGCCGACGATAACGAACTTGGCTGTTGGTAAACTCTGAAGGATAATGGGAATTGCCTCAACCAAGATATGCAAACCCTTTCGAGCCTGAAGTCGCCCCACGAACAGGCAGCGTGGGCCTTCCGTTGGGAGTTCAACGTTTTTCGGTATTCCTGAATTCTTCGGGCAGAAGAGATCGGTGTCAATTCCGTGGGGCACTAGACAGAACTTACGAGCCGACACGCCGGTGTGCCGCGCAAGCCAATCGTAGGTGTGCCTGGAGTTGGCGATTAAGCGATCGGCCCTTCGCGCCGTGGCCTTTTCCAGCAGTGCAGTAAGCTTCAAGAGTCCGTGTTCCAAAAAGCCGTGGTACGATTTCGTCTCCAGCAGCATCTCCGTCCAAGCGAGGCATTGGGTTACCAGTGGAACAGATCCTTTCAAAAGCGCAAATAGAAAGGGCTCTCCGAGGAAGAGAGGCGCGTCTACAATGTCGATATGGAGTTCCTTGATGAGTCGCCTGATCGTGCGCACGGCATGGATGGAGAAGTTGACGCGCGCTAGAGCGCTCCCACGGACCGGTCGTGTACCTACCTCGTGGATGAGGACATTGCCGTCACGACGCTCTCTGGTGCCTCTCCAAGCCTGACAGACCACGTAGACCTCGTGCCCCCGAGCGGCCATTGCGTGCGCCAAGTTATGATAGTAACTAGCCGCTCCCCAGTAGAGGCCGTCCGGCGGAAACTCTCGGCTCGCCAGCAAGATCTTCATCTATGCGTAGGCGCAGCCACTTGGGCGAATATCTCCTGAGAGAGCCTTACGACTTCTCGAGCTCTGTGGGTATCTATGGGGTAGGCACCTTTGCCAACTGCGCTCAGTACGGCCTGTCGGACGAGGTGCTTGTGCCCATGTGTAAGAGGCACGTAGTGCCCGCCAGCTACTCTTAGCATGCTGGAGGCTAGGGCGCCCGTTCGCTGGACAATCTCCCTTAAAGCGCGCCAACCTCGGAAAAAAGTAGCCTCAGTACCCGGATGTGGGGGATAGGCGATGACTACTTGAGAATCGGCGTCAACGTACAAACTCATCTTGGTTCCAATAACTTCGATCGCTGTTCTCCGTGAGGGACAGTTGTGGGCGATAGTCAGCGAACCTAGTCCGTTTCTTGCCTCCAACACCACGCGTATCTCATCCACAGCGATGTATGGATAGGCTGATCGTTTAGATGAGACTACCTTGACCTGACGGACATCGTCCAAAAACTCGAGGAGGGTCATAAGCATGTGGGGCATGACCTCCGCAAGGATGCCGCCTGGCAGGCGGTGGAGCCAGTGATCAGGGTTAAGGTGGCGTGGCTCTACAGGGACCAAGTAACGCAGGTCGACGCCCAAAAATTCTCCGAGCGCACCTGATTCCACCATATCCTTTGCTCGCATGATGCTGGGCATTGCTGTTGAGATGTTATGGACTACATAGATACCCAAACCTTTGTTTCTCGCTCGTTCGAGAACTTGGTCAGCGTCTGCAACGTTTGTGGTCAGCGGTTTCTCCACTAGACAGTTGACGCCTGCCGCCAAGGCCTGAAGCAAAGCCTGCGCGTGGAGATCGGCCGGAGTGCATATGTCAACCAGATCTAGCTTCACGGCCCGGATCATCTCTGCAGTGTCAGTGTAAGAGTTGCTGATCCCAAAGCGCCGTGCCGTCGCCTTGGCGGCTCCGTAATCTACATCGCAGACCGCCACGACTTCTGCTTCGAGTACACCAAGCAGAATGGGCAAATGGACCTTATTGGCGATGTAGCCACAACCAATAACCCCAACTCTTGCCTTGTGGTTGGAATCTATTGATCGGGTCACGAATTGCCTACCCCGGGCGAATTTCATTGTTTCCTTAACAGCCGACGAACTGCTGTGCGTACTGCCTCATCCGACGTGTTTCTAGCTTCCCATCCCGCTGCCTTGGCTTTGTTCACATCCAAGCGCACTTCGGGCACGTCTCCACGCCACCCCTGCCGTCCGCCAGCATACTGCATCATGACGTCCGAAAGGCCCATTTCCTCTATGACGATCTGCGCCACTTCGCTGATGCGAGTCGTCGTCGTCGGACCCAAATTGAACACGGCGCATGGAGTGTCAGCATCCAGTTGAGCGTTGCGACAAATAGTCAGCATCCCGTCGATGCAGTCGTCCACGGTAAAGAATGGTTTCTCCTGGGTTCCATCGCCAAGGATTATCAATTTGCGGGGATTGCATTGGAGTTTCTTGATAAAGTCGTGGATTACACCGTGGCCCATGCGCGCCCCCACAACGTTTCCAAAGCGGAATACCCAGGAACGAATTCCGAAGAGGTGCGCATAGGAGCTGAGGAGGCCTTCACAAGCTAGTTTCCCAGCTCCGTAGAAGCAAATGGGGAGCATGGATCCTTGCTCCTCGACCATGCGTTTTCCCCGAGTATTTCCGTAGACAGTCGAACTAGAAGCGAATATTACCTCTTTCACGCCAAAAGTTCGCATCGCCTTAAGTACATTAGCGGTTCCAATGGTGCAGTTCTTCAGATCATGATCGGTCACTCGATTGCCGAGTTGAATGTCTGTGTTACCACCCAAGTGCCACACAAGGTCGTGGCCTATCATAGCCTCCTCCAGCCTATTGACCTGGAGAAGGTCTCCCTCAACGAAACGGAATCGAGGGTTGTCCCGGTGCTGGGCGAGCGACTCTAGCCGTCCGCTGATCAAATTGTCGTACACGGTGACTGAATGCCCCTGGACCATCTGGTAGTCCACAACATGGCTACCGATGAAGCCAGCCCCACCAGTTATCAAGACCCTTTTCCTGTCCGCCGCAATGACCAACTAACGCTGCCTCCAATTACGCTGCCGTCGGGGAACGTGATGCCGCATGGAATCCCCCGAGACTTCCGTGCATGCGCTACGATGGCTGAGGTGCCGCACCCTTCGTCTTCCCCGACGGCCAGAGATACCCAACAGTGACGAAAACCATGATGTAGACAGTAATGAAGAGTCTGCGGGCGGCTAGCAACGGGTGCTGTAGTCCAAGGGCAAAAGTGTGGGGCAGCAAGTGTGATAGGATGCGCCGGAGTAGGTTGACCTCTGCCTCCAGGAGGCTTTCATCTAATCTCGGTGGATAGAGCCGTCGGATCATGCGTCGTTGAAAGCCCACACTTGCGGCGCGATGAGCAATGAATCTGAGGCCTAGGCGGTAGCCATGAACCCGATGCCGGACGCGGACTCGCGGATTGAAGAGGACACGCTTTCCGGAAGCACGGCGAACTCGTATGGAAAAGTCTACGTCTTCGGAAGGGGGGTCAAGCCATGGAGCTCGCCCGCCATCTTGAAGCCCAAATTGTGAAGAGAAGCCCCTGCCATGTTCAAAGGCCTCCCGGCGAAAAGCCATATTCATTCCCCAGGCGTTTCGGATCTCCCTGGGTGAGTCCCACTTCGCCCAGGTGGTGCAGCCCAGTAGCCAATGAAACTCCTCTGGTAACCATGTTACGGGCTCCGCTTCCCACAAGGGCTCGGCAGGACCTGTTACCGCGATAACCGTGGGGTCTTGAAACGTTTGCACCACCTCTGCTGCCCATTCCTTTGACGGTATCGTATCGTCGTCCACGAAGCCGAGAATGTCGCCGTGTGCAGCGGCTGCACCAAGGTTGCGCGCCTGCGAGAGGCCCGGTTCTCCTTGATTGAACTTGATAATCACGGGAAATCCCAGACGGCGAGCGTGTTCCTGAACGGCTTCGGCTAGAGTCTTGCTGCGTTCCAATATAAAAACGGTTTCGAATACAGGGTAGGTCTGGGCTGTCAGGCAGTCCAGCAACTCCCGGATATCGTTCAGGCGATCGAGCGTGTAGGACGTAATGATCATGGAAATGCGAAGTCCATTTCCGATTCGAGAAGTTTCCTTCACGTGGCAGAGTGAGACAACAGGTGCGATACCTCAGAACTCAGTCAGATAGATCGCACCCCGGGTCTATCCCGAAGGAGGCTTAGAGCACTGTGAGAGATCAAGACGGGGAGAGAGTCCGAGTTTGTACCCGGGCTTCCAGGGTCGTCGTTACTCCTTGCGCTCGCCATCACGCCTGGGGCAGCTTACGCGGTCGGCGCGCGATTACCTATCAAGTCGGCTGACTAAAGGGAAGGCAACACTCTACCAAACTTGAGCAGATAGTGAATACTCACAATTGCACTCGCCCCAGCACAATATCGAACGTTGGCGCAGTTCAACGACTCACCCGAGTACTCACCCGGTCCCATTGCCGGCAGACCCGTAGAGTCGTTTGATCGCCACCATGTTGCCAGCTAGGACAGGGAGATACCTAACAACCGGACCCGCCATGACCCAGACGAGGTGAGCGATGGGCCGGAGAATCGGTGGAAGCGGCGACTGGATCCCAGCCCAGCTACCCATACCACGCACGCCATGGCCAACAACACGGTACCCCAACCTCTTCAGGGTTGCAGGGCTCCATATGTGTCTATGCTTTTGATATGAGTTTCCGTCATATTCGTGCTGTTCGTAGGATCCCAGCGGGGTGGTCAGGATGATCTGGAGCCGAGCAACCCGTTCCATCTCATTAAGTAAGCGCTCTCCTCCATCGCGCTCCAGGTGTTCGAGCACCTCCATGCACAATACCACATCGAAGCTGTTCGACCGAAAAGGAAGGAATCGTACGTCACACTGGACGACGGCTGCATACGTGCGCTCACTCCGACACTCCTTCAGATATGGAAGAAAGATGTCGGCACCTACCGACACAAACCGCATACGTCTCCCGATAAATCGCATCGGCTCACCTCTACCGCAGCCGATGTCGAGAACGCTACTCGCCTGCCCATCAATGCTATGCCATACCGTGTTGAGAGCAGTAAAGGGAATGTGGGGGCGTAGCGTTTGAGCGATGCCATAGAGACGATCAGCAAGCATTCCAGCGGTTGGCTACTAGGGGTGAAGAAGCAAAAGTCACGCTCCAACTACCAAGTACGCTCAACACCGAGTCACACAGCGGATCCCATGATGTAAGTTCAACCCAAGTCCGACGCGAAATGATGCAATCCAAGTGTAGTCATCTTCGTACAGACCACGGTAGAAGCCGCCCAGCGATGTGGGAGGAATTTGGGCATTTGCCCGATAACTTCACTAAATAGTAAATTATCGGGCAACCACAGTTCCCTTCTGCTCCGGGAGCATCTCGTGCACTATCGGCGAGGCCCTCGGCGCATTTGAACTCATTGATCCGACCGATTCATTGAGGGCTGATTGTTCGTGCAGATTTCGGAGGCCTACTTCTCACAAAAGAGATTCAGGTACTCCCTCGTTTTTGTCTGCGCAAGCGTCCGACGGACATCGATCGACTCTAGCCCGGCAGAATCTTCGATAGCCCTAACTCGAAAACCAAGGCATGCCAGCTTTCCCAAAAATTCCTCCGGTTCCACCCCTGCAACTCTAAGGTTCACAGGGGAGAACTCCACGATGAGTTTCAATTGCCTTTGCCGACGCAACAGCACCTGGGCCCCATCTAGAGCTGCGAGTTCGGCACCCTCTATGTCCATTTTGATAAGGTGAACGTACGGCCATCCTTCGCTTTCGAGAAATTCGTCCAAGGTAATAGCTTCCACCGTCAAGGGGGGCCCACTTGAGATGCGGGTCCCGTAGAGGCTGTTTGTCCCAGTGCGTCTTTTGCTTTCGTAGAGCGCCCTAATGCCGGCCTTCTCCGCGACAGCCTTCCGCACCGCGACGACATTGTCATATCCGTTGAGTTCAATATTCTTGACCAAAACGGAGTAGCTCTCGGGGGTTGGCTCGAAGGCGTACACTCTTCCCTGTCCTTCTACCAACCTCGCGGCTAATAAAGAATAGTAGCCAACGTGCGCTCCACAATCAACTATTGTCATGCCTCGATGCACATTTAGTTCGAAAAACCTTGTCGTGCCAATCTCATAGGTCCCTGCTAGAAATTCGGGAGCATATTCATACTGCCACGGAGATAATTGCATCAGATGACCGTGAACATTAATTACACTTGTGTTCATTGGAAATAATATCCAGCGACGGACAAGATAGTCTAATCTCTCGCCTAGACAGAAGTTGCCGATGGACAGAGAGGTCAGCCCGGTCAAGCTCACGATTCTAGCCAAGTTTCTGTAGGTGTGCCAGAGAACCTTGTATGGATTCATTGTGAATTCCGAGCACTTCCCAGGCCACAAGCTCCATCTTTCAGGTTCTTGAGTTTAGCGCATGTTAAGTAGGGAAAACATTTCGGTGCCTCACCTTATCTATAGATTTGAACCCGCCCGGCGTCGTAGAAGAGATTGGCCTTTCCTAAGTCTTGCCTTACTTTATCCCACAGTTCATCATCCTCCGAAACCCTCAAGAGGTGACGCCAATAAACTCTCTCCTGATAGTCAAAGATGAGCACTGATCCCTCACCTCGATTCGCTTCCCTAGTGAAACTGTTGGCATAATCGCGCCACAGGGTACGCACTTCTTCAAAATCTTTAACATCAGTCGGTGGCGCCGGGAAATTGACCATGTTGGGTATCAGCCCTGGTGCGTAATAGATCACTTTGTCCGGACCAGTGTATCCTCCGAAGAGTTTGGTCGTTTCTTCCATTCCCTCGACTTCTCGACCTAGGAATTGCGCTGCTGTGGCTTCCGAGAGATGGGTGGCCTGCTGGCTAATCGAGCTGTTATGGGCAACTAGACTAGGAAAGGAGAGAGTCAAGAATACTGCTGAAACTGTTGACGACACGATTTTTCCAGGCCGGCTGCACAGGAAATGCAACACAAGGGGTGCTGCGAGAAAGCTGCCATATAGGATGAACCGGTAGAAATCATAGCCTCCTGGAGATGCAAAGGTGCCTAAGACGCTCGCTGCGGCCAATAATACGTACGCACCAGAAAAGCCAGATGTCGACCCATGGAGGCTGGACCTGATAAAGACGTTTCTTAAGGCCACTACTCCTCCCCCAAAGTAGACCGTTATCCACCAAAACATCTGCACCATTGTTACCCAAAACGGCAGTCCCTCGGTATTTGCTCTCGCTACCCGCGAGATCCAAAAGAACGCAATGCCTTGCTGAAATCTGGTGACTATCTCGGGAAGATACCCCACGACATTTCGAAAGGTCTGCACAGTCCAATAAACACCCCACATTGTTATTAGTGTGAATCCCAAGACAACCACATAGTGCGAAACGATCTGTGATCGTTTGTGCCACCAATTCTCTAAAGGGAATGCGGTTAGAAGCAGGAGGCCAACTACAGAAGAGACAAAGTGGGTCATCGTCACACCCGCCATGATGAGAATGGCAAGTAACCGCTCTCTGATACCTAGTGATTGCTTCCTCGCTAGAACGACGCTCATGAGGGCGACGTATAGCAAAACTCCGAGATAAATAGGATGAAGGTAGAATCTCGACATGACCAGATTACTCTGAACCGCTACAAGTACTGCCAACGCAGCCAAAGGCCGGGATGGAATGAACCTTGAATAGCAAACAAATAGAAGTGTGGAAGTGCTAATCAACCAACTCGAGAGCAAGGGGGTGCGGAGAGTAAGGATGCCCGCGTTGGCAATTGCGGCAACCATAGCACCGACTAATGCCAGCGCAGGAAAATCCCGATATCCCAAAAAGTCAATCCTCCCCGTCTTTTGAATCTGCACGGGGTCTGCCGCTTTTAACCAATCTTCTCCTGCGCCGTAAGAAGTGGCCAGAATCACGGCCCCCACATACACCAAGACGAATAGATTGACCAGGACAGCGGTTTCCCGAGCGGTGCGCACGTGCCACACAAGTAGAATGAGTAACGTCAACCAAACGGTGTAGAGACTGGCGAATAGAGGCAGATTACCGAAGATGAGAAGAGACTGGACAGGCACATATCCCCACGGAGGGACTCTAACTGCGAAGAGCAACAAGCTTGTTAGAATCAACAGCAGCAGGAATAGCCATGATGCAATGCGTTGATTGGTCATGCTGACCTAGGGTTCAGCCCAGTGGCCCGTGACATCTGAACAGTATTGAGGGTTAACCAATGATCGGGACGGCGGTAGATCCAACAGATCGGTTGGGCTGTCCCATCATAGTGACGAACGCAGCGCACAATCTTCCGACGCAAATCGTCCCCCAAGCGAAAGATGCCCGTTATTCAAACCCATGCCGCTCCCCGAAGACGGACCCCCTAAACACACCACTACCGAATTAGTTGTTACGCACTGGCCATTCACTCAGACACTAGTGCTTTGATATGGCTTCATCTAATACTCGCTGGAGTGCCTCGTCTCTCTTCCGAAGGGAAAACCTTCCCGACTCAACTTCCCAACGGGCGATTCGTCCCATCCGTTGACAAAACTCCCGATTCTCTATTAGAAAACAGGTGCAGTGCACCAAGTTCTGCACCACCATTGGGTCCACTCGGGCCAGGACCTCGGGGAAACGCCTACTATGGCCCCATGGAGCTCCAGGATCGAATTCAGGAGCTAGTCTAGATTTCGGCACAACAAATCCCGTCCTGCCGTCTTCCACCAACTCTCTACTACCCCAAACATCTAAAGTTACGACCGGGAGCTCGTAACTCATCGCTTCAATGAACACCATGCTTGGGGTGAAGTGAGAGGGCAACAAGAAAATGTCCGCCCTCTGAAACTCCATTTCCAGTTCGCGTCCAGTCAAGACGCGATCTATGAACTCCAAGCCTGGGGTACCATCAAACTGCGCCCGGATACTTGTAGGTACGTCCGATCTCACAACCAACTCAACATTGTGGTAACGTTGTCTAAGAATCACAAAAGCTTCAAGAGCCTCCTTTCCACCTTTATACTCGAACTGCCCTGGAATATTTGCCGACCCGACAAATAGGATTCTTACTCGACTCTTGCAGAAACGTTTGACGAATTCTTTCTTGGGCACCGCCGGATAAACCACCTGAACTTTGTCGTGCAACTGCTCGCGACCTAAGCTCTGCACCAGTGCGCGCTTCGCGGCTTCGACATGCGCGAGAATCCTTCGGCAATGCGCGGCGAGCAACACATTGGCAACGAGACTCCGGTACTTTTGGAAATGCCACTCGGGCCCTACCAAAATCGCCGGCAATTCGGCTTGGATATCAAGAACCCATGGCTCTGGTCTCAACACCATGTGCGTAACAGCTAGCGTTAGGTCAGCATCCGGTGGCGCGTGTCGAAACCTCCGGACATAAGCCATAAGCAGATCTATCGGAATCCCTTGCTGGCACAACCAACCGCGCAGCCAGTAATTGGATCCGCGCTTAGCTAGCCGCTTGACGAACGCATCCTCAAACCTAGTAGTCGAGATAAACTCATAGCCACTTGGCGGATTCGCAATCAAGTTTGAGTAGCTCAACGGAAGCTTCCAAGCGGGTTCGATATATACTCGGTTCATCGATTTGGGGGCAAGCCCTTCTTATGAGGAAAGCACAATAGAACTATTCTAGAACACTGTCCAGAAAGTATCGATGCTTGATGAACGGCGGTATGTGCTCGATGCTTGATGTCGATTCTCACCCGACGCTACTTTCGCCGCGGAGTCTCTTTACCAGGCGACATCTCATCAAGACCCTGATGCAGGCCATCATCGGGCACAATGCTAATGGTCGACCATTCGCGTGGACGTACACGGGAGATCCGGGCCATGTTGCCTAACCGTGCTTTCGGGATGCTACCCTGAGTCGACCACAGTCACCATATCAATTTTTGGGTTCATCCGGTAAAACCGGGAAAGCCATACGAACGGATGCCTTCACGGCGGAAGCCTTGGCAGAGGCTCTTTTTAAGCCATCGGGGTCCATGGGCTCCGTACGCCTGAGTAGCGAACACACGTACAGAAGGGCCTCTACCTCCCCCGGGACGCCGTGCGCCTGCCGGCCCGTAGGGACCATCCTCCCACTTCCTCGGCCGTCAAGGGCAAGGCCTGCGGCCCGCTGCGCGGACCTTGACCGCCTCAGTCGTTGGAGAAACTACATCAGCCAAGGCCGGCAGGCGCTCTGTCCTCAACATCCCCAACCATTTTGGCGGCTACCCCGGTTTTGCCGGAAGAACCAATTTTTGATTGATAGGTACGCGAAAGCTTCCCTTCTATAATGGATCTTGTTCGAGTGAAAGACTCAGGGAACTATGCTTCCCTTAAGAGGTGACACCGACTCGAAAGTCTTGTAAGAGAAGGGCGACGCTGCAACCCGGGTCTTGATAAGTTCTTGTTCGATCCACTTGTAAGTCAACTTCAAACCTTCCTCAAGCGAGACAGATGGTTCCCATCCAAGAACACGTCGAAGGCGTGAGTCATCGCTGTTCCTTCCGCGGACGCCTTGCGGCCGACTCAGATCGTATCTCTTCCGTATTGTCTTGTTGGCAATCCGGGCCACGATTTCGACCAACTCATCCACTGAAACCAACCGATCGGTTCCAAGATTGAGGGGCTGACCATAATCCGAGCGGATGATTCGGGAAATACCCTCTACACAATCATCGACGTACATGAACGAGCGCGTCTGTTGACCATCGCCCCAAACTTCGATCTCATCGCTATCCTGCGCTAGAACGATCTTGCGACAGATGGCAGCTGGCGCTTTTTCTCTGCCACCCTGAAATGTACCCAGAGGTCCATAAACGTTATGAAAACGCGCAATTCGAGTTTCCAGGCCACAGTCCTGCTGATAGTAATGGCAGAGCTTCTCTGCGAAAAGCTTCTCCCAGCCGTATCCTTCCTCTGGCTGCGCGGGATATGCATCCTCTTCTCTAAGCGGTTCAACATTTGGGCTGTCCTGCTTATGAGCAGGATATACACATGCCGATGAAGAGAAGAGAAACCGAGATACGCCATTTATCCGACTCGCTTCGAGCATATTTACGTCCATCAACACATTGTTCCGCGCAACATCCGCATGATATGCGGTTATATAACCGATTCCGCCCATGTCGGCCGCCAGATGATACACTTCGTCTATCCCTCTTGTTGCAACCAGACAATTGTCTCTTCGCCGCAAGTTCAGCGACTCAAATTCGTTGGCAGGAGATGGCTCGTACATAGGATACTTGATATCAACGCCTCTCACCCAGTAGCCCTTCGCAGTCAGATACTTGACCAAATGGTGCCCGATGAATCCTCCAGCGCCAGTCACCAAGACGCGCATGCGTTTTCCTCCTCAACTACAAGGCGGGCCAGATTGAACGCCGCCTGAACTTTCGAGTTTTCTTCCGTGGCGAACAGCGGAGGTCGAATGCATCAATGTGCTCATCCGAAGAAACCAAAAATGTCTGCTGCGTGCGTCACTCCTGAAGATGTTTGTCTAACTGTGGAACCTGCTTTGAAGGATCACTTCTAGGTGCAGCGAAATGCAAGGGACCCAACCACACTCGTTTTGTGCGACCGCCAACTCTTCAAGTATCTCATAGCCGTTCCCCTCGTTGTCTAAGTTCATGCTGGAGCGGCGTGGGCGCGGATGATGTCGTCCTCGACCTCCAAGGTCCAATCCGGGCGTTTGGCGAGGATGGGATTCCGCAGTTGTTCGCGTGTCGGGTAGCCATCCTTGCCCGTGAAGCAGCGAGCGTCGTCGACCAGCACAACGTGCTACGCTCATGGTGATCGAGAATGGCAGCCACCTCCTTGACGACGGGAGTTTCACAGTCGCCCCGGGCGGTGACACCTGACCAATGAGCGTCAAGCCAGAAGAGACAGGGGCCGCCGATCCCGGCTAGGATCTCGGGGAGCACTTGGCCGCTGTCGCCCTGGAGGATGAATATGTGGCCGTACCGTGCGAAACGGATCGCCGTCTTCCGGTACAAGCTAGCGTCGAGCTCGATCGACGAAATGCGTCGGAACTTTCGTCTGACCGCATTGATCATGTCACCGCGAAGGTCCCAGTCTCGATGAGCTCATCGATTGCGAAACGCTCCGCGTACCGTAGAAGAACCTGTTGCTTGACGACGGGTGGCGGAGGAATCGGCTTCCCGGCCGCAAGCCAGAACAGCCGTGCCAGAGGGAGGCGGCTAAAACTAGGAACGAACCCAATGTTGAGGCGGGCTAGCGCGAGCCACGAACCCTGAAGCCAAGCCTGCGTTGGATTCACCTGTCGCTTGCGCCCACGCGCGAAACCAAATCTGAGCATCGTGCCCCGTCTAACCAGGAGGATCCTGGGGGACCGAGCCATGGTCTTCTCGCGGAGTCGATCACCTCCAGATGATCCCTGATGGCTGCGATGTAGCGGTGGCAAGTTCTGTCAGGTATCAATCCAACCACGATGGTGTACTTTGCTAGTTCGTAGGCTAAGAGGGTAGCCGTTGGGGCCGAGCCTCCTGCCCATCACAAAGGCAGTGGCCCCTCGCCTCCACGCAACGAGGAGGATATCGATTGCTTTATCGATATTCCTGATCGAGATTCATGGATGATTCGTGTCATCTCTTTCAAAAGGGTGCATGATATGGTTTCGTTCTTCACAGACGCACCCCGCCTCACGACTCGCTCAGAAGTCAACCATGACTTTCGCGCCTTCGAAGTCAAAGTCAAACGGCATCTCCCGCAGACCCTCCTGGGCCATGGCGTGCCGCAGCTGCCCTTTGTGGGAGTTGGGCGCATAGAAGAGGAAAAACCCTCCGCCCCCCGCTCCCATGAGCTTGCCGCCAAGGGCGCCGTTGTCCCGGGCGACTGTATATAACCGATCGATCCGTGCGTCGGAGACCTTGCCGGACCGGCGCTTCTTGTTCTGCCAGTGCGCGTCCAGCAACTCGCCGAATCGATTGAAGTCCCCAACCTCAAGGGCGGTTTTGATCTCAATCCCTAACTCCTTGGTGCGGTGCAGGCTCTCGACAACGTGCTCTTTAACATGCACCGTGTCTCGCTTCTGCTCTTCCAAAATATCCATACTGCGGCGCTGAACGTTGGTGTAGAAGAGCAGCAGATTGCTGCGAAGCTCATCCAACAGATGCGCAGAGAGAGGCACGCGCGTCACAGACACGGTACCTTGTGGGTCGATCTCCATACAGGCGATCCCACCAAACGCGGCCGCGTACTGATCTTGCTTGCCGACAGGGCTGCCGACCATGTCGATCTCAATACGGCAGGCTTCCTCGGCAAGGTGATCCGGAGGCACGTGCTCACGCCTGAATGCATGGAGGGCCCGCAGCAGGGCGACAAGGAAACTCCCGGAAGAGCCCATCCCTGTCCCGGCAGGTACGTCTGCCATGGACACGATCTCGACCCCCCGGTCCACCCCGGTTAGCCGCATCGCCTCGCGTACGAGCTCATGCTGAACCTCGTTCATGTTCTCGACTGTCTCAGATTTCGAGTACTTGACGCGAATGAGGTCATCCACCTGAGGACGGTTCAAACTGATGTACACATATTTGTTGATGGCTGCGCTCAGTACAAAGCCTTGGTGGCGCGAGTAGTACGAGGGGAGATCTGTTCCGCCACCACCCAAGGGAATGCGTAGCGGCGCTCGAGTAAGGATCATGTGTTTGCCCCAAGCTTCTTACGCGAGCCGGTTAGACAGAGCTCGAATATCCCCAACTGGACTAGAGCCTCGAACTCATGCAGTCCGGCCAGCGATCCAACCTCGTAGAATCGCTGTGCTGTCTCGTAGGCGAGCAGTTGCCTTCGTCTTATGAGAGGCTGGTACACGGAGGAGAGATCCACGACTGTGCCCTGTGGAATCTGTCCAAATGCTTCCCGGCGAAAAGCTGCGACTCCGAAGTCAATGTGAACCATTTCGGGGAGCTTCCGCTCTTTGTCATAGATTCGAACGGTGTCACCGTCGACGACAACGTTGCTCCGATCCCACTGATCCGCGTTGCGAAAGACCACCATGAGCCCGAGGCGGTCGCTGCCCAAGAAATGCGCCATGATCCCGGGGAAATCAATTATGGAGTACGTGTCGCCGTTGACGACGAAGAACGAATCGTTGAGGAGGTCCTCGACGTTCTTGATCGCGCCGGCGGTCCCCAGCAGCTGTTTCCGCTCAAACCCATAGCGAATAGACAGGCCAAATTCCCGCCCATCACCGAAGTGGTCAACGATTTGCTGTCCGAGATACCCCACGCAGAGGACAACATCGTCCACCCCGCTCGCGCAAAGGGCCTCAAGTTGGTACTCCATGAACGGTCGCCCGCAGATGGGGACCATGGCCTTCGGAATGGAGTGAGTCATTGGGCGGAGCCGAGTTCCCAGCCCCCCGGCCAGGATCACGGCCTGCAGTGACATGGCTCCGCCCTCCACGGTGCTGGTAGCTCTCCGTGCCCTTCGCCTCGTATACCGAATTGGTGGACCGGACTCCCCAATCTAGAAGCGGCAGCTCTACCTAGAACGGCACAAGATCGAGAACGTCCACCTCGGTCGGTGTGACCCGCGCGAGCACCTCTAGAAGAATCCGGACACGGCCCGATGGGGACAGTTGCCTATCGAAGATCCCTTCGAGACCCGCGAACGGGCCCGCGCGCAGGCGAACCCGTTCGCCCGCTTTGAACGGCATTCCAGGTCGGATGAACCCGAACTCAGCCACCCTAGCCTTGATCTCCGCGATGAACTCGTGGGGAACAGGTACGGGGACATCCCCGTAAGCGAGGATGCGCTTGACCCCAGGCGTCCATCTCACGGCAGTCCACGCAGCTGGCTCATGAGGCATCGTTGCGAACAGGTACCCAGGGAAGAGCGGTTGCAGTAGGGTCCATTTGTGCTTGCGGCGGCGGCGCGTGACTTGGATCAAGGGGACGAACACCTCAAGCAAGGCCACTCGTCGATGGAGATGGAACGAGACGCGCTTCTCATGAAACGGCTTCGCGTGAACAACGTACCATTCCGGCCCACAAGGAACTGGTTCGTTCATCACGCTCCTGCCAAATGCAGTTCAGACGGCGTTGTCTGCACGAAGTTCAACTCCACCAAAGTATCTCCACGATGGTCAAGCTGGACTTCCCTATCGCAGGATCAGCGTGAGCGATGACGTTAGGTTGATTGAAAGGGGGACAGCGTCAAGTTGAGTGGAAGTTAAGTGGAAGGTTGAGTCCATTAATACTCCGAAATCGTGGAATTTCCTTCAGGACGGCGAAGAAAGTTTTGAGGTTATTTGCAAGTACTCCTGCTGGTTGCGCGCGAAGGATCCCCTACAGGGCTATGACCTCCAACCATAGGTGGAGGCTTCGGTAAGGCGCGGGACTACCACTTTGAAACAGCAGGAATTCAACCTTGACCCGCTGGCCGGGGTGGCGCGGGGAGAAAACAGCTTTCGATTCCCACTTCTGGGCATTCACCAACGCAATGGAACCGAACGTCGCAAGAAGCTCCGAACCATCCCTCACCTGGATGGAGTAGTTCGCCGTGCGACCTTCGTGGTTGACCACGCCAAGGATCACCTCGCCTGGCTGACCAACAATGAGCCGCCGCGGATACCCTTCTGCCTTCCCACCCGGGCCCAAGACGTAGAACTCTGTAAACGCTTCACCGATCCGGGACCCGCCGAGCACCCCGAACCGGAATCCGAGGAGGAGCACCACTGCGATCACCCCTGCCGAGACCCCAAGTGTCGTCCAGGGCAAACCGCGAATCGCTCCTAGGACCGGCCTAACATCTGCTGGAAACCGTTCGGCCTCAGGTAGCTTCTTCCGCTTCGCAGCCGCGGCGAGGGAACATCCGGCTATGAAGAGCGTCAACGCGGTGAGGATCGGGGCGAGCCGGATCCCCCACGGAGTGTAGTTGAGCACGAGACCGAGCAGTGGGGTCACCGCCAAGCTCAACCCCAAGCTCAATGCGAGTCGCTCGATCCCCTCGAGGTCCGTCGCACGCGGATAGAGCGCGGCGATGAGCGCATACCCTGGGAAGAAGAGGACGAACGGAAGCCCAAGCACAATCCGCATCCAGTTCCCGGGGAGTGCCGCGATCACGATGAGCAACACCACAGTGCCCAGCCCAATCGCCACGAGGTCATCCAGGTACCGCACGGTGGCACAGGATTTCTGCGGGGGCGCAGAGAGTCCTGTGTTGTCCAGTCAGGGAGGCCCCTGTATAATGGCGGAGCAATGCGGCCCCTGTCAGCCTATACGCGAGTCGGTGCAGTTCTTCTCATTGCCGGCATCGTCGCCACGCCGGTATTCTACGTAGTGGCCGGCTCCGTTCCGCTCACCGCGCTTGCACTTTCAGCGATCCTACTGGGTGGCATTGCACTCTTGCTCGATCGCAGCCTACCCGCTGTCCCACCCCAGGCGGCCGCACTCCTCCTGGAAGCCGGCCTCGACAACCTCTCCAGCCTGCTGGAGGAACTCGGAGTCGACGCAAAGGCGATCTACCTGCCGGCGTCGCTCGCGGGGGGAAAGCCACGGGCCCTAATCCCGCTGCATTCGAACGCGGTCCGGCCCGAAATCACGCGGGCGCTCCCTCAGCGCCTGCTCGTTGAGTTCGGCCCAAACCCCGACGATGTCGGCCTGCTTGTGGCGACCCCGGGGACAACCGCCCGCCGGTTCCTCGAGGGTTCTCCAGGTTCGACATCCGCTGAGCTGGAGGCGGCATTGGCGAGAGTGCTCATTGGGGCCCTGGACCTCGCCACATCCGTGCAGGTCGCGCAGGAAACCGGAACCGTTGCCGTGAACATCGCGGGCATCCGGCTCGCCGACCAGGACGTGTGGGTCTACCGCTCGCTCGGCACGCCAATCGCCTCTATCGTCGCGGCGCTCGTCGCTGAAGGCATCAGCGCACCAGTGACGATCCGCTCCGAGGAACATGCCGCAGACCGCGCGACGGTGCTGCTTGAAGTCCTGCGGTGAGAGTACCCCGTGCGGAAGGGGCAATTCTGGTGCATGGGGTGGCACACTGCCAGGTGGTGATGCGGTGGTCCTCTACAACCGCTACCTCTTGACCGTTGGAACACTATTCGCCGTGAGCACAACCATCCTCGCGGCGTACGGACAGGACAAGCTCGACGCCTACTTCACCGGCTACGTGATCGAGTACTTGATCGCGACGCTCCTGTTCGTCTATCTCAACCCCAAAGCTCGCCGCCTCCTGGACGCCATGGGCTACGTCATGTTCGGCGGGTTCGCGATAATTGTCGCGCTCAAAGTCATTGCCATCTTGAAGGGGTCGTAGGCACAGTGCGTGGGGCACCTCGACGGACGCTGGTCATCCTTGCGTCGGTCTTGACGCTCTCTTGGCTCGGCGTCTCCTCCGCCATACACTTGGCATCCCGCCCCGCCATCGCCACCCGCCACGAGGACCCAACCAAGGCGGTAGCTGACCCCGACCCTACATCCATCTTCGAGTGGTACCGGGGGGCGCTCTCCCCATTTACGACCGGGCAGGTCCAGGAAGGGAGGCGGCTGATCAGCGCCCTCAATGGGGCGACCCTTCCCGCAGACCTTCAGGGAATTGTGCGGGAGCTGAACGGCTTTCTTCTCGACGCGGGCACCACGCTTGAAGCGGCGGATGCGCTGCTGCGCCAAGCCTCCGCGCTGATTGCGGCGGGAAGGCTAAATGAAGCGAAACCCGTGCTTGCGCAACTGGATCGCCTTGCGCGGCAGGGAAGCGTGCTGCTTGATGGTGGGGTGCAGAACTTCACCGACCTTGCGCGACGTACAAACCTCGAGGCACTCCCGCTAGATGGGCCGCAACGACGTGCCTACCAGGATCTGCAGCGCCTCGCTGCCCGTACCAAAGCCCTGTTGATCGCCTACCGGGTTGCCACCCAGGATCCACGCGCGACGACTGCCCTCGCCAAACTGCTCCCCTACCAGACCGCTATCGATCTGTCCGTCCCCTCAAGCGCGTATCCCGGTCGAGAATTCACTGTCAGCGGCGCCGTGCGGGAACAAGGCCCCGTGCCCTCGCGGGGCCGCAGGGTCACCTTGCTTCTTGACGACCAGGTGCTTGCCACATTCCCTGTCGGACGCTTCACTCGACAATTTTCTCTTCCCAACGGTATTCCCACTGGTCAGCACCGCCTCGGTGCGGTGGTCGCCGCGAAGGACAGGTATCTTGCTGCCTCCGTCCAGAAGGTGTTTCGCATCAGTCAGGCCCCGGTCGAGCTGCACCTGCGCACGGCTCAGTATGCACTGGCACCGGGTCGCCTTGTGATTACGGGGATCGCTACATCAGCATTCGGACCCGTTCCGACGGCGAAGGTTCAGGTCCACTTCGGACCTGTGAGTGGCGAGGGCCAGACGTCCACGACGGGGGAGTTCCAGGTCTCGATGGCCCTACCCGCAACGGTGCATCTGGTAGGGCCGGAGGCCGTCTCGGTCCGCTTGGTCCCCACAGAACCCTGGCATGCCTCAGCCGAGCAACACCGCGACCTGCTCGTCATCAATCTCATCACTACCGGGCTGACGGTTCTGCTCGTGCCGGTCGCAGGGCTCGCTTACGGCACAACGCGACGGAGGGGGAGACCCCCGAGCTCGCCCCTGGCTCCTCCCGTCCAGGTCGCATCGAGTTCATTGGCACTTGTTCCCGTAGAGGGGCGTCCCTTAGGTACGGACGCTGACCAGATGCTTGCCATCTACCTCGACGCCCTCCGACGGGTCCAATCCGCCACGACCACACCGCTCCAATCCAGCACGACCTTGCGAGAGTTTGCCACATTGGTTCGCTCGAAACTCCACAGTGACACATTCTTGCAAATGACGGGGCTAGCCGAAGTCGCCCTCTACTCATCCCACCAAATTACTCAGGCGCAGTTCGAACGGGCCCAGCACCTCAAGCACGAACTGGATCAGGAGCTCGCCCGTGCCATCCATTAGGTTCCTGGTCACGACTGGGGTCATCGCAATCCTGAGTGTCGCCGCCACCCTGTGGGTGCTCCCATCTGCGACCGAGTTTGCTAACTCTAACCCCTCTTGGAATGGGATGCAGGTGGCCCGCAGCGAATTTGGCATGACGCCCGTCTCATCGCTGGACCTGCTCCCGGCCCAAGGCAGGGGCACAGCACTCGTGATTATCCCTGCGGTTCCCCTCTCCCCGGCTAGCCTGGATGCGCTCAAGCAGTATGCCGAACATGGGGGCGTCCTGATCGTGATGGACAACCTCGGGCTTGGCAATCCCCTCCTCGCGCGCCTGGGAATCCCCGCGCGGTTCAACGGGCAGGTGCTGCTCGATCCCCTGTTCAATTTCAGGAACCGGCGATTGCCGAAGATCACCGAGCTGGGGGCCGGGCCAAGCGCTGAGGGGGTCGCAAGCCTCGTGCTCAACCACCCGACGGTAATCACGAACACAGCTGGGATGACAGTGATGGCACGGTCCTCACCCGTGAGCTTCCTGGACCGGAATGGGAACGGACGTCGCGATGCGGACGAACCGACCGGGCCGCTTGTGGTGGCGGCCCTTCAGCCGATCGGGGCAGGATCCCTCGTCCTGGTCGCTGATTCCAGCTTGTTGCTGAACGGCATGCTTGAACTGGGCGACAACCGCCGTTTCATACGCAACCTCTTGCAGATGGCCGGTGAGGGAGCACAGATCTATCTGGACGAGGCGCATCTGCCCCGCGGGCCGCTGGATGTCGCCAAGAACGAACTGGCCCGTGTTCGGAGCGTGCTGGGAACCACTCTCATCACTTTGGCCACCGCCGCGGTAGTCCTGGCGATCCCGCTGGCTTTGCTTTGGAGATCCCCCTGGAGGTAGCATGATGGCACAGAGTTCACAGGCGTTGCACGAGGTGCCCGCCAGGATCCTCGAGGCGGTCTCGCGGATCGTGATCGGGAAGGACGAGGTCAAGACTCTGCTCATGGCCGCTTTGCTCAGTGGAGGCCACGTGCTGATCGAAGGGATGGCCGGAACCGCGAAAACCCTTCTCGGGAAAACCTTTGCACTGGCCATCGGGGGCCAGTTCAAGCGGATCCAGCTGACCTCTGATCTCCTCCCCACCGACGTGACCGGCTTCTACCTCTACACCGCCAAAGGAACCTCCAAGTTTATCCCCGGCCCGATCTTCGCCAACATCGTGCTGGCCGATGAGCTGAACCGCACGACGCCACGAACACAGGCCGCGTTCTTAGAGGCCATGCAAGAACACCATGTGACCATCGAAGGCACGCCGCATCCGATAGAGGAGCCGTTCATGGTGATTGCGAGCCAGCTGCCCACCGGCGGGCCCGGAACCTACGCGCTTGCGGATGTGCAGTTGGATCGGTTCATGTTTCGCGCCTGGAGCGGCTACCCGACCCTCGATGAAGAAGCGCAGGTCATCAGCAACATCGACAAGCTTGAAGAACCCGCGATCGAACCGGTGACCAGGCCAGAGACCATCCTGGCGTTGCGCGGGCAAGTCCAAAAGGTCTATGTGGCCGAAGACGTCCGACGATATCTTGTGGCGCTGGTTGCCCGGGTCCGAGAAGATCCCGAAGTCATGACCGGCCCCAGCCCCCGAGCCACGATTGCCCTCTACAAGGGCAGCCGCGCCCTGGCCTACCTCGATGGACGCGACTACGTGCTACCCGACGATGCGAAGCGGTTGGCTCCGGCCGCGTTGGGCCATCGGGTCCACGTCAAGTCTGAAGCGGAGATGGATGGGCTCACCCCGGCCACGATCGTGGAACGCGCGCTCCAAGATGTCGCGGTCCCCACACTCACCGCATGATTGCTCGGACCCTCCCCACCCTTTCCAAGTGGATCATGACCGCCATCGTGGTCGCGGCGCTGCCCTTCCTGAAACCCTCGCTATTCGTTGTTGCAGCTGCCCTGCTCATACTGCGCATCAGCTTGATTCCGGGTCGCTCTGTGCCCTACGAACTCTTCGTGATCCTGCTTACGACTCTGAGCCTCCCGGTTCTGGTGCGCTCGATCTGGCCCCACGCAGTCCTGGCCGTGTTGCTGGTCCTCCCCGCGTTGCCCTGGCTGACGGACACGTTGCGCCGAGGTTCACGCCGTCACACGGTCTTGATCGCCACGGCGTTCCGGAAGGCCCTGGTGCGCCTTCCAGCTGGTAGAGGAGCAAGCCCGTATCTGATCGCCCTCACCGCCGGTCTGCTCGTCGTCTGCCTAATCGGAATTGTCGCCAGCCAGCCCGTGCTCGCGGGTGGAGCCCTCCTCCTGCTGGGATTTCTCTGGGGCCTGGTCGCACTCTCCTATAGGCGGGTCCCCGCCCAGTTCGTGGTGGTGCGACCACCCACCGTACGCGTCCTCGCGCGAGAGACCCTGGATATCCCTATCACGCTCAGCGCTCGGACCCTGTTCCCTCTCAATATCAGCCTTGAGCCCCCGAACGCCTGGACCACAATCGTTCCCACGATCGAGACCCTCAACGGCGAAGGTCTGCGGGTCAAGGTCACAGTCACCCCGCCGCTGGCCGGGCCATCGACCGTCTCCGTCTCCGCTGGTGCGTTCGACCCGTGGGGGTTGACGATTCTCAAGCAGCACGTGGACCTCGTGCACCTGCGCGTGATCCCGCGCGCGGCATACGCGACCTGGCTGGCAAGACGATACTTGGAGGAGACAAAGGGAGGCTCGCTCGCGCTCACGACGGGATCTGGGACTACCCAGATGGGGCGCGGGCGGAGGGGGCTTGATTACTACGGGGCGCGGCCCTATGAACCAGGAGATGGACTCAAAGACCTGCTCTGGAAGCAGATGCTGAAGCTGAACCAGTACGTCGTCAAAGAACGCCGAGACGACCAGAGCGAACCCGTCCTTATCGTCGCCCGCCTGCAAGCCGCCGACCCCGAGGGTGCGGACTGGCTCGCCTACAGCCTGCTCACCGCCGCCATCACCCTGGCGCGCGACGGAGTGCCGATCGCGTTTGCAGCGTATACCGGCACTGCAGTCATGAGCGCGACGCCTCCCCTGTCCCCCCGCTCCGCGGTGGTCCAGGCCTTGGAGCTGATTGAGCGCATCCAGGTCACCCCGCGGCCTCGGCGCATGCTTGAAGCCCCGGTGGTCGCCCGACTTCGCCGCACGATCTCGCGCCTTGCGACTAGCCGGACGGACCCCGCGCGACGCCTCGCGCGCGTGCTGAGCTTCGAGTATGCGGCGCTCCAATCACGCGCGCGCGCGCATCCGGCGTCCGCCGCGATTCGACGCGCCGTCGGGCTCCTGGCTCCGCCAGCGACCGTGTTGCTTGTCGCTGACGCTCCTGACGAACGTGACGTCTTGGACGTCGTGCTGGAACGCGTACAGGGCGTTGGCGTCCATGTGATGCCGTCCATGCCAAGACTCAATCCTCCCGTGGCAGGGACGCGCAATGAACTGGGGCGGGCCCGTGCTGGAAGCGGAGTGGGTTAGCCAGCCCTATGCATCCGTTGGCCCACATGTTGGCGGGCGCGGCGATCGGGCAAATCCTGCCCACGCCCGGCGGCGCCTTCGTCGGAGGGGTCCTCAGCCACTTCGTCCTGGATGGCATCCCGCACACAGAGGGTAAAACGTTCAGGACCCGGCCCGACGACCGCTACGGATTGGACCTGCTGGAAGCCGCCCTCGAAGCTATCGTGGGAACGCTCCTGCTCGCGTGGATCATTCGCGCTTGCCCAGGGGTGCACGCGTGGTCGATGGGCATCGGCGCGGTCGCGGCTCTCCTCCCTGACCTGATCGACCTCCCGATGCACCTACTGTTTCGGGTCACGGTCCTCCATGTCGCTCGGCTCCATTGGACCGTTGGACGTCGCCATGCGCTGTGGGGAATCCTGACGCAGCTAGCGGTGATTGCCGCCGCCGCGACCTACCTGTGGCGGGTAACGAGGTGTGGGTGAGAGTCCGAATCCGTGCTCAGTCGCCTCGAAGAGAAACGGGAAGCGGCAGCCTCACGTGCTCACCGCATTGTGGCAACAGACGAGATCTGCTGCACGTGGCGAATCATGCCAGCCCTTCTCCTTTCGCCGCGGCTGCCAGCCGAGCGTCAAAAGACAGGAAAGTCAGTTCGGGCAGCTCGCTCTGAAGGCTTTTGGCTACTGCCAAGTGCCAAAGATCGGCGCCCCGTAGCGGCCACCTGGACGATAGGTCCCGCACGACTTTCCAGTCGGGCCCGGCATTCAAGCGCCGCCAGGGTCCCCCTTCAAGAGCCTCGCGCGCGGCGGCCACGAGCACTTTGGCCAGGGCGCGCTCGCGCGCAATTCGTGCGATCATGGCATGCACTTCAGCCCAGGCCAAGGTGGAAAGAACATGCACCGCTGAACTGCGCGCGCGCTGACTCGCTTCATCACTGTGCTTGTCTTGAAAGAGGGCTGACAGGATTGCAGAACTGTCCCAATAGACTGCACCCGTAGCCTCAGGACTCACGTGTTACGGTCCTCCTGCAACCATTTCTGCGCCACACCTTCCTTGAGGGGGAGAGGCGGGGGAAGATTCCGCATCTCGCGATGCATTGGCTCCATAACCCCGGCATCTTCTAACCGACGGACGCGCTCCGCCAGAGACAGGCTGCGCACGGAAATCGGCGAAAGCCTGGCAACAGGACTGCCTCGCTCCGTGATAACCCATTCCTGCCCACGCTGGACATCGCGAAGCAACTTGCTCAGTCGCGCCTTGGCTTCGCGCACCCCTGTCCTTCTCGTCTTCACGGCGACCACCTGTAGAAAATGTGGACTCTGTGACTACAACAATATTGTAGTTACGGTGGTCACCGCTTGTCAAGCGGGCAGATGGATCAGGTACCGCTCATCATGTGCGCCTATCGGGCCCGTGTCGTGGCATCATCTGCATATCTAGCGCGCAGCCACTCTCCCAACGTCGTCGCCAGCTCCATGAAGTCGATCGGCTTTGTGAGATACGCGCGTGCCCCGTTCTCGAACCCTTGCACCATATCCTCATCGGTCTTGGCGGCCGTGAGGAAGATGACGGGGGCCCGCCGGGTCCTGGGGTCTGCCTGCAGGGCCGCACAGACCTCGAGCCCCGATTGCTCCGGCATCCGCACGTCGAGGAGAATGGCATCGGGCTCAAAGCTCTTGGCGACCGCGAGTGCTTCCGCTCCTCTGGCGGCAGTCCGCACCTCACAGTGCCAGCTCATGAGCAGGTTCTCCAGTAACTTCAAGTTCAGCGGCTCATCGTCCACCGCAAGGATCTTGGGCTGCCGGGTCCCGATGTAAGGACTCAACGGAGTCTCAGTCGTCGTCATGTCTACCCTCTCCCTCTCGTTCTGGTGAGCGCGGATGCGCTCACAGCCTCATCTCTGTTCGTCCATCTGCTTCGCGCCGGAGCGGGTCTCGCGACTCGTCCACCCAGCTCCCTCGCTATCTCACCCGGACCGATCACGGGCATCACCCCGAGTGCATCCACCTCCCTGCCCACGCAGTAGCGCCTGATGTGCCCCCACAGCTCGGCGCACGCACGGGATCAGGATCCCGCGGCCTCCTTCGACCCTCGCGCGAAGTAGCGTTCGACCTCGAGGGCGAAGGTGCGTACCGAGATCGGCTTCGAGATATACCCGTCACACCCGGCAGCGAGGAAGCGCTGCCGATCCCCAACCATCGCCTGAGCGGTCATCGCGACGATCGGCACGTCTTTCATCTCGGGTAAGGTCCGCAGCTGCGCGAGCACTTCCAACCCATCAAGATCAGGCAACTGCATGTCCAGCAGGATCAGGGCGGGAGGCTGCGCTTGGGCGATGGCGAGCGCTTGACCGCCGGTCGCGGCCTCCACGACCTCATAGCCGCAGGCCGTTAGAATAGCTCGCGCCAGCTTCAGGTTCACCTCGTTGTCATCCACCAAGAGGATTGTGCGCGTCATCGATAACCTCCGTCGGTCTGACAAGGATACGCCCGACTTCCGCGACGAGTTGCCGCGGATGGGTGGCGTTCTTGAGCTTGATGTCCTTGACCTGGGTCGCGAGGAATGCCCGCCTCGATGCTCAGGTCTTTGGCGGTCAGGAACACGATGGGGATGCCCCGGGTGCGCACGTCCCCCCGGAGCGTCGCGATCACCGCGAACCCGTTGAGATCGGGCATCAGGAGGTCCAAAATGACCAAGGGCGGCCCCATCCCTTGACCGGGGCGACGTCTGAGGACTAATCACTTGGCACATGATCGGGCGGAAACCCCGGGACCTGCCTTCGATCAACGCTGCCCGTCCCGTCCACCGCATTCCTTGCAATGTCCTCTCGGCGGGCTTCATCCGAGACAAAAGCGGCGACTACCGCAGCGTCCCACTGCGTCCCGGCCCCCTCACGCAAAATCTCCCAGGCCCTGGCCCGCGGGAGCGCTTTCCGGTAAGGCCGATCTGTTCGCATCGCATCGAAGGCGTCCGCGACCGCGACCACGCGCGCCCCAATCGGGATGGCCTCCGCGGCCAGCCCATCCGGGTACCCACTGCCGTCCCAGAATTCGTGGTGCCCCCGCACGATGGGGCTAATGTCGGCGCCAAACCGCAGCGGGCGGCAGATCCGCTCGCCGATCACCGCATGCTGTTTGATGATCGCAAACTCCTCAGGCGTCAACTTCCCGGGCTTGGTCAAGATCGCGTCAGGGACAGCGATCTTGCCGATATCGTGCAGGAACGCGCCATACTTGATCAACTGCATCACCTGTGCCGGCAGCGCGAGCGCGGCCGCAATCCGGGCCGTGTACGCAGAGAGCCGATGCAGGTGCCCTTCGGTGTAGGGATCTTTGGCTTCGACGGTCGCCGCCAACGCGAAGAGGATGTTTTCGGTCCGTTCGAGTTGATCGTTGAGGTGCTTGACGCGGACCAGCGATCGGACCCGGGCGAGTAACTCCACCGCATTGAACGGCTTGTTGAGGAAATCGTCGGCCCCGGCCTCGATGCCGGCGACCCGGTCCTCAAGGGAGGAGAGCGACGTAAGGAGCACGATCGGGATCAAGCGTGTCTGTTCATCCTGTTTGAGCATCTGGCAGGCTTGCAGACCGGTGAGCCGGGGCATCATGACGTCCAACAAGATCAGATCCGGGCGAAGGGCCCGCACCTTCTCCAGGGCCTCTTCGCCATTGCTGGCGAGCTCGACCCGATAGCCTCGGCTGACCAGCAATTCTTGCACGAGCTTACGGTTCAAGCCCTCGTCGTCGACCACAAGCACCAGGTCAGCCCCGGGCATGGCTTGTCCCTCCCTGGTCGGTGCGCGTCGAAACTCGTGGACAGCGGGTGGACGGGTTCGAATTCGTTGTCATCCCCCCCGCAGACGTTCACCCTCATGCCCCACGATGCTCGCGCTTCGGATTCGGTCGATCTCACCGATGAGCGCGTAGGCAGCAGCGGGGCCCTTCACCGTCACCTGTTGGACCCGCTGGGCCAAGAAGGCACGTTCTTCAGGGGTGAGGTCTTTCGCGGTAAGCACGAGGATCGCCAATCCCCGGGTCCGCACGTCGGCGCGCAAGGCACTGATTACGTCAAAACCGCTCACCTCGGGCATCAAGAGGTCTAAGATGATGAGGTGCGGGAGGTGCTTCTGGGCGAGCGCGATACCCTCCCGGCCTCCCGACGCCGTCAGCGTCACGTACCCCGCTTGTGTCAGCATCGGCGCGAGCATGGCGTGGACGTGGGGGTCATCGTCGACGATGAGCACGGTGGCGGCGACGCCAGGGAGCGTCCGGATGGCCCGACCCACCGCATCAAGCAAGGCCTCCCGGCGGATCGGTTTGACGAGAAAACTTGCCGCGCCTAGCGCGAACGCTTGTTGCGCATCATCCAACACCGTCGCGACGACGATGGGGATCGACGCCGTCGCAGGATCCTCCTTGAGACGGCGAAGGATCTCCCAGTCCTCAACCCCCGGGAGCCGAACATCTAGGCAGATGACCGCGGGGTGGAGGGCCTTCACCTTGGCAACGAGCCCGGAGCCGTCGCCCGTCACTTCCGTCCGGTACCCGGCTTGGGTCAGGTAGTGCGACAAGAGTCGCTGGATCGCAGGATCATCTTCCACAATGAGCACGGGCGCACGTCCGACGGGAGAGGACTGGGACGCCTCACGCAAAGGCAACCGGATCGTGAACCGACTCCCTTTCCCCACCTCGGACTCCACCCCCACCCGCCCACCGTGGAGCTCGACGAGGTGCCGCACGAGCGCAAGCCCGAGGCCCGTGCCGGCGTGACGGGACAGTTGCCCGGCCGCTAGCTGGGTGAACTCCCGAAAGAGCTTACGTTGGTCGTCGGGAGCAATCCCAGGTCCGGTATCGACCACCGCGAGATCTAGCTCCCCGTTGACCTGATGTCCTTCCACACGAATGTGCCCTTCGTCCGGCGTGAACTTCACGGCATTCGAGAGCAAATTGTAGAGAATCTGCTTGAGCCTGACCTTGTCGGCTCGCACGACAGTCACGCTGGGCCCCAGCACGGTGGAGATTTCCAAATGCTTCTGCTGAATCAACGGCCGCAACATCGTCAATGCGCCGTGGATCACTTCCATCAGATCGGTGTCTTCGAACTGCAACTCGACTCGACCGGACTCTACCTTGGCGAGATCTAATATGTCATTGATTAACGTGAGGAGGTGCAACCCGCTGTCTCGGATGTCGCCCAAGAACTCGGCCTGCTTCTCGGTGAGGTCCCCGACCACGCGTTCCATCAGGAGATCGGAGAACCCAATGATCGCATTCAGGGGGGTACGCAAGTCATGACTCATCCGGGATAAGAACAAGCTCTTGGCCCGGTTGGCCTGCTCCGCCTCGTCCTTGGCTCGCACGAGGGCTTCCTCAGTGCGTTTCCGCTCAGTGATATCTCGCGCCACCGAATAGTACAGCTGCTCGTCAAGGGACACCGCGGCGCTCCACAACAACCATCGATACGTACCGTCTTTGCACTGATACCGATTCTGAAACGAAACGGTTTCCGCCCCAGTCATGAGCCGCGCTGCTTCCGCGATCGTCGCCTCTTTGTCCTCCGGGTGGATAAAGTCGATGAAGGGTTTGGCCTTGAGCTCTTCGACGGTGAACCCGAGGGTGCGTTCCCAGGCTGGGTTCAAGTGAATGAAGTACCCGTCGAAGCGCGCGATGCACAGCAGGTCCAACGAGAGGGTGAAGAACCGCTGCCATTGTTCGAGTTCCTGGGCGACCATCAGCGCGGCCTTGCTGGCCGCACCGCGCCACGGGTGGGCGGTAATCTTGACATGGATCACCCGACCGTCTTTAAGCTGGTGCCGTTGCGTCCCCGCTTCCGGCAGCCCATCCGCCGCAGCCCCCGCCCCCTCATGCCCATTCGGACGCTCGTCGGGGATCCGGAGATCCGTCACCCGCATACGCCGGAACTCCTCGCGTGAATAGCCGTACCGCGCCACCGCGGCTTCGTTGGCATCGAGGAGGTGAAGCGAATCCAGGTCGTAGACCCACATGGGGAGCGGGCCTTTCGTAAACAGCAGTCGGGAGCGTTCGTCGTCCTGTGGGATGGGTGTAGTCACTTGTAGCCGCCCTCCTGGGACGGACTCGCGTTCACACGCTTTGGCCTAGGCGCTGCATCGATCGATGCGTCCTCGCTCAGACGCGATCTGCCCTCGTGCCCGGTCGGACCGGTGAAACGACGACGCGCGCCCCCGGATCCGACGGACCTGGGGAACCGCATCGCGTCAGACGAACAAATGGTCCAGCGCTTGAGTTGATCACTGGACCAGGTGGCCACGTCGCTCACACGATTCGGTGCCGTGCCGAAAACTCGAATCAAGTGCTCATTGATTTCATTGCCCACAGCAAGTAGTGTTCAGACCGGGCTGGTCGGCTGCCGACGGATCCTCCGGCGACCTAATCTCTGGGCGGCTCCGCCTGCAGACGTAGCAATGGACGCACTCGCCGCCTTACGCGAGTCGGCGGCAAGGCCACGGTCAAGCATCGATGGATGCGCCGGAGGAGCCTTACGGCGTGCTGGGGGGAGGCGCGGGCGGTGGGTTCTGGACTAATTCAATGAGGACGCCGTGTGCAGATTTGGGATGGAGGAACGCAATAAGCCGGCCCCGTGCGCCGAGACGGGGATGCTCGTCAACGAGCCTGAAGCCATCCGCTCGAGCCCGGGCCAACGCTTGCACGATATCGTCAACCAGAAAGGCCACGTGGTGAACCCCCTCGCCCCGCGTGGCGAGAAAGCGCATGATGGGACCGTCCCCTAGCGGTTCCAGGAACTCGAGGTGAAGGTTGTCCGCTGCGAGGAAGGCCATCCGGACGCCGTCGCCGGCCAGGTCCTCCCGCTCGCCCCCGGTGAGGCCGAAGAGCCCGACAAAGGTCTCGATCGCGTCGTCGAGGCTGCGCACGGCGATGCCGATGTGATCGACCGTCATGCGTCGTCGAGGAGCTGTGCTGCGGCTGTGTAGGGATCCAGTTCGCCCCGATAGACGCGGTCCGCCAGGTCATCCAGCCGGCCGCTGCGTGCCACCGCGTTCAACGCCCGGTCCCGGCTCCGCAGTTCCACGATGCGCAGGATCTCCGCACGGCGCCGATGGCGGCGCCGGTCCTCGAGCACGTGGTGGGTTTCGAGGTATCGCCGGTGATCTTCCACCGCCCGCAGGAGGGGGTCCACTCCCGTCCTGGTCGTCGCCACGGTGGTCAGCACCGGCGGGTGCCAGCCCTCGGTCGGCGGTCGCAGGCCGAGCATCATCTTCACCTCCGAGACGGTACGGTCCGCATCGCCTTGATCAGCCTTGTTGATCGCGTAGATGTCTCCGATCTCCATGATCCCCGCCTTGATGCTCTGGACGGTGTCTCCCAATCCCGCGACGAGCACGAGCACCGTCGTGTCGGCCGCCCCCACGACATCGACCTCCGCCTGGCCTGTCCCCACTGTTTCAATGAGGATGACCTCAAACCGCATTGCGTCAAGGACTTTGATGACGTCGGTCGTCGCGGGCGCGAGCCCGCCCAGACTCCCGCGGGTCGCCATGCTCCGAATGAAGACCCCCGGATCAGAGGCGTGATCCTGCATGCGGACCCGGTCCCCCAGCAGCGCGCCGCCGGAAAACGGACTCGTGGGGTCGATCGCCACAATCCCCACCGTCTTCCCCTGCCCACGCAAAGTCCAAATGAGCGCGTCGACCATCGTACTCTTCCCGGCGCCTGGCGGGCCAGTGATCCCCACCACGTAAGCACCTCCGGTGCGCGGGTGGAGTTCGCGCAGGAGCGCGTAGCCCTCAGGGGTCCCATTTTCCACCAGCGAGATCACGCGTGCCGCGGCCCGATGGGACCCGGCCAGCACTTCGTCGACCAATGGCGCCGCCATCGTCTCTACACCACCGCGGGCGGTCGATAGGCGCCAAAGACCGCACGGAGAGTGTCGCAGATCTCCCCAATGGTCGCATGCGCTTTCACCGCCGAGAGCAGGTGGGGCATGAGGTTCTCGGTCCCACCTGCCGCCCGCCGCAATCGCAGCAGCGCCCGCTCGGCCTGATCGCTGTTGCGCTCGCGGCGCACCTGCGCGAGGGAGGCCTTCTGCCGATCGAGAACCTCGGGAGAGACGCGCAAGATGGGGGGACGCCCCCCATCGTCGGACTGGAATTGGTTCACACCGACAATCACCTGCTCGCCAGATTCCAACAGCTGGGCCTCACGATAGGCCGATTCCGCGATTTGCCGTTGAATCAGCCCCGCCTCGACCGCCCGCAAGACGCCTCCAGCTCGCTCCAGATCCTGGATTAACGCCTCCGCTCGGCGCTCGATCTCGGTGGTGAGGTGCTCGATGTAGTACGACCCCGCCAACGGGTCAATGGCATCCGCCACCCCGCTTTCGGCGGCGAGGATCTGCTGGGTGCGCAGCGCCAGCAGCGCGGCCTCGTCGGTCGGCAGCGCGAGGGCTTCGTCTTTCGAGTTCGTGTGCAGGGACTGCGTCCCCCCCAGCACCGCCGCCAACGCTTGCAGGGTCACCCGAACCACGTTGTTGTCGGGCTGCTGCGCCGTCAACGCGACGCCCGCGGTCTGCGTGTGGAACCGTAACATCCAGGACCGCGGATCGGTCGCGCCCAGGCGGTCCCGGACCAGGCGCGCCCAGAGGCGTCGGGCGGCGCGGAACTTCGCGACCTCTTCCAGCACGTTCATCTGCGCGGCGAAGAAAAACGAGAGCTGCGGGGCGATCCGGTCGACCGCCAAGCCCGCCTCGCGCGCGGCGGCCAAGTAAGTCAAGCCGTTGGCGAGCGTGAAAGCGACTTCCTGCACCGCGGTCGCACCCGCTTCCCGAATGTGATACCCGCTGACCGAGATGGGGTTCCACTTAGGGAGATGCTCCACGCAGTACGCCATCATGTCGGTGATCAGCCGGAGCGAGGCGACAGGGGGAAAGATGTATGTCCCCCGCGCGATGTACTCCTTAAGAATGTCGTTCTGCGTCGTCCCATCCAGCTCCGCGGGTGCAACGCCTTGCTTCTCTGCAACAGCAACGTACATGGCCAGCAGGATGGCGGCGGTCGCGTTGATGGTCATCGACGTCGAGACACGCGCGACGGGAATGCCCTCCAACAGCCGTTCCATGTCCGCAAGCGAATCGATCGCGACCCCCGCCTTGCCGACTTCCGGCTCGGCGAGCGGGTGGTCGGAGTCGTACCCCATCTGCGTGGGGAGGTCGAATGCGATCGAGAGCCCCGTCTGCCCTTGGCTGAGCAGGTAACGGTACCGACGGTTCGATTCTTCCGCGGTCGCGTACCCCGCGTACTGGCGCATGGTCCACAGCCGTCCCCGGTACATTGTGGGATAGATCCCCCGGGTAAAGGGGAACTCGCCGGGGAACCCGAGATCTCGGAGGTAGTCAACCTCGACGTCCGCTGGACTGTACAGGCGCTTGATCTCGAACTGATCGAGTGTTTCGAATTTCGGCCGACGCTCAGCCGCGCGCGCGAGTGCCGCTTCCCATCGCTGCTGCGCCTCTGCGAGTTCACGCCGCCTCTGGTCGCTCACACGTGCTCACCTCGCCTTGATCGGTCCATCCCGGATTCCTCCGAGCGTGTCATCGCTGATGCCCCTACCCCCCGCGCACGCCGGTGCTCGGCGGGTTTGTGGGATCAAGGGCGACGAGGGCGGCCCCCCCGGCTACCTCTTGGCCCGGCTGGGTCCGAATGGACACAACTCGCCCTGCGGCCGGCGCACGAATCTCCATCTGCATCTTCATCGCTTCCATGATCACGATCGGAGCCCCGTGCTCAACCCATGCCCCCACGACCACCTCAATGGCCATCACCACCCCCGGCATTGGCGCCTTGACCTCGAGAGGGATCCCGCTCGAGGTCTGTGCGGCCCGTGCGGGAATCGGGAGCAATCGCTCCACGTGCACACGGTACTGATTCTCTTCCAGCCCGACAAGTAGGGTGTTGTCCTCACGGCGCACCGTCACAAGGTGCCAGACGCCGTCGACCTGGACGCGAAAGTGCGTCCGCCCGAGGTAAGGGAGCACCTCCAGGGAGTGGCGCGTTCCCTCGAGCTCCACGATCAAGCTTCCCTGCTCCTCCCTCACGGCCACCTCATAGCCGTGCTGGCCCGCTGTCGCTCGGTACTTCACCGTAGCCCTTCTTCTCGAGCCGCCCGCGCCCACGGACTGTCAGCGGCAGGGGGCGGGAACGCCATGCGCCGGGCCTCCAACTCGGTTAGGGCTGCAGCCACGAGCACGGCCAAGCGTTCCTCGTCCGCGCGGTGCGGCCGCTTCTCCCATCGATCCACGAGGTGCGGCCCGGGGCGGCCCGCACGAAAATCCTGCTCGTCGAGGACCCAGCGGTGAAAGGGCAGAGTCGTCGGGAGGCCGGCCACGGCCATCTCTTTGAGCGCCCGGCGCATTCGCGCAATCGCCCCCTCGCGCGTGGGCGCCCAGGTGATGACCTTCGCCAGCAGCGGATCGTAGTGATGAGTCACGCGCATCCCGCCGTAGATCCCCCTGTCGAGGCGCACCCACGGTCCCGCTGGTTCGATGACGTCCTCGATGACCCCGCTGGCCGGGAGGAAGCCTTCGTGTGGATCCTCGGCACTGATCCGGCACTCGAGTGCGTGGCCAACCGACCTCACCTGCGCCAGAGCGGGATTGGCGGGCTCCCCTCGAGCGATCCGCAACTGCTCGGCAACCAGATCAAGCCCGGTGACCAGCTCGGTGACCGGATGCTCGACCTGAAGCCGCGCGTTGACCTCCAGGAAATAGAACGCGTCGCCGGAGACGAGGAATTCGATCGTACCCGCGTTCTCGTAGCCGCCCGCTCGGGCTGCCGCGATCGCCGCCTCCGCCATGCGCGCACGGAGCGCAGGCGCCAACCCGGGCGCGGGGCTCTCCTCGATGAGCTTCTGATGCCGCCGCTGGATCGTGCAGTCTCGCTCGCCGAGGACGTGGATCTGCCCGGACCGCTCGGCCAGCAGCTGGATCTCGACGTGCCTCGCACCATCCAGCCACCGTTCCAGGTAGAGGCGGTTGTCGCCAAAGGCACTCTTTGCTTCCCCGCGGGCCAGCCGCACGGCAGCAAGAAGGTCGTGGGGCGTGCGGACCAAGTGAATCCCTTTCCCGCCCCCGCCCGCGACCGCCTTGACCAGTAGGGGGAACCCGACCCGGTCCGCGGCGGCGGGGATGGCGTCGTCAGAAAGCGGACCCGTTCCGGGCAAGAGGGGCACCCCCGCGGCGGCGACCCGCTCTCGAGTCTGCGCCTTATCGCCGCAGAGCGCGAGCGATGCACTGGGCGGACCGACAAAGCGCAGTCCCGCGGATTCGCACGCGCTCGCGAAGGTCGCGTTCTCCGCCAAGAATCCATACCCGGGATGGACGGACTGCACCTTCGCTCGCGCTGCCACATCGAGGAGAGCGGGGATGTTTAGGTAGCTCTGAGTCGGGGGATCGCCCGGCAAGGGGTAGGCCTCGTCCGCCTGCGTGACGTGCAGAGCCATCCGGTCGATCGGCGAGTACACCGCGATGGTTCGAAGCCCCAGATCTCGACACGTCCGGATGATGCGGAGGGCAATCTCTCCGCGATTGGCGATCAACACTGACCCGGGCACGAAACATCCTCCAACTATCGGGCTTCCAGCGTGCTTAGCCTTTATTCTGGGCTGGAGCACAAACTCCTGATGCGCTCAAAAACATGAGGATTTCCACCACGGCGGCAACGGGGATGGCAGATCCACTGCGCGAGTGCTGGAGAGTGCGTCTCGCGTGAGTTTCCTGCCTGTCACAGAGATGCTCTTGCAATGGATGCATCGGACTCGGTGGATCGTCACGCCGCACTGAGTCTTGACCCAGAAACCACTGTAGTCTAGCCCACCGCTATACGAACGTGGGTTCGATATACAGAAATGATCACACTGATCGGACGAAACGATCATATTGACAGTACTATACGATCAATCTTATGCTACACTCAGTGCTGGTCAACGGTTCTCCACACGGGGAGAGATAGCGCAGTGAGAAGATTCGAAGGCACTGAGGACATAACAAGAGCATTGACTCTCCTGGCTGAGTATCTTGACTTTGCCAGGACCCCTCCTCTCGCCCTTCTAGTGGTAGGCGGCTCTGCACTTAGCATGCAAGGCTCCCCGACGCGGACCACAAGAGACATCGACGTCATTGCGCTGGTACGCGAGGAGACAATTCCGCGCACGCTGGGCAAAGCGGACCTATTCCCCGCTTATCTTGAAGAAGCGAAAGACAAAGTCGCCGTGGATCTCGGACTACCGAGAGATTGGATTAACCCGGGGCCAACTTCCTTGTTGGATTTCGGTCTTCCCCAAGGATGTCTAGAGCGCGCTCTGCGCGTGCAGTATGGCCCACGCCTCGCAGTCTATTTCATTGACCGATTTGATCAGATTCACCTGAAGCTGTATGCCGCCGTGGACCAAGGAGGGGGCCGGCATCTGACCGACCTCCTCGCACAGCAGCCTTCGCCCGAAGAGCTACAGATGGCGGCACGATGGACGATAACGCAAGATCCATCACCGGGCTTCCGTGAGAGGTTGCATTCTTTGCTAATGCAGATGGGGTTCGAAGATGCAGGTCCGAAATCTTAGATCGGCTTTTCTCGAGGCAGTGCTAGAGCTGCTTTGGCGTCAGTGGACAACTCTTGGGGTTTTCGGACGAAAGGGGTACTCAGGCCCTGGACCGATCGACCCTGAAGCACTAATCGTCGCTACCATTTGGTTTGGGCGGTATGAGCCGCGCCTCTTCGATGGAACAATCGAATGGTGGTCAGTAAATGGTGAGTGGCTGAGTAGCACGAGAATACAGAAACTGCAACGGGACTTGCCACCACTGGGGCGCCGGGTGCTAGCTGCAGTCGCGGAAACTGTCCTGTTGCAGGGAAAACCTGCAAAATGGAGGCGCCTCACTGACGCAACCGAAGAGCACGAGGGTTCGCATCCGGAGCATCGAGAATCGTTGTTCTTGCTTCGCGATGGAATGCCCCTCCCCCAGGTCGGCGTTCCCGACCCGATCTTCTTGCGTGTGGGTCTTCTGCGACCGCGATTCGAAACTCGCTCAATATCCGAGAGGGTGCCTTTGGATCGGCCAGGGAACCTCCGGATTAGACTCCGGGCCTTCTTTGGAGTCAGCTCACGAGCAGAGATCGCCCTGTATCTCTTGACGCACGCATCTTGTCACCCAAGACTCATGGCAAGACAGACGTACTACGCATTCGCTTCGACTTCTAACACGCTCAGGCAGATGACGCGCTCGGGACTCGTCTCCGAGCATCGCTCTGGTCGGGAGGTCGAATATCAAATTGATGGACCAGGCTGGCGGAGATTCTTTGGACTGCCACGGAGCGTGCCGTGGATCAATTGGGTCCCCGTGTTCCGAGCTCTTCATGAGGTCTGGGAGTGTTTCGAGAATATTGGAGAGCGTACGGTGACGAATTCAATCGTAGGATCGGAGCTACGCCGATGTGCCAGAAGGGCCAACGGGATGTTGCGCAATAGTGAACTGGAGTTCGCTTTCTCCGGAGACGAGGCCCTGGGCTCTGAAGAATACGCCACAGTATTTGCCAAGGATATCAAGAAGCTATTCAAAGCGCTCGATGGCGAACTTCATGCTAGCCAGGTTTAGGAGTTCCATCCGGTGTGTCTCGAAACAATACAGATGGCGCATGGGTGTGGGGTGGTTCCGCGGGTGCACGCCCACCGCATGCAGGAGTCCGGGCGGGTAAGAGGACGGCATCGACATGGAGCCTGAGCTTGTCGCCTTACTAAGTGAGCTCGAAACGTGGGGACGCCAGCACGATGCGGGCGAACGGGATCACGGCAAACGGATGCTGAATCTCGCGCCCGACACCGCTCGGTTACTGAGCATCCTGGTCTGCAGTAGTCATCGGACGCGGCTGCTCGAGATCGGGACCTCGAACGGCTACAGCACGATCTGGTTGGCGTGGGCGGCCGGCCGCTCGGGCGGACACCTCACGAGCATTGATCGCCGCCCCGAGAAGCTCGTGGCGGCGGAGGCGAATCTGCGCCGGGCGGGGTTGCACGACCGGGTCACGTTGCACGGGGGCGATGCCACCGAAGTGATCACCACGCTCGCGGGCCCGTTCGACTTCATCTTCTTTGATGCCGATCGGACCAGCGCCCCACGACAGCTGGCGCTGCTCCTACCCAAACTCACCCCCGATGCCTTCGTGTGTGCGGACAATGCGATCTCGCACCCGACCGAGATCGCCAGCTACTTGAACGCCATTCAGGCACGACCGGAGTTCGATCACGTTATCGTGCCAGTCGGCAACGGGCTCAGCATCGCCCACAAGTCCGCCGCGCACTAAGGGACGCCTCAGACCCCATGCACGAGTCAGACCGCCCGCGTCGCGCAGGAGACCGTGCGCGGCGAATGGAAGAGCATCGGCGCCACGGACGTGACCTAGGAGGAGAACCGCATGGCCGCGCCGCCCCGCGCCGATCACGTCGGAAGCTTCCTGCGACCGCCCGAACTCCTCGCGGCCCGCACCGCGGGCAGGGACCTCGAGCACCTCCGCGCAATCGAGGACCGACACATCCTCCGCGTACTCGCCAAACAGCAGGACCTGGGCTTCGACGTCTGCACCGACGGCGAACTGCGCCGGCGCAACTTCATGAGCGACTTCCTCGACGCGGTCGACGGGTTCGACCAGGAGGACGAGGTCGCCCGAACCTGGCAGGCCGGCACCGCCGCGAGCGCTGCCGTGAGCAGCGTGACCGGGATCGTCACAGGGAAGCTCCGGGCGCACCGGCGCCTGACCGCGCACGAGCTCCCGTTTCTCCGCGACCACTGCCACGGTGTGATCAAGATGACCCTTCCCAGCGCGACGCAGTTTCCGGCCATCGCCTACAAACGGGGGATCACGGACAAGGTCTATCCGACCCACTCCACCCTGCTCTGGGATATCGTCCCCATCATCAAAGCCGAGGTCCAGGCCCTCGTCGAGGACGGCGTCCGTTACGTCCAGATCGATGCTCCCCGCTACAGCTACTACGTCGATCCCAAGTGGCGCGCGTTCATCCGCACGGAGATGGGGATGGAGCCCACCGCGGCGCTCGAGGAAGCCGTCCGTGCAGACAACGCTTGCCTTGACGGCGCGCGTCGGCCGGGGGTCACGGTGGCGATGCCCCTCTGTCGGGGGAACAACCGCAGTCACTGGTACGCGGAGGGCGGCTACGACCCGATCGCCGAGCAGCTGTTTGGCACCCTGCAGGTGGATCGGTTCCTGCTCGAGTACGACGACGAACGCTCGGGCACGTTCGAGCCCTTGCGGTTCATCCCCACAGGCAAGAGCGTGGTCCTCGGGCTCGTCAGCAGCAAACGGCCCCAGCTCGAGTCGCGCCGCGAGCTGGTCCGCCGGATCGAGCAGGCCGCTGCGATCGTTCCGCTCGAGCACCTCGCGCTCAGCCCGCAGTGTGGGTTCGCCTCGACCATGGAAGGGAACCTCCTCTCCGAGGAGGACCAGTGGGCGAAACTGCAACTCGTCACCGAGACCGCGCGCGAGGTGTGGCGCTAACCTGGAGGCGCCCACCTAGTGAGAATACCGCCTCCGACAGGACCCGCGGTGCCGGACTACGTGCTGAGGCAATGCTCCACCCTGAGGGGCGGTCAATACTGTTGGACGAGCGCGGTAGTCAGGGTGCATCACGTTGGCGCCCTCGTCGCGCAGGAGGTCGATGATCTGCAGGCGGACAGGGTGGGCGAGGGCTTGGGCCGTTCTCGCGACGCGGGCGGCGACCAGAGGACGCCGTGCGGATGCGTCCCACGCCCCTCACTACGCGATGTCTCTCTTCATGGCCTCGAATTGCTCGTTTGTGAGCTCACCGGCCGCGTACCGGCGACGAAGAATCTCCAGCGGCGTCTCGGCACTTCTCGACTCGCTCGCTCCGCTCCGGGTCATCACCACCTTGACCAGGGCGACGATCCCAATGACAACCAAGGTCCAGAATACGACCATCATGATGCCGCCCATCATCATCCATCCCCAGCCCATTCCATAGCCGTAAGGCCCCATCATCGTGAATCACCCCGGTCATGAGCCTTCTTCAATATTCCACGCGTAGAGTACCACCGTGCCCCTACCGTCGTCCATCGGGTGGATTATCCGCGTAATGGGTCAGTTTGAATCTGGCGGTTGTTCGGTTTGAGGTTCGCCGCGAAACCTATGCAACGGCCTAAGATTACGGCATGATATGTTGGGCACACCGAGGGTAAGCAAGCGGAAGTGGCGTCGGTGTGTATCAAGTGTCCATCCAACCCTCCGAATGCGGATGTAAATTGGGCCATGCAAGAAACACCGTACGCGGACATCAACAGGCTGCTGGAGAGCTTGCTCTCCTACATCCGCAACACTTTTCAAGAGCGAATTGTCGGTTTGTACCTATACGGGTCATTGACGACAGGCGACTTCGACCCCGAGAGCAGTGACATCGATCTGCTAGCGGTCACATCATCCGATATGAGCAAGACGGAGTTCGAGGCTTTGCGCGCCATGCACCGGGACTTCGCGCGTGACAACCCTGGGTGGGAGGACCGTGTCGAGGTCGCTTACCTGTCAGTGATAGCGCTAAGAACGTTCCGATCCGAGAGGAGTCCGATCGCGGTCATCAGCCCGGGCGAGCCGTTCCACATGAAGGATGCAGGAATGGATTGGCTGATAAACTGGTACGTCCTGCGCGAGAGGGGGGTGGCACTGTTTGGGCCTCCTGCAAAGGCAATTATTGCCCCGATCACCCACGAGGAGTTCGTGCGGGCCGTCCGGGACCACGCGGCGGGATCGAGCGCGTGGCTAAACAACATGCGGGATCGGAAGGGTCAGGCATATGCGATTCTGACGATGTGCAGGGCGCTGCATGTGCACAAGACCGGCGAACAGGCCTCCAAGAGGCAGGCCGCGCTATGGGCGCAGGTGGAGCTGCCGGAGTGGACGGGGCTGATCCAGAGCGCGCTCGCCTGGCGCGAGGCGTGGCGAGAAGAGCAGGTCGATCATGCTGCGACCCGTGCTGAAACCATTCGGTTCGTCAACATCGTGAGAGATCAAGTTCTAGCCCGAGGCACCTGATACGGCACCTACATCAAACTGACCCACTGCCGACATCCGACATGGGTGGGAACCTTTAGCACGCGCGTCGCCGGCGATCCACTCAGCGGTGATCCCGTCCACGCCGACGTGCGCCCTCCCGCCAGGGATCCACCTGTACCATATGGGGTGACTGGAACCTTTGAGGTGCCGCCCCACAGAACTCGGGTGGCGGCAAACTATTCATAGTTACCCCCCCTGCCATCCACCGACGGGATCGCCGATCCAAGTTGTCACCCCCCCTCGCCTTCAGCCTAACAAGGTGATTCCCTCTCCTTGTCAAAGTGAACGGACACGACTGCACACCCAACCACCGGGAGGTCTGTGGCAGATGCGAACTATCGCCATCGTTATCACGATTATGGGGTTGGTCGTCGGCTTGCCCGGCACGCAAATTATCGGGGCACCGCCCGCCACCGTCAAGCTTGGGGCGGTCGTCCCGCTGACCGGCCGCTACGCGGGCGGTGGAGCGCAGGTCAAGGCGGGGTACGAGATCGCGGTAGAAGACATTAATCGCAAGGGCGGGGTCCAAGTGGGGAATCAAAAGATCCCCTTGGAACTCACCATTCTGGACGACGAGTCCGATCCCACGAAGACCGTGAGCCGGCTGGAGGCGCTCGCAGGCCAGGGCGTCGTGACCCTGCTCGGCGGGTTCGGGAGCGACCTGCATGCGGCCGCCGCCGCCGTCGCAGAAAAGAACAAGATCCCCTACTGTGGGGTCGCCTTCGCGCTCCACGCGATCCATGAGCACGGATTCCGATACCTCTTCTCGCCGTTCCCGAAATCCCCCGACATCGCGAGGGATACGTACCGCTTCCTCAACGACAGCATTCCCGCCGACCAGCGTCCACGGCGCGTGGCGATCTTCCAGGAGCGAACCGATTGGGGTCGTGAGCTCGGCGACATCTGGACGGCCCGATCTCGCGAGAACGGGTACGAAGTCGTGCTTCGGGCAGACTACACGCCCATCTCCCGTGACCTCTCCGACCTCATCCTCCGGGCGAAGGCCGCCGGCGCGGAAGCCGTCTTCTCGCTTCCGGCCCCCCCGGATGGGATCACGCTGATTCGGCAGATGAAGGAATTGGACTTCAATCCGAAGCTCATCATGATGATCCGCGCCGCTGACGCCGCGAGCTGGACCCAGAGCCTCGGGAAGGATGGGGACTCCGTGATCTTGGCGCCGGGATGGCACTCCGCGGTCCGGTTTCCGGGGGTCTCCGACCTCAACACGAAGCACCAGCTACGCTTCGGGCGGCCTGCTGACGTGATCGTCGGCCCTGCCTACGCCTGCGTGCAGGTCGTGGCGAACGCGATCGAGCGGGCCGGCACGGTCGAGCCGGCCGCCATCCGCGATGCCATGGCGACCACGAACCTCCAGACCGTCATCGGCCTGGTCCGCTTCCAACCCGATGGGACCGGGATTGTCCCGACCGCTTTCGTCCAGTGGCAGGCAGGGAAGCAAGAGCTGGTCTGGCCCAAAGGCCCAGGTGCGGCGCGCCTCCTCTATCCTGCCCCCCGCTGGCGTGACCGCTAGCAGCGGGGCTCTCCTCGAGGTCCGAGGTCTGTCGAAGGCGTTTGGGGGCTTGCGCGCCGTTGACAACCTCTCGTTCACCGTCCAGGAGGGGGAGATCCTCGGGCTGCTAGGCCCGAATGGATCGGGGAAGACCACGGTCTTCAACCTCATCGCGGGAGCCTTGCGGCCCGATGGGGGCCAGATCTCTCTCTCGGGCGTGCCGATTACCGGCCGCCCACCAAGCGCCCGGACTACGCTAGGGATTGCGCGCACGTTCCAACTCGTGCGGTCGTTCCCCACCCTGCGGGTGTCCGAGAACGTCCTCATCGCCTGTCTGCATGGCCGGGATCGGTCGCCGGATCTGGACCGCGCGGGGCTGGAGGCCGCGAAGCTCCTAGATCTGGTGGATCTCGCCGCCAAGAGCGGAGTCCTGGCGGGAAAACTCACTCTCGCGGAGCGGAAGCGGCTGGAGATCGTCCGCGCGCTGGCCGCGCGACCGCGCCTGTTGTTGCTCGACGAGCCGATGGCGGGGCTGAATCCCGAGGAAATCGACGCTGCCCTCAGGTTATTTCGGCAGATTCGGGCAGGAGGGGTCACCGTCGTCATCGTGGAGCACAACGTCGGGGCGGTCCGGGCCCTCTGCGACCGCGTCGTCGTCCTCAGTTCCGGGAAGAAGATCGCGGAAGGACCTCCAAAGCAAGCCCTTGAGCACCCTGAGGTGATCGACGTCTACCTCGGGAGGACCCCCGCGCAGCACTGACCATGAGCGGGGAGACCTCCGCATCACTACAGCGCGAGCCCCTCCTGGATGTGCGCGATCTCGATGTCGCCCACGGCGACCTCCAGGTCCTCTGGGGCGTGTCGTTGCACGTCGCGGCCGGGGAGACCGTGGCCTTGATCGGCCCGAATGGGGCCGGGAAGACCTCGATGCTCCGGTCACTCGCAGGGGTGTTGCCCCCACTCGGCGGTGCGGTCCGCTTCGACGGGCGCCGGATCGACCGTCGCCCGCCCGACGAGATTGTCGGAGCGGGTCTCGTACTCGTCGCGGAAGGACGTCGCCTGTTTCGCTCGATGACGGTCGCCGAGAACCTGGACTTAGGAGCGTATGGACCTCGTGCGCGCGCGGAACGGTCCCAGACGCTCGACGAGGTCCTCGCGATGCTACCCGTCCTTGGCCAACGACGCCGCCAGCTCGCGGGTACGCTCAGCGGGGGCGAGCAGCAGATGCTGGCGATCGCGCGGGCGCTCATGGCCCGGCCCAGGATGTTGCTGCTCGACGAACCCTCGATGGGGCTCGCGCCCATCATGGTGGACAACGTCTTCCGCGCCATCGCGACGATCGCCGCGCAAGGGGTCACGGTCTTGCTGGTCGAGCAAAGCGCCTTTCGAGCCCTGGAACAGGCCGATCGCGCTTACGTGTTGCGTGAGGGACGGATTGTCGCGCACGGACCTGCCCAATCGCTCCTGGCCGAAGAAGATTTTCGACGGAGGTATATCGGCGTCTAGAGGACGGATCGCTGCTCATCCTCGCGGGCACGCATTGGACGATGACGATCTTCCTGCAGAACGCGATTTTCGGATTGCTGATCGGCGGCCTCTACGGCCTGGGGGCCGTTGGTCTCTCGCTCGTCTTCGGCGTGCTCAAGATGCTCAACGTCTCTCACGGTGAGCTGATCATGCTGGGGGGGTACGTCAGCTTCTGGCTCTTCACCCTGTGGCGGATCGACCCCTTCGTCTCATTACTGATCAGCGCACCGACATTGTTTCTCGTTGGCGCCCTGCTCTACTGGGTACTGTTTCGGCGGCTTACACGGTTCCCGGACGAGCAGAAACTCAAGAACTCGATCCTGGTCGGCTTTGGCTTGGCCCTCATTCTGCAGACCCTGGCCATTGCCGCCTGGACCGGGGACGAGCGGGCGATTACGAGCGCGTATGCGGGGAGCGTGTTCGCCATCGGGAGCGTGGTGGTCCCATTGGCGCGCCTGGGCACGCTTGCGGTCGCGTTCCTCATCTTGGGTGGCCTGCACCTATTCCTCTACCGCACCTATCCGGGGAAGGCGATCCGCGCGACCGCCGAAGATGGGGAAGGGGCGTCCTTGGTGGGCATCCCCATCGGGCGGATCTTCCTCCTCGCGTTAGGTCTCGGGAGCGCGCTGGCCGGCGTCGCGGGGACGCTCATTAGCGTGTCGGATTCGATCAGTCCAGCCATTGGCTTGAGCTGGACCCTCAAGGCCCTCATCGTTGTGGTTTTGGGTGGGATGGGCAACATCTTCGGCACATTTGTCGCCGGGCTCGGGTTGGGCGTCGCGGAATCGCTAAGCGGGTTCTTCCTCGGGAACGCCTATCGCGAAATCATGGGGTTAGTGCTGTTCTTCCTGGTGCTCAGCCTGCGCTCACAAAGCCTCGCCAGAGAGTAGGGATGGACCGTCGTGCCCGCACCCTCGCAGGCCCGTTGGCGCTCGTTGCGGCGTTGGCGCTCCTCCCGCTGCTGACGAATAGTCGGGCGACCTTGACCTGGGCGTTCCTCATCCTGCTCTATGCGGCCTTGTCGCAGAGCTGGAACCTGTTGGGCGGGTTTGGGGGGCAGGTGAACCTGGGTCATGCCGCCTTCTTCGGCCTCGGGGCGATCGTCACGCGCGTCCTGTGGCTAGGGGGCCGACCACTGGGCGTGGCCTTGCTAGTGGCGACCCTAGCTGCGACGGTGATGGGGGTCGTTGTCGGAGCTCCCTCGCTTCGCCTCCGCGGGCCCTATTTTGCCATCGGAACGCTGGCGATCGCAGAGATCCTCCGCATTACCGCGGGGAATCTCCTCCCGGAAATCTCCACGCTTCCCGCCACGGTGCTTGCTACCTACACGCTCGCTCCGCGCTACTACCTTGCCCTGGGGCTCGCGATCGCGGTGACGGCCGTCGCGTGGTGGCTCACCCAATCGCGCTTCGGCTATGGACTCGCGGCGGTACGAGAAGACGAGAGCGTTGCGGAGGCGGTCGGGGTGACCGCCTTTCAACACAAGCTGGGCGCGTTCGTGCTCAGCAGCTTCTTTGCGGGGATCGCGGGAGGCGTGTTCGCCTACTACCATGTCAGCTTCTACCCGACCTTCGCGTTTAGCCCTCTATGGACGTTTGACCCTCTGCTGATCACTTTCCTCGGCGGGGTGGGCACGGTCTGGGGTCCAGTCGTCGGCGCGGCGTTCTTTCTCGCCCTGCGGGAACTGCTCGTGTTGCGGTTGGGAGAACTGCACCTACTCATTTTCGGCGTGATCTTCCTCGTCGTAGTCGTCGCGCTACCGGGAGGCTTCATGGAGGCGGTGCACACGCTTCGGGGCCGACGGCGGCCGGCGTCCGGTTGATATGTCGCGAACGTGGACCTCGTTTCTCAAACACCTTGAAACAATGCGCTAGTGCACTGTCCAGAAAGTATTGATACTCAATTTGGAGCACAAGAGTTGTGGTGATTTCTTAAGGAAGGAAAGCGGCGATGAACGAGCCTTTATATGCTGGCGGGGCTGCGGGCTATGATCAGCTATTTGCTCAAGTGACACGCTCGTTCCTGCCGGCCCTGATAGGGGCAGCACGGATTGCTGCTGGCCATCGTGTGCTCGATGTCGCGACCGGGACGGGAGCTGCGGCAGAGGCTGCGGCGGATCTGGTCGGTCCCTCTGGGGAAGTCATCGCTGGAGATATCTCCAGTACCATGCTGGATGTCGCTCGGCGCAATCTGAAGGACAGGCCAACAAGATTGGAGGTCTTTGACGGACACGCGCTGCCCTACCCCGAGGACCATTTCGACCGCGTCATCTGTCAGATGGGGCTGATGTTCTTCGATGATCCAGCTCGCGGGCTCGCCGAATTTCACCGCGTTCTGGCGCCGGATGGATGGACGGCGGTTACGATTAACTCGACGCCCGAGCGTTCACTCTTTACACGAATCGGCACTGTCATAGGCCGATATGTGCCTTCTATGACGGGCTGTTGATGACCTCGGTTTGTGCCCGTTCCCTGTCTTGGATCTCTGTTGCGCGCTTTACAAAATCGTCAAGCGACTCTCTCGTCCAGGTGTTGGGCATTGGGTTCCCTCTCGTCCTCCCTATGAAGAATAGCTACCGATTCCTTGGAATTCCACGCTACCTACTTCGCCAGAGGGCAACCTTCAGACGCCAGCTCAACACACCTAACTCCGCCAGGGTCAGTTGAAGAAGACGAGCTTTGCGGTCGCTGCCACAAGCGCGAGGATCGTCGCTACGCATACCACCTTTGCCCACATGTCCCAGGCGCGCTGACACACCAGGAAATCGTCCAAATCCCGCCAGGATCGACTCTTCCACGCGATCCGTTTCCCGTACACAGCAGCGTAGAACCCGAAAGCCAAGTTGACCCCTGGGATAAGTCCCAAGACGATAGCTAAGACTGCGTGGGACCACGCTCGCATGGCGATGAAATAGATGGGCCCAAAGGTCGGCGCGCTCCACGACCCGCCATTGACGACGGCCTCTGCCGCCTGTCGCGCCTCAGTGGTTTTCTGTGCCTGCCGGAGAAACTCGTCCAGCGCGTCTTTCGACCAAGTATTGGGCATGCGGGCCTCCGGTTCTCAAGCAAAGGATCGTGGCCCTTCACGTAATCCGCTAGCCCCTATTCCCTTTTGTTCTTCGTACGAGGCCAAATCCCGAAATCCCTGGGGCGATTCCGAGGGGATTCGATTTGATGACGTCGAAGTCAGCGGTGGATTTCCCCTGCGGCTGCGCATCCCGTGCGTGAAGGAGGTCTTCTGGCATGCTCGAGCTCTTGAGCGCTCCGATGACCGGGCAGCAGTACCTCGAGAGCCTCAGGGACGGACGGGACGTCTACATCTACGGGGAGCGCGTGCCAGATGTTGTCACGCACCCCGCATTCCGCAACGCGGCGCGCTCGATTGCGCGCCTCTACGATGCGCTCCACACCCCCGTCGTCAAAGACTCGCTGCTTGCCACGGACCGCCTGGGCATCACCACACACAAGTTCTTCAAACCGAGTTACTCGGCCCAGGAACTGATGGACGCGTGCGACGCCATTGCGACGTGGGCGCGGTTTTCGTACGGGTTCATGGGGCGGACGCCGGACTACAAAGCGTCCTTCATGGCGACGCTGGGGGCCGCCCCCGAGTTCTATGCACCCTACGCGTCGAATGCGACCCGTTGGTACCGCGAGTACGCGACGAAGATCCTCTTCCTCAACCACGTCATCGTCAACCCTCCCGTCGACCGCCACAAGCCCGTCCACGAGGTCAGCGACGTCTTCGTCCACGTCGTCCGAGAAACCGATGGCGGGATCATCGTCAGTGGCGCCAAGATGCTGGCGACGGGATCGGCAATCACCCACGCCACCTTCGTGGCACAGAACAGCGCCACCCAACTCGCCCCTGGCAAGGCGGAAGATTTCGCGCTCGTGTTCTTCGCTCCGCTCAACACGAAGGGGCAAAAGCTCATTTGCCGCGCCTCCTACGAGAGCACCGCACACAGTCCCTTCGACCATCCGCTGTCGAGCCGATTCGATGAGAATGACGCGGTGCTCATCTTTGACGAGGCCTTCATCCCCTGGGAGAACGTCCTCGTCTACCGCGACATTCAGAAGGCGACGGGGTTCTATGCCTCCTCGGGCTTCCTCAACCGCTACAATTTTCAGTCGCTGACGCGACTCGCCGTCAAGCTCGACTTCATGTGCGGGTTGCTGGCCAAGGGGCTCGCCGCCAACGGCACGGAGGAGTACCGGGGCGTGCAGACCTATCTGGGCGAGGTCATTGCCTGGCGGCACCTCGTCTGGGCGCTCACCGCCGCCATGGCGCTGGACCCTCAGCCGGGGCCGGGTGGCAGCGTCCTTCCGAAGGTCGAGTATGCGGCCTCAGCGCGGATGTTCGCGACGCTCGCGTGGCCTCGCGTCAAGGAGATCTTTGAGCTGATCCTCGGGGGCAGCCCGATCGTCGTCCCCTCCGGTCGGGAGGACCTGCAAGATCCGGAGCTCCGACCGCTGCTCGATCGGTTCTACCGAGGCTCGGACACCGACGCGGAATCGCGGATCAAGCTGTTCAAGTTGATCTGGGACGCGATTGGCACAGAGTTCGGCGGGCGTCACGAACTCTATGAACGAAACTACTCAGGCAACCACGAGCAAGTCCGCATCGACTTGCTCGGCTTGGCGAAACGCCATGGGCTGCTCGATGCATTCACCGGGTTCGCGGACCAGTGCCTCGCCGAGTACGACTTGGACGGGTGGAAGTCATCCACCTGGGTGTGGGAGCGGAAATGAGCAAACGTCCCCTGCCGCCTTCGAAGCTTCCCGCCGACACGCTCCGCCAGCTCCGGCAAGCCTACATCGACCTCGTGGGATTCGTCCCGCCACGGATTGAGGCGCGGACCGACCTCCTCGCACGGGTCGACCCCGACGGGTTACACCTCCAAGAACAGGCGCGTCGACACTTCATGTACCCCGCCTGCTTCGATACGAAGACCTCCCAGCTCATGCTGTTTGGAATGCTGCTGGTCCAGCTGGCCGACGCGGCTCGCCTACATGCCATCGCCGCGCGCCGGGAGGGCGCGAGCTGGGACGAGTTGAGCGCGGTCGTGGGCCTCGCCTTCCTCTTCCGAGGCCTCTCGGCCGCCAACCTGGGCTCGGAGATCCTCCAGGGCATCGCCAAAGAGGAGGCCACGTCGACCTCATGAGTGCTCCCAGGGACGAACCGGTGCTCGATGTGGCGCATCTCGCGCACGTCGAGATCCTGACGCCCACCCTCGCCGAAACCGTCGAGTGCCTCACCACCATCTTCGGGCTCCAGAAAACCCACCAGTCCGCGAGTGCCGTCTACTTGCGGGCGTGGGGCGATTACTACCATCACACCTTGAAAGTCACGCAGGCGCCCCAACCAGGGCTCGGCCATGTGGGGTGGCGGGCCATGAGCCCCGGGGCCCTCGACCGGCGGGTGACCGTGCTCACTGACGGCGGGTGGGGACGGGGATGGACCACGGACGAGGTCGGGCACGGGCCCGCGTTCCGGTTCGTGGATCCGGCCGGGCATCCGATGGAACTCTTCTACGAGGTCGACTGGTACGAGGCGGCCCCCCGCGGACGCACGCGCTTGAAGAACCAACCCCAGAAACGCCCGCTAAGCGGGATTGGGACCCGCCGCATCGATCACGTCAACCTGATGGCCCGGGATGTCACCGCCAACCAGCAGTTCCTCCAGGACACGCTGGGGTTCAAGTTGCGGGAGCACATCGTCCACAACGGGGTTGAGATCGGGGCATGGCTGAGCGTCACCGCGCTTGTCCACGACATCGCCTACATGCGCGATCCCGCCCCCATCGATGGCCGCTTCCATCACGTCGCGTTCTGGCTGGACGATGCGAGCGAACTCATCCGGGCGGCAGAGCTCCTGCGGGAAGCGGGTGTCCGCATCGAGGCCGGGCCGGCCAAGCATGCAATCACGAACGCGATGTTCATCTACTGCTACGAACCGGGGGGCAATCGGCTTGAACTCTTCACGGGCGGCTACTTGATCTTCCCTCCGGACTGGCGGCCCGTGACCTGGACGGAAGCCGAACGGGACCTCCGCGTCTGGTGGGGTGGGGAATTGCCCGATAGCTTCTTCTCCTACGCGACGCCCGTGGTCGAAAAGACCAAAGCCAATGTCTCGAGCTAGACCATGACGCTATCCCCAGAAGAGACCCCCCGTCAGATGAAGGTGATTCGGGTCCACCAGCCCGGCGGCCCCGAGGCGCTACGCGAGGAGTCTGTGCCAGTCCCCGTACCAGGCCCCGGCGAGGCGCTCGTGAAGGTCGAGGCGGCAGGCGTCAACTTCACGGATGTCTACCACCGAACGGGGCTCTATCCCCTCCCCGTCCCGTTTGTCCCCGGATCCGAAGCCGCCGGCACCGTCCAAGCGGTCGGCCCGTCGGTCACTGAGGTGAAACCGGGAACCGTGGTCGCCTACGCGACGCAGCTTGGCGCGTACGCGCAGTATGCAATCGTCCCTGTGTGGAAGCTGGTCCCGCTCCCGAAGACCATTCCGGTCCGCACGGCCGCCGCCGTGATGCTCCAAGGGCTGACCGCCCACTACCTAACCCATAGCACGTACCCGGTGACGCGCGGGACGACCGCGCTCGTCCACGCCGCCGCCGGAGGCGTCGGGCTGTTACTCACCCAGATCGCCAAACGGCTCGGCGCGACAGTGTACGGGACGGTGTCGACCGATGAAAAAGCCGCCCTCGCCAAGGCGATGGGGGCGGATGCGGTCATTCGCTATCGGGACGTCGACTTCGCAGCCGCGGTCCAGGAGCTCACAGCTGGCCGGGGCGTCGATGTCGTCTACGACTCCGTCGGGCGTGACACGGTGGCGAAGAGCCTGAACTGCCTGCGCCCGCGCGGGTACCTCGTTCTCTTCGGGCAATCGAGCGGGCCGGTCGAGCCGATCGATCCACTGCTCCTCCTCGAGAAAGGCTCACTGTTTCTCACCCGCCCCACTCTGCGCCACTATCTCGCGACCCGCGAGGAACTCCTGCAGCGCACCGCGCGGCTGTTCGAGTGGATCAGCGCCGGCCAGCTCCAGGTGAGGATTGATCGGACCTTCGCGCTGCGAGATGCGGCCGAGGCGCATCGGCAGCTCGAAAGCCGGAGCGTAATCGGCAAACTGTTGCTGATCCCCTGACCGAGTTTTCCACTTCTGCGAGGCTGGCCATAATAACCACGCGGGTTTCAGCCGTGTTCCCTACCCCTGAGAGCCTCCCAAAAGCAGGTGCTCCTCGTCGGTCGAGTCCTCTCGTGCGTACCGAAACACTGGTAGACGGCCTGGGCTGGTATTGCCCTTCAATTTGCGCCTCCCGTCAACTGGGAGGAGGTCTCCTAGTACCGGCGAATGGAACGGACACCTTCGGGAAGGAGGGAACTCATGAAAGGACTTGCGTGCATCTTGATTCTTTTGATGGTGGCGGGGTGGGGGGCAATCACACCTGCTCAAGCAGCCGCCCGCACGTGGACAGTACAAACGGGCGGGGGGGCAAAGGATACCTCCGTCGTCTCGAACTCTTTCCGACCAAGGTCGATTGAGATCGGCGTCGGCGATACCGTGAAATGGGACTTCCTGGAGCCGTGGACCATTCACACGGTGACGTTCACCAGCGGGGCCAAGGAACCCGAGGTGGAGGTCCAGGAAGGCGATAAGTTTTTCATCAACCCCCAAGTCTTTTTCCCCTCCGGGGCTCAGACCTATGACGGAACGGGCTACCGGAACTCGGGGGTAGCAGAACAGGGTCCGTCGGCGCCGCACTTTTCCTACGCGCTGACCTTCACGAAAGCGGGAACCTACAAGTACCAGTGCCTCTTGCACGGGCCTGGCATGTCCGGTACCGTGATCGTGCGGGACCGCGTTTCCGCGTCGCCCGCCTCGCTGGCGACACGCGGGAAGAACGAGGTGCTCGCGACCTTGAAGAGCGGGCAAGCCGCCTACGCGAAGTGGACTCCTCAAAAGCAAGGCACCAAGGTCGTGGTCCCGCTCGTCGGGGACCCCAAGGGGGGCTGGTCCATCCTCCGGTTCACGCGCGAGCCGCTCGTCATCAAGCGAGGGACGACCGTGACCTGGGACATGCGGGATCCCCTCGAGGTGCACACGGTGACGTTCCTCAGCGGGGAGAAGCCACCTGACTATCTCGTCATTCAACCGCAGAAGCAAGGCCCGCCGAAAGTCCTCGAAAGCCCACAGGCGACAAACCCGACCCAGGACAAAGCGTATGATGGCACGGGGTTCCGGAACTCGGGTCAGCTCCTTGCGCCTGGTACGCCTGGGAATCCCCCCACAAGCTTCAGCCTGACATTCACCAAACCTGGTCGATATGAGTACTGGTGCATCATCCATGCCCCGTGGGGGATGAAAGGAGTAGTTGTCGTCCAGTAGTCAGCGTGGTCGCCTGGGGCACCAGGCAAAGGGAAAGAATCAAGGGGCCGGCGGGCTTGAGCCACCGGCCTCTTGAGTGTCCGCTATTCACCCGCGGGCCGAAGGGCGCTTTTGGCCGTGGTCCTCTCTCTCTGCCCCTGCGAAGTCGCGCCCTCGTTTCACTGTGATCGTCCGCACCATCCCATGCAGGAGGTGCTGCCTGCAGAGGTAGCGATACTCGCCAAGTCTCGCGAATGTGAAGGTAAAGGATTGTCTGCTCTCCCAAGCCTGGCGAATCCCAAAGTCCATCAAGGCTCGTGGTGATGCATGTTTCCACTGACTTTCGTCCTCTTGACGTACAGACACACGCACGCCGGGGCAGAAGCGCGTGGCGACCACGGATGAGGTCAGGCGGTCGCCGGCGCGGACGCCGGCACGTCGCGCACGGAGCGGAGCGGCGACAGCGCAATGAACACAAGCGGCAGGATCATCCAGACGGCACTTGTGAGGAGCGCCGTCCGCGCGCCAAACGCCTGAGCAACGAAGCCGCCGGCGAGCGCGCCGATGGGCGTGGCGCCCCACGCGGCGAACCGGTAGCTCGCGTTCACGCGTCCAAGTAGCCGGTGCGGCGTCAGCGCTTGGCGGAGGCTCGGGCCATTGACGTTCCACACTGCCGAGGCGAACCCAAGGCCGAGCTGCGCGGCCATGAGGATCGCGAGATCGATTCCGGCGATCCCTGAGACGAGGCCGCGGGCGGCGAGGGCGAGCGCCATGAGGAGCGTCGAGGCCAGGATCGATGGGCCGAGACCGAAGGCACGCGCCGTCCGGGCCGCGTACAGGGCGCCGCAGACCGCGCCGACGCTCTGTGTCGCGAGGATGAAGCCGATAGTCGCCGGCGTCAGCGCGAGGTCCCTCGCCATAAAGAGGACGAACACCGCCTGCTGCGCGCCGAACGCAGCGAGGTTGAGCGAGGCCGTCACCACCAGTGCGCGCAGGACCGGGTGGCCGAAGAGCGCCCGCATGCCCTCGCCGATCTCGCGCATCATGCCGGCGCGACGCTCGACAGACGGGGCGGGCTCGGGTCGCCGGATCAGCCACGCCGTGATCGCGCAGACGAGGAACGAGATCGCATCGAGAACGATCGGGAGCGGCGCCGTGAGGATTTGGACGAGGATTCCCGAAATGCCCGGTCCGGCCACCTGCGTGGCCGATTGCGTCGAGAGGATCCGGCCGTTCGCTTCGACGATATGGTCGCGTCCGACGAGCGACGGCAAGTACGCCTGATACGCGACGAGCGAGAGAACCGAGAGCATGCCGGTCGCGAACGCAATGGCGTAGAGCTGCTCGATGCGGAGCGCACCGAGGAGATACGCGACGGGGATCCACGAGAGGAACACCGCGCGGCCGAGATCGGTCCAGATAAGGATCGGCCGCCGGCGCAGGCGATCGACCCATACGCCGGCGAGGAGGCTGAAAAGGAGGCTCGGCGCAAACTCGAGCGCCGTGAGAATGCCGACCTGGGCTGCGCCCGCTTGGAGCGTCGCGATCGCGGTGAGCGGCAACGCCACGAGTGTGATCTGGTCGCCGAGATCGGAGACCGCCCGCCCGGACCAGAAGATAAGGAAGTCACGATCACGAATCAGCGACGCTGGTCGGCGCGACATCGGCACATGATGCGTCATTGTGCCCCTTCACTTTCCATCCCTCGAACGAAATCGGGGCGCCCTGAACCCCGGAGCATCACGCCCCCGTTCACTTCACCCTGATTACCCCGACCATTCCTTGCAAGAGGTGCTGGCGGCAGAGGTAACGATACTCTCCTGGCGTGGTAAACGTGAAGGCAAAGTCACGTTTCCGCTCAAGTCCAGGCGAGTCCCACAGACCGTCGAGGCTCGTGGTGGTGTGGATGTTCTGCCCGCGGTTGACCCACCGCACTTTCGTACCGACCGCGATGGAGATGGTCCCAGGAGAATACCGATTGTCCAGGATCGGAATCGTGACGGTCCGGCCGCGGGAGGGCTTCGCAGCCTGTGCCGGCAGACTCGGCGGGGTGACCGCCTGGCCGTGGGCCCCTTGAAGGGCGCTCGGAGTCGGCACCAGGCCGGCCCCCGGCAATCCGGGGAGCCCGCCGTGTTCATGCAACGGCGTGAAACCGTCGTACTGCATCATGGTCATCATGCCGTTCTCGCCGTGGTTGGGCATGTGGCAATGGAACATCCAGACCCCAGGGTTGTTGGTGACAACCTCCACATCATAGCGTTCCCCCGGCCCGATCAGCACGGTGTCCTTGCGTAACCGACCGCCTGGCGGCACGGGATTTCCGTCGGTGGCCACAATGGTAAACGTGTGGCCATGCAGGTGCATCGAATGCACCAAGTTGCCCAGGTTAATCAGCCGTAGGAGCACCCGTTGGTTGGGCTTCACGCGGATTGGCGGAATCGCTGCGCCCGCTTTGCCATCCATGAGGAACAAATCGTACTGCAGGGCTCCCCCGCGGCCGTTGCCGCTGTCAGCGCTCCGCACTGTTTGGGTCCCTTGCGCGACCTCGGGGGTGAAGTCGAGTGCGCGCTCACGGAGAATGATCGTGCGCTCGAGATCATACGTCGGGCCGTTCCGGGGCTCGATGATCAGCGCCCCAAACAGTCCTAGTTCCAGCTGGGCGTTGGTGTCCTGATGCGAGTGATACATGCGCGTCCCGGCCGGGGTCGCAATGAACTCGTACGTGAACGTCTGCCCGGGCTGCACCGTCTCCTGGGTCACCCCGGGAACCCCGTCCATCTTGTAGTTCAGCTCTACTCCGTGCCAGTGAATGGTGGTAGGCACCTGGAGGTGATTGGTGAGGACCACCCGAACGAGATCCCCCTCGCGGACTCGAAGCTCTGGACCAGGGACTTGCCCGTTGTAGGTCCAGGCATCCGTGACCATCCCTGGGAAGAGTTCCCACTTGCCGGGTTTCGCCTCGAGTCGGAATTCTCGGACATGGCCTCCCGGGGCCATGGTTGTGGGGGGGCCGCTAGTCGGCCGCGGGAACGCGCCCGTGAAACTTGTCCATCCTCCCGTGGCGGCCCACACCACGATTCCTCCAATGAGCACTCCAACAAGAAACACGAGGGTGATCCTCATCGCCGCTTCTCCAGACCACGCAAACCGTATTGTGGGTTGAGTGCGTTGCCGTAAGCACCCGAGACGATTCCTTCGATCGATGACACCAGTCGGCTAGGGGTGTTCGTGCAGCGCCGGGCCGGCAGGAGGACCGCGATTCTGGCAAGGGGGGCGTGGGCTACGGCGTTAGAGCTGTTCTTCGTCGTCTTCCTCCTCTTCTTCCGTCCGCATCCCGGGGCGGTGCACCAACGCGTAGCGCGCGATTTGAAAGCTGCAGGCTTCCCAGAACCGCACGCCCCGCACGTTGCCCGCCGTCACCGACGTGTGAATGTCCTCGACGCCCTTCGACTTCAGAAACTCAATCGCGGCCTCAGCCATGCGCCGCCCATACCCCTCGCGGCGGAACTCGGGGTAGATGAAGAACTCGGCGATCATCCCTTGGAGCCGCTGCTTGTCGACGGGGTGAGCGCTCAGGACCGCGACGACAAAACCGACCTTCTTGCTCTCGTCGAGGGCCCACCAGATGTGCCGGTGGTTCCCCTGCTCAGCGAAGATGTGCTTGAGGTATGCGTCCAGCCACCCATCGGGGGGCGGCTCCCCGCTGATCTCCTCCCGGTAGCGGCGGAGCCAGTCGTGAAACTTCTTGTCATCCGCAGTGACATACTCAAGTTTCATAGAATCCGTGGACCGGCCGAGTTAGGACAATGGATTCCGCGACGGACCGGCCCCCTCCTGTGTGAGTTCAAAGTGGGATGTTCCCGTGCTTTCGTCGCGGCGCGCCGACCCGTTTGGTCGAGAGTAGCGCCAGAGCCGAGATGAGGCGGGGTCGGGTTTCGTGCGGGTCGATCACGTCATCGATGTAGCCTCGGGCGGCCGCGACGTAGGGGGTGGCGAATTGCGCCCGGTACTCGGCGATGAGGCGCAGCCGGAGCGCCGCCGGATCTGGCGCGTCGGCGAGCTCCTTGCGAAAGATAATCTCGATCGCGCCTTCAGGTCCCATGACTGCGATCTCCGCACTCGGCCACGCGAAGTTCAGGTCGCCTCGGATGTGCTTGCTGGACATCACGTCGTAGGCGCCGCCGTACGCTTTCCGGGTAATGACGGAGACCTTCGGCACGGTCGCCTCGCAGTACGCATAGAGGAGTTTCGCCCCGTGCTTGATGATCCCCCCGTGCTCCTGCGCGACGCCCGGCAGGAAACCGGGGACATCCACAAACGTCACCAGCGGGATGTTGAAGGCATCGCAAAAGCGGATGAACCGCGCGCCTTTGACCGACGACGCGATATCGAGGACCCCCGCGAGCACACGGGGTTGCTGGGCGACGATCCCTACACTGCGCCCGTCCAGGCGGGCGAACCCCACGAGCAGGTTGGGCGCGTAGTGCGCGTGGACTTCGAGGAACGTCCCCACATCCACGATTCGGGTGATCACCTCGGCCATGTCGTAGGGCTTCACGGGATCGTTGGGCACAAGCGTGTCCAACACCAGGTCCATTCGAGCGGGATCATCGTGAGCCTCGACGACCGGCGGGGGCTCGAGGTTGTTCTGCGGGAGATAGGCCAGTAATCGGCGGATGAGCTGGACGCAGGCGGGATCATCGGCGACGACGAAGTGGGCTACGCCACTCTGGGACGCATGCACATCAGCGCCCCCCAGCTCCTCCACCTCGACCTCTTCGCGCGTCACCGTCCGGAGCACTTGCGGCCCAGTCACGAACATGGCGCTCGTCCCCCGCACCATGATCGTGAAGTCGGTGATCGCCGGAGAGTACACCGCGCCTCCCGCGCACGGCCCCATGATCGCGGAGATCTGTGGGATCACGCCCGAAGCGAGCGTGTTCCGCAGAAAGATCTCCGCGTAGCCGCCCAGGCTCGCGACCCCCTCCTGAATGCGCGCACCACCCGAGTCGTTCAACCCGAGCATCGGAGCCCCCGTGCGGGTTGCCAGATCCATGACTTTGACGATCTTCTCTGCATGCGCCTCGCCTAACGACCCCCCGAGGACCGTGAAGTCTTGCGAGAAGACATAGACTGTCCGCCCCGCTATTGTCCCGTAGCCCGTGACGACCCCGTCCGCGGGGGCCTCGGTCTTGTCCATCCCAAACTCACGCGCCCGGTGGGTGACGAACTGGTCGAGCTCTACGAAACTGCCCGGATCGAGGAGGAGCTCCAGCCGCTCCCGTGCGGTGAGCTTCCCCGCCGCGTGCTGCCGCGCGATCCGGTCGGCGCCTCCGCCGGCGCGAATTTGGTCCCGCCGACGCCGGAGCTCATCACTGCGATCTGGCGACATTATCCTCACCTCATCAGTTCGCGCTTCGCCAGCTCCGATCAACCGACGCCCAGACTCAAGAAAGCGAAGAGGGAGGGCATCGCGACCGCCCTCCCTACCCTGAGGCTAGATTTCGGCTCCTACTCGGACGTCGGGTTCGTCGCCAGCGCGCGGATCGAAATGACTCCGTGCTTGAAGACCAACTCCTCGCCGCTCTCGGTCTCGACCATGAGAGTATACGTCCCGAACCCTCTGAGCACCGCACTTGCAATCTGGTACCCGTCTCGGCACCGAATGTGGACCGGAGTGCCGGCTGCGATCAACTGACGGAAGAAGTCATCCTCCATCGCGCCCCGAGTCCCCGGCCGCGGCCGGTCCATCTCCGTTTTGGAGGCGTCTTCTCGACCTCCGACCGCCGCGCCCCCAGGGCGTTCAGGGCGAACCTCCGCAAGATCCGCCCCGACATCCTCTGCCTTCGCCGGGGGGGCCTCACTGGCGACCGGCGCCGCCGTCGGCATCTGCCGTTGAGGTCCCCGGACCTGTCGGTAGTGAGCGCGCATCGACTCCAACTGCTCCCGACGATCCTTCATCGCCATCCTCCTTGGGTCCGGACCCTGCGTCCGTTTCCCGATTGCGTCCAGGGTGGCCGCAACGACCGCTTCGGTCTCACTCCCACTACTCACCGCCGCTCCCACATAGAAATCATTCTGCGCCGCCCGAGTCACTGACACCGCAACGACCGCCGCATCTCGGCTGGCGAGCGAGATGACCTCGACGCTCTCCACCACGGCGCGGGATCCTTCCGCCTCCAGAACGGACTTCAGGGCGCCGAGCGTCGCCGCCGCCGTCAGCCGGAGGTGGGTCGCGGCCTCGGGAACTCCGTGCGCAGACCCTATGGCGCGAGCGACCGTGTCCCCCGCCGGGCGAAGCTCGACCACGACTTTGGCTTCAGTCGCCGTGCGGACATCCTCCAGACGATGCAACTGCCACTGCGTCGGATCGGGCCCATTGGCCTCCAACCGAGCGACCCGGATCCGCCAGCCGTCGAGAGCCAGGGAATAGGACGACATTAACGCCGTGGTCACCATCCGCCGCACTGCGGGAGGATCGTGGTCGGACGCGGCCGTCAGGTAGATGCGGTCAATCTCGCCCGCATCCGTCGCGACCACGCGTGCAGCAGTGACGCCCTCAAGGCGCTCGAGCAGCGCTTCGATGTCTTCAGCAAAGACCTCGTTTGCCACGGTGCCTTGGACTGCCAGGGGCGTGTCCAGTACGGTTCTCCGGCTAGGTCATGACTCCTGCGCATGCACCTGCGGTGAAGGTGAACCCAAAAGTGGGACGTTCATGAAGATGGGATCAGGAAGCGAACGTCCAGCGCTCGTCACTCTCACACCCCAGGCCGCCATCGGCCTAGAATCTAGGGGCGATTGGTGGACGCGCAATCGGGTGATCAATAAGCACACCCTCGCCGCCTAAGGTCGCGTGTTCTTGTCCCTCGAGGAGAATCCTCACACGTGGCGCGTCGGGGAACTGGGTGGCGGTGTAGACGATTTGCCAGAAGCGGCCGAGCATGCTCGTGCTCCCGCCTCCAGCCTCGACCTCGCGGCTGAAATCCGCTCGGACGACCCCGTCCCGAGTCTCGACGCCTCGGAGTCGCGTCCCGGAAGGGATCTCGGAGGTGAGTCCTCTCGCCCGTTCCGCGTCAACGGGCCCCGCAATGAGCGCCTCCAGCGCCGCGGCCACCAACCCACGCGTCGACGTGGGGCCACGCCCCGACACGACCCGAGTGACGGGGACCAGGGTAGACCCACTTTGGGTCACACGGAGGAAGTAGACAGTGACGGGCCTCTGCCAAGGTCGGACCCCCCACCACACAGCGAGGAGCACGCCTCCCAAGATGATGACCGCGATCAACCATCGAGGCCGCACGACTACCCTCTCGCCAAACTGGCAAACTCGTCCTCAGAAAGGACCTGCACCCCAAGCGTCTGGGCCTTTTGCAGTTTCGCGCCGGGGTCGGTACCCGCGACGAGGTACGTCGTCTTCTTCGACACGGTGGTCCCCACCACCCCACCCTGCGCCCGCACAAGCGATTCCGCCTCGCTGCGTGTGAAGCGGCTGAGCGTTCCCGTGAACACCACTTGCTCCCCGGCAAACGGGCCAGTGACGGAAGCTGCAACGGCCGCGGGCTCAACGCCCGCGGTGGTCAATTTCTCGATCAGGCGCCGATTCTCTCGAGTCTGAAAGAACGCGGCCAGACTCTCGGCGATCGTTGGCCCGATCCCCAGGGTCGCACTGAAGTCATCGGCGGTGGCCGCCATTACGGCGCCGAGATTCTGAAATTGCCGGGCCACCACCTCGGCGACGTGGGCTCCCACGTGGCGGATCCCCAGGGCGTAGAGGAACCGGGCGAGCGTGGGCCGTCGGCTCTGGGCGATCGACGCGAGCACGGACCGGGCCAAGATCTCGCCCATCCGCTCCAGCGTCATCAAATCGGCCTCGCCGACCCGATACAGGTCGGCGGGATTCTGGATCGCCTTCGCGGCGACCAGCTGGGCAAGCAGCTTCGGCCCGACCCCATCGATGTTCATCGCATCCCGCGAACAGAAGTGCAGGAGGCGCTCCAAGACCTGCGCGGGACACGCGGCATTCGGACAGCGAGCGACGACCTCCCCCGCCTCCCGGTGGACCGTCGCCCCGCAGACGGGACACGTCGTGGGCATTACGAAGACCTGTTCCTCCCCGGTCCGACGCTCGGGGAGGACGCGCACGATCTCGGGGATCACTTCGCCCGCTCGTTGAATGATGACCCAGTCCCCAACGCGGACATCTCTGCGTCGGACCTCGTCCTCGTTGTGCAGACTTGCATTCCTCACGGTGACGCCGGAGACGCGCACGGGCTCCACCTGCGCGGTCGGGGTGAGCGCCCCGGTGCGCCCCACATAGACGCGGATCGCCGTCACCCGCGTGAGCGCCTGCTCCGCAGGGAACTTGTACGCGATGGCCCACCGCGGCGCCTGGCTGGTGGCCCCAAGCGCAGCCTGCTGGCGCAGGGAATTCACCTTCACGACGACGCCATCGGTCGCATAGTCGAGCTCGTGCCGGCGCGCCGTCCATTCCTCAACGTAGCGCAGCACCTCCTCCAGAGTGGCGCATGCGCGCGTGTGCGGGTTCACCTTGAATCCGGCCTCGCGCAACCAGGAGAGCAGCTCGGCGTGGCTGTCTGAGGCGATCCCGCGAATGTCGCCCACGCCATAGATGAAGAGATCGAGCGGTCGCGAGGCAGTGATCCGGGGATCAAGCTGCCGCAGCGATCCCGCGGCGGCGTTGCGCGGATTCGCAAAGAGCGGGTCGCCGGCAGCGGCGCGATCGCGGTTGACCCGCGCAAACGCCTGCGTAGAGAGGAACACCTCGCCGCGAACCTCTGCTAGGGCTGGAGCAGTCCCCCGAAGACGGAGCGGGAGACTACGTACGGTCTGCAAATTCGCGGTGACATTCTCGCCCTCGGTCCCATCCCCGCGGGTGGCCCCGCGGACGAAGCGACCCTGCTCATAGGTTAGCGCCACCGCCGTCCCATCAATCTTCAGCTCGCAGATGTAGTCCAGCGGCTCCGCCCCGACGGCCCCCTGAGCGCGCCGCGCCCACGCCGTCAAATCGTCTGCCGAAAACGCATTGCTCAAACTGAGCATCGGACGGCGATGGACGACCGCCTGGAACGCATCCGAGCGCTGACCGCCTACGCGCTGAGTGGGGGAATCGGGCGTGAGCAGGTCGGGAAAAGCGCCCTCGAGTTCCTGCAACTCCTGCATGAGGGCATCGAACTCGGGATCAGTGATCTCGGGGGCGTCGAGCACGTGATAGCGATAGTTGTAGTGTTCGATCGTCCGCCGGAGCTCGGCGATCCGGTCGCGGGCGTGGTCTCGATCCATGCGTGGCTGGCCGCTCTTGGGGGAGCGTCGGCCAGGAGGCTCCCGCCGCCTATTCGCTGGCGTCCTGGATCCCGCCCGCCATCGCGGGAATGATCGCCACTTCTGCGGTCTCGGGCACGGGCGTGGCGAGGCCTTGGTGGAACCGCACGTCTTGTTCGTCGATGAAGATGTTCACAAAGGAGTGGATCTTCCCCTCGCCGTCCAGCACGCGCGCTTTGATCCCGGGGAACTGCCGGTCCACATCGTTGATCACCTCGGCGAGCGTCTTCCCTGTCGCCTGGACGGCGCGCTGGTCGCCAGTGAGCTTCCGCAGCGGCGCAGGAATCTTCACAGTCGCCATCATTCCCCTCCTTCAGCTCTCCCCTGGACTGAGCGCCGAGCGCACTGGGCGCTCCGCCCTGCGTCCTCTCCGCCCCCTCTACGCCTCGATCAGACGCAGGACGTTGCGTTCGAACGCCTGGAGTGTCGCCGGGATGCGTACTGGGTCCGCCAGGGTGCCGTCTAGGGCTTCGCTCGTCTTCAGGCCCATCCCTGTGATGTATGCGACAACCACATCATCGGGCCGGAACCGGCCGGCCGCGGCGAGGGCGCGGAGCACTCCCACAGTGACTCCTCCGGCCGTCTCCGCGAAGATCCCCTCGGTTTCGGCGAGGAGGTGAATCCCCTCGACGATCGCCTGGTCGCCCACCGCGGAGATGGATCCCTCGGTCGCGCGCGCGACGCGTACGGCATACCGGCCATCCGCGGGGTTCCCAATCGCCAGCGACTTCGCGATCGTGTGGGGGCGCACGGGACGGATCTCGTCCGTTCCCGCGGCGAACGCGGCGGCGACCGGGGCGGATCCCTCGGCTTGCGCTCCGTGGACCCGCGTCGGGACCCCGTCGATGACACCGGTGCGCGCCAGTTCGGTCAATGCCTTGTGAATCTTCACGAGCAGACTACCTGAGGCAATCGGGACCACGATGTGATCGGGGGCGCGCCACCCGAGCTGCTCGGCCACCTCAAACCCGAGCGTCTTGCCCCCCTCCGCGTAGTAGGGGCGCAAGTTCACATTCACAAACGCCCAGCGGTGTTCATCGGCGATCTGCGCGCAAAGCCGGTTGACATCATCATAGGTCCCCTCGACCTCGACAATGGTCGGCCGATACACCGCACTAAGGCGGACCTTCGCCGCTTCGAGGCCCTGGGGAATGAAGACACACGCCTGCAACCCGGCCCGCGCGGCGTGCGCGGCCACCGCGTTGGCCAGGTTCCCGGTTGACGCACACGCGACGACGGGGAAGTTGAACCGGCGCGCCGCCGCGATGGCGATGCCGACCACGCGATCCTTGAACGACCACGTCGGATTGATGGTGTCGTTCTTCACGTAGAGCTGCCGCAACCCCATGGTCTGGCCCAACCGAGCCGCCGGCAGCAACGGGGAGAACCCGGGGGCGAGATCGATCTCGGGAATTCGGTTGACCGGCAGTAACGGGTCGTAGCGCCACATCGACCGCGGCCCCGCTTCAATGAGCTGCCGCAGCGGCTGCTTAGCGAGACGCTCGTAATCGTAGACAACCTCCAAGGGACCGAAACATCGCTCGCAGACGTAGATCGCCTCGGCTGCGAAGGTCGCACCGCACTCCCGGCACCGCAAGATCTCGGCCTGCATCAGGATTCCTCCACGACCTCGGTGCGCGCGCCCGAGAGATCGATCTCCACGCACAGCGCTTTGGCCTGGGCCCCCGCCGCGGCGAAGGCCGTCACCATTTGGTCCCCGATCCGCCCGGCGGTCTCCTGCGGAGCGACCGCGACGATGGAGGGACCGGAGCCGCACAGCGCCGCCCCGTACGCCCCCGCGTCTCGGGCCGCGGCAAACACGTCTTCCATCCCGGGGATGAGCGCCCGGCGGTAGGGTTGATGCAACGTGTCCTCCATCGCGAGGCGGAGGAGATCAAGGGATCCGGTCAGCATCGCGGTCACCAGGCGAGTCGCCCGACTCACGTTGGCCACGGCGTCGTGGAACGGGACGCGGTCTGGAAGGACCGCGCGCGCTCGGTCGGTCGACACTAGAAACTCCGGCACGGCCAGCACGAGTGCCGCCGTCCAGGCCGGGGTGATCCGCGTCCAGACCACATGCCCCTCACTCACGCAGGTCAGGACAACCCCCCCCTGTAGCGCAGCCGCGACATTGTCCGGATGCCCTTCCAGCTGCCAGGCGAGCTGAAGCACGGCTTCCGATCCTAGCCGATGCCCGAAGCACGCATTCGCTGCAAGGACCCCCCCAACAATCGCGGCAGCACTGCTCCCGAGCCCGCGGCCCGGGGGGATTCGATTGGAACAGCGGAGCCGAAACGCGGTGCGCTCGCCGAGCTGGTCGGCGACCGCCACGGCCGCCTGGTACGTGAGATTCGAGGCATCGCGGGGAATCCATTCGTGCCCTTCGCCCAAGATTTCGACCTGCGGCACCGCCGCGGGTGCGAGGTCAACCGTGTTGTAGAGGTTCACCGCCATGCCCAACGCATCAAAAGCGGGGCCAAAGTTCGCGATGGTTGCCGGTACACGCACTCGGATCACAGCTACCTCACGCCGCGGCGCGGCGTCTACCTCTCAGACATGAAAATGCCCCTGCCAATTCCTGGAGGGGTCGTGCTGCCCTCTTATCTCTCCGAATTGGTTGCGCGGAGTTGGCACCTTGCGCACGCTCCGCAGGCTGCCGGGGATCATCGGGCCCGTCCCTCCCCCACTCTCGATAAGAGCAAGTATGCAGTTGGCAGGCACACATATAGCATGCTCCGACGCCCCCGTCAAGCCGACCCCTCTGGCGGAAGTTGGACAATTTTGCGCGCAATAGCATTCGTTGAACTTCTAGCCGGCTCCACGAATCGATCGAAACAAGCTGACGTAGGAAGGAGAAGCTAGTTCCAGCCTCTCGACCTCGTCAAGCCCTACCCACGCCAACTCGGAGTGTTCATCCTCGCGTAGATTGCGCGGCGTGCCACGCCACTCAGGTGACGAGATAAACATGATAGGAACCTTCGCCAGCAAGCTCTGGGTCCGGTTCCGTGAGAACGGCCAGCAGGCGGTACTCCACGGGCATCACGCCTATCTCTTCTGCAAACTCCCGCACCAGGGTCTGCTCGGGCGTTTCCCCTTCTGTCGAATGCCCCCCCACAATATCCCACACTCCTGGATAGAAGGCTCGGTCTGCCGAACGCTTTCCCAAGAGAATACGGTCTCCGCGCAAGAGCACTCCGCCAACAAGTCGAGTCATTTTAGCTTCCGTTCCGGTAGCCTGCGTAGGTTTCTTTCCTGACTCTATGCGGGTACGACCTGCATGGTTGTGACATCCGAGCGTCGTGCGTTTGACACTTCCAAATCTGGCATGTCATTTTCGGCGCGACAGGTACGGCACGGAGTGACGTTATCTGTACGGTGCACAAAAGGAGTAGGGCAGGAATGGTTACCACACCGTGAAGTGGTCTAACGCTGAGAAAGGGTACGGGTTTATTTCCGTTTCGGATGGTAAGGACGTCTTCGTCCACTACAGCGCCATCCAGGCCGAGGTTTCCGCACCCTGCAGGAGGGTTAGCAGGTGCAGTTCGACATCGTCGAAGGCAAGAAAGGCCCACAGGCGGCGAACGTCGTCCCCGCGTAACTCAATTCCGTCGACACCAATGGTCGGAAGCCCTTGGGGATCCCCAAGGGGTTTCCCCCATGCGCTCCCATAGCCGTGGACAAAGCAGATCATCCCCGGGAGATCGAGGGAAAAGAGAGTCCAAGTCGAATCGACATACATACCAGACCGCGAGGAGGAGCCCGCAGAAGGAGGTGGAACCGTGGCAGTGCAGGCGTTTGTGCTTGTGCGGACAATGCCTGGGCACGCGGGGGAGGTTCTGACCACGATCCGGACCATGCCAGGGGTAAAGATGGCGCACGCAGTCACCGGCCCCACGGACATCATCGCCTTCATCGAGGCGGACACGATGGACGAGCTGGGCCGCCTGATCGTCTCTCGAATCCAACAAGCGTCCGGGGTGACGCGCACGACCACGTGCATCGTGACCCCCATTCCGGGGTAATGTGCAAGCCAACGAACCCTCGCACAGAGGGGCGATGCTAGACCAAATTACGCACCTCGCGATCCTCGTTTCCGATATTCGGAAGGCGACGAATTTCTACTCCTACGTGCTCGGACTCCCGGTAGTCAACAAATCGGAGCGCGGAGCCGAATTTCGGACCGAGGGGGTCATTCTTTCGCTCAAACCGCGCGATCCGAGCGCCGGGAGTGGCTCGGCGCAGATCACCTTTCAAGTCCAAGATCTTGACGTCGTCTTCGCCGAGGCGAAACAGCGAGGCGCCAAGGTCCTCACGCCCCCGCACACGGTTGATGCGGGACGCACCGCTCAAGTCGCCGACCCTGACGGTAACATCATCGAACTGTTCGAACCCGAAGCGTAACTCCCCGACCACCGTCCGCTCCCCTACAGACGGGCACGCCCGTCTGGTCCCTAACGTGCGTGGGCGGAGGCCTTGGGCATCATGAGCACCGCAATCAGAGCGACCAACCCCAGCGCCAGGATCGCGGTCAGTGCGGACGCAAGTCCGATCGCGTCGGCCAACGCCCCGACCGCCGTAAGTGAGAGTCCTGCCATCCCCCACGCGAGACCCATGACGATGCTGCTGGCGACGCTGGCCTGGCGCGGGAGCAGTTCTTGCCCCATGACGATGGTCACCGCGGCCGTCAGGTACAGCGTGAGTCCCGAGAGCGCCAGGAACGGGTACGCCCATGTCCCTTGGCTCCGAATGAAGATCAGCAGCAGTGGAATCCCCAGCAAGAAGGAGACGACCAGCACCGCGCGGCGCCCGACGCGGTCAGAGAGCGTTCCTCCAACTAGGCCCCCGATGGCCCCGATGCCGCCGAACAAGAACACTGCCGCTCCGCCCGCGATGAGCGATCCACCGCGGGCGCGGAGCAAGAGGGGCAGAAACGTGACATACGATTGGATGATGATGCTGCGGCACAGCACGGACAAGTAGAGGAGCCCGAGCGGACGCCAGGCCCCTTGGAGGTCGGCCCGGAGGCCTTCGGCGCGATGCGCATGGATCATCACCCCTCGCGCCACGGTCCACCACAACACGAGACACGCCGCCAAGCCAGGCACTGCAGCCATTGCGGTACCCCGCAACCCAACGGTCGTCACCAGGAGGGCGATGAGGATGGGCCCAAGCGAGAATCCGAGCTCGCCTCCGGTGACGAAAAGCGACACGCCCATGCCCTTGCGAGTGCCGCTCGCGTGCCCTGCCGTCGACGCGCCTTGCGGGTGGAACGCCGCGGTCCCCACGCCCGCGATCAGGAGCACTCCAATTAGCGCCCCATAGGAGGGCGCCAGTCCCAGCAACCCCATTCCCAGCACGGTGAGCGTCGGCCCAAGCGCCACGAGGATCCGTGTCCGCATCCGATCTGACAAGAGCGCGAACAATGGCTGCGAGAGGGCGGACGAGGGGGTGAAGATCGTCGCGAGCAACCCGGCGAGCATGAAGGAGATGTGAAACTTGCCAACGACCAGAGGCAAGAGCGGCGCCAGAAACGAGGCGTAGAAATCGTTGACGAAATGCGCCGCCGCGACGCCCGCGATCATCCGGAGATTGAACTTGGAGGCTAGGAAGCCCGGCCCGCCCGGCGGGGTTGGGGCGGGTGCCGCGTCTTGCTCCGTCTCGGCGTACGTCGTCCCAACCGTGGGATCGACGGCGTCCATCCTCAAGGTTCACACCAACTCTCTCTGACGGTCCTTGCAGGGCGGCAAGGCTACTCTCTCAGATCCAGGCCGTGCGGGGATGAGCGACGACTCGGGTCGTGGCCGGGACGATAACACAACGCGCTCTGCGCGACGTTCTGCGGAACCGCCAGGAAGTCCTTGCCAGAGGGCCTCGGCGGAGACGGAAGTTGAACCGTGCATCAATCACGGGAGGTATGCTTCGTTCGTCGTGCTGTACGTCGCTCCAGGACGGGGCCCCCCACTGATGACGTAGATCCGATCCCCTCCCGCGACCGCCGCAAGCCCGTGACGGGGCGTCGGCATCGGAGCTTTCCGTGTCCACGTGTTCGTCCCGGGATCATACGACTCGTTCTCCGCGTGAATCGCTGCGCGTCCCAACTCCAGTTCGCCCCCAAAGAGGTAGATTAGCCCGCGGAGGACCGCAGCGGCAAGCCCGCTCCGGGGCGTAGGAATTGGGACGCCCGGAGCCCAGGAGTTCGTGCGCGGATCGTAGATCTCGGTCACCGGGATATTACGGCCGGCAATCCGTCCAGCGAACGTGTACACTTTCCCGCCCACCGCGGCCGCGGCGAGGTGATTCCGTGCGGTCGGCACCGGTGCGCGTAGGCGCCACGTGTCGGTCGCCGGATCATACTCTTCATTCGCTCCGGTGTCCTGGTCTCGCCAGGAGAGCCCGGCAAGCGCATAGATTTTCCCACCCGACACGACCGCCGCGAGCGCACCCCGGGCGGTGGAGAGAGACGCTCGCGTGCGCCACCGATTCGTGATTGGGTCATACTCGTAGACGGATGCGACCGGATCCCACGCGGGGGTGAACCCTCCGATAACGTAGAGCTTGCTCCCTACGGTTACCGCAGCGGTATGGTGCAACGGGACCGGGAGAGGGGTCCGTCTGCTCCATCGATCGGTCGAGGGATCGTACTCCTCTACGGCAGCGGTCGCCCCACCTGGGATCAACCCACCGATCACGTAGATCTTCGTTCCAACCGCTGCGCCGGTGACCTCGGTCCGTCGTGAGGGCATCGGCGCACGCGACTCCCAGCGCCCCTGTGTACTGGGGGCGGCACCGGTCGCGGTCACACCGACCAAGACGAGAATGGTCGCGGTAGTGAGAGTGATCAGCGAACCCTCACCGCGAGGGGCGTGCGTGCGAGGAACGCCTCAATCTCTAAGCTTTCGGCTTGACCCCGGCCCGGCGGCGGCGCGCAGGAGGCCGTACTTCCACCGGCCGCTGCCCGTTGACAGCCCGCCGGGCGAGCTCTTCTTCCCATGTCACGATACTGTGGAAGAAGACCTTGTCCCCTTCCTCCAGCCCGCGGGTGACCTCGGTGATGTGGACGTTGGTCGCGCCGAACTCCCCCAACCCGTACTCCACGGCCTTTTGCGGTTTCGCGTCGCCCCCACAGGTGAAGATGTCCAACGCCACATATCCATACTCGGGCCACGTGTGCACCGACATGTGCGATTCGGAGATCACTACCACTCCGGACACGCCGTTTGGGTTGAAGCGGTGAAACGAAATGGACCAGATCTGGACGCCAGCCACCTCGGCGGCGCGTACAAGGATCTGCTCCACTGACTCGACCTTCCCAATGACGTCAGGTCTACACCCCGACGCCTCGACGATATAGTGGTGTCCGATCGTTTCCACCTCTCCCCTCCCTCCACACCCGCGCCGAGGAGCCTCGGCTCGGGACCTGTTCGTGCGGCTTTACGGGCGCTCCCGCGTGCGGCGGCCGTCGCCGCGCGCCGGTGGTTGATACGTTCGCACCGAGCCGCGCTTCACCTGCTCCTCACGAAAAGTTCTTCCTCCGATGCCGCACAGGTCGCCCCTAACCCGCAAAGCGTCACCGGAACCGCTCAGCCCCCAACTGGGCGCGCCGGGCTACCCGGGCCTCGCGGCGCGCCTGCGCCTCTTGCCACTGCCGCTTCTCGACCTCCGTCCGCGGGGTGTACGGGGGCACCGGCTGCGGCCCCTCAGCCGTAAGGTGGACCAGCGTCAAGAACGCCGTACAGGTGTGGCGCCGCTCCCCCGTGAGCGGATGCTCTGCCAGGACTTTGACCCCGATCTCCATCGACGTTCGGCCCACGTAATTGAGTGCCGCCTGGTAGACAACGAGTTCCCCCAACCGGATGGGCGCGTAGAAGGCGAGCGCATCGATCGATGCGGTCACCGGTGTACAGCGGCAGTACCGCAGCGCAAGCACGGAGGTAATCTCATCGAGATGCATCATCAGCCGGCCCGCGAACATGATCCGGCCCATCACCGTGTCCTCGGGGAACACGACCCGTGTCACTTCCAGTGTATGGGTAAAGCCGCTCTCCTTGTCCACCCGCGCGGCCTGGAGCGTGCGATCGGCAAGGCGCGCGTTGCGCTCCAGTTTGCGCGTCGTTGCCGCGGCATAGATACGGGCTTCGTCTGTCCCCGCGGGGGCAACCTTGACCCCGATGGGCCGGGGGTGGCCCTGCTCGTCCACGGCCACGAGCGCGAGATGCGACGCCGTCGTTCGTCGTCGGCTGCCTTGGCGTGGATCCTCAGAGTAGACTTCTACCCCGACCTCCATCGAGCTGGTCCCGACATATTCCACCTGGGCGCGCACTGTGACGACGTCCCCCACGGCGACCGGGTACAGGAAATCGAGGTCATCCATGCTCGCCAAGACGACGCTGCTGTGGGCGAGGCGCATCGCCGCCATGGTCGCCGCCGTCGTGATCCAGTCCATCATGCGCCCACCGTAGAGCGTCCCCCGTGGGTTCGCATGCTGCGGCAAGACGAGCTGGACCATCTCGAGCTCCGTCTCGCGAATCGAGGGCATTGGCCTAGTGCAGAATGGTAACATACGCGTCCGCCAGTCGGTGGACAGTTACCCACCCTCCAGCCCCGTCACAGCGTGGAGGGTGGCGCACAGATGCTGGCGGCGAGAGGGTAAGCGCGCGCCCCTGGTGAGGGAACTAGCGCGCGACCCGTTGGAGGAAGGCGATGACCGTCTCGATCCCTTTGTAGAAGTGGGGGATGTGAAACTTCTCGTTGGGCGCGTGGGTGTTGTCGTCGGGCAGACCGAGCCCAAACATGACGGTGGGCACTCGCAGCACCTGGGAGAACTTCGCGACGACAGGAACGCTCCCCCCTCCTCGGACGTAGACCGGTGCCGTCCCCCAGATCTCGCGAATGACCGACGCGGCGGTCTGGATGATCGGGGCAGACGGATCCATCAGCACGGGATCCCCCCCGGCCAGTTGGCGCACGTCGACCTCAACGCCACCTGGCGCGAGTTTCTTCACCTTCTTCTCGAACGCGCGAAAGATGGACTTCGCTTTCTGGTCGGGGACCAGCCGCATGCTGATCTTGGCGACCGCGGTCGCAGGGATCACGGTCTTCGACCCCGCACCCGTCCAGCCACCCACGATCCCATGGACGTCCAGCGTGGGCCGGGTCCACAGCCGCTCGAGAATGCCAAACCCTTGCTCCCCGGGAGCGACCGAAATCCCAAGCTCGTTGAGGTAGGCGTCTTCGCGAAACGGCAACCGTTCCCACGAGGCTTTCTCCTCAGGGGACGGCTCGCGCACCGCGGAGTAGAACCGGGGAATAGTCACTCGGCCACGCTTGTCCTTCAGTCCGGCGATGATCGTCGCCAGCGCGTTGAGGGGGTTGGGGGCTGCTCCCCCGTATAGACCGGAGTGGAGATCATGCGAGGCGCCCCGTACTTCGACTTCGGTGTAGAGCAACCCGCGCAACCCGACTTCAATGGCGGGCAGACCACGGGCGAAAAAGTTCGAATCAGAGACCCAGGCGAAGTCACAGGCGACTTTCCGCCCGTGCCGGTCCATCCACCGACTGATCCCCGGACTCCCGATCTCTTCCTCTCCTTCAACGAGCACCTTGACGTTCACCGGCAGCTGGCCATCGCCACGCACCAAGGCTTCGAGCGCCTTGACGATCGCAAAGACCTGCCCCTTGTCATCACGGGCCCCTCGGGCGAAGAGGTCCTCGCCTACGACGGTGGGCTCAAACGGTGGATGTTTCCACTCGTGCAGCGGATCAACGGGTTGCACATCATAGTGCCCGTAGAGCAACACGGTCGGCTTCCCCGGCGCTTTCATCCACTCGCCGTAGACCATGGGATGCCCGCCCTCGATGGGGATCATCTCCCCGGTCAGGCCAAGGTCGGTCAATTGCCCGAGCAACCACGTGGCGGCCCGCTGGATGTCATCTCGATGTTGCGGTAGCGTGCTAATACTGGGGATTGCCACAAACGCTTTCAGTTGCTCGAGGAATTGATCGCGATGGGCTTGCGCGTACGAAAGAGCACTCACATCTCACCCCCCTCCTTTGAAAGATTCGACGAGGAGGAGGAGCCTCCCGCTGGGCGATGCGGACCGGTCTAGACCCCGGTGAACGGAACTCGGGCTACCGGGCTACGACGCGGAGTTTCAAGGTGATGGCGACCGGATCATCCGCGACAAAGAAGAGAAACCGAGGAATGGGGATGCGGAAGTCGGACAACCGAATCGTCGCCTTCCCCTCGACGAGGTAGACATCGCGGAGGGCGATCACCGACAGAGGCACCTGCACGTCGCGCGTTTGATCTTTGATCGTCAACCGCCCCGTCAGCATCACGCGAAAGGCCCCCGCGCGAGGCGGATCGAGGAGCCGCGCGACGCCCGTGAGCGTAATGGTCGGAAACCGGGCGGTCTCGAGAAAGTCCTGGTGCATCTGCCGATCTCGCAGGCTGCTGCCGGTACTGATCGCGCGCGCGTCGATCCGGACGGTCACCTCGCCCTCAAACGTGCCGTCCCGTTCGCGAACGACAGTGGTGGCCTCAAGGGCGGGGGCGACGCCTGTGAACCCACCCCGATTGTCATTGACGAAAAACTCCAGGTGGCTGTTCGCGGGGTCGAGGGTAAACGTCCCCGTCGGCAGGAGCGATAGTGTGACCGCTGCTACCGCAAACGCGACGGGCAATCGGATCGGATTCATCTCCTTCTTTATACGCGCCGATCGTAACGAGAGTTTCGCGTACTGTCTCAAGAGAGCGTCCCGGGCGGTGGGGGGGAACGCCCCTCGATCCGCGAACCACCCTGAACGGATGTGCGGCATCCGTGCATGCCGAGGGATTATGGGGATTCGATTCGCGCTGAGCACCTTAACCCACGCCGAGGCCCGTCAGCGGGCGGCCCGGTGGCTGCTTGCTGTCTGCGTCGTTGGCTACGTCGTGACGTTGTCGGTGCTCTTTGCGCGGGGAGACGATCTTCGCGGATGGCTCTTCATCCTCCTCGCGTGGGCCCTCTTCGTCTATATCCCCCTGCGGATCGTGCTCGAAGCCTTCCAGACCATCGCGCCACGGATCCGGTCCACTCTCGTCGCGGAAACGGCGGGGCAGCCTGACCGATACGCCTCGCGGTCGTCGATTGAACTACTCGTTGACGGGATGTTGGACCACGCAGTCGTGATGCCCCGGATCGCAAAACCGCTTCAGCGCGGCAAAGCCCGCGACGGGGCAGTCGCGGTCTTGCGGCAGCTGGGCCGGGAGGATTTGGCCCAACACCAGGAAGCCCTCACGCGCACGCTCGCAACCCTTGATCAGTGGGTGGCCGATCTGGCTGCGTCAATGCGTGGGGACGCGGCCATCCCAATTCAAGCTCGGTGGGCTGACCTTCGTGCCCTCATCGCCCTGGCCGTCCTGGCGAAGGCGGTGCTCGCAGCCTACCAAGACCGGGCGGGCGCGCCACTCGCGGTCCCGGGGCTCCAGGACCGGGCCCTCGCCGCGTACCTGGATGCCTGTCTAGATTATTGCGATGAGCTCGCCTTGAAGGTCGAGGCGCTTCCTTGGACCGAGGCGCCGCTTGGCCTTCCCGCGGGGGAGACCACCGAGGATGTGCGGCGGACCTGGAAAGCATTCGCGGAGACCGAGCCCCCAGCGCTTGCCGCGCGCGACGCCTTCGTGCGGGCGATTCTGAGCAGACCTACCGCCGCCCGATGAGGACAAACCAGCGGCGCACAAACGATGGCCTCGCCCCTCCGCGGTAGCCAATCTCCTCTTGTGCCAACGGCGAAGCCTGGGCGAATGCGGCGGCGAGCCGAGCTTGGCGCTCCGCATCGACCCCCGCCCGCTCAACCCACTCGTCGAACGCCACCCTCCGCTCGTGGACTTCGGCGACTTGCACCGTCACGCGATGCTCTTCCACGATCGCTCGCCACTCGCCTGGAGTAAGCGCTCGAACGTGGCTCGGGTCTCGCAAACGCTCCTGGTCCTCCATCAGCTGACGACCCGCCGTCCCGTCCGGGTTCGCGTGATCGACGATCCCGAGCCACCCTCCGACGCGAAGCACGCGTACCATCTCGCTCAGCGCCTGATCAAGCTGGGAGAAGTGGTGCGCCGACCGCCGGCAGGTAACGACCGAAAACATCTGGTCGAAAAACGGGAGCGCCTCGACATCGCCCTGGATCCAGTCAAGCCCCGCATGTGCCCCGGCCCGACGCTTCCCTTCTCCGAGCATCTCCCACGTCAGGTCGAGCCCCACGACTCGCTCGACACGCGGACGGATGGCGAGCGCGGTGAACCCCGTGCCTGTCGCGACATCGAGAACCCGGTCCCGTTCGGTGAGTGGGAGGTGCTTGATCAGCGCCGCCAGGTCAACATCCGCCGCATGCGTCTGGCTTCGGGCATAGGCGCCTGCCTGCCGGCCGAACTGTTCGCGCACCCTTGCTTTCGGATCAGCCATCACCGCTCACCCCCAGGGGGATTCACCCGCTTGGCACGCAGCAGTTCCCCGATGCGCGTCCGGTTCACCTCGAGCAACTCGCGCTGTTCCGGCCAGAACATCGTCGGGAGCGCCTCGAGCGCAAACCAACGCACGAGCTCGGGGTGGTGGCCCGGATCGGTCGGGCTCCCCGTGGATTGCCTCGTCACAAAGAGAAAGTAGTGCGTCTTCTTCCATGACTGCTTCTCGTAGTCGAGACGTTCTCGCAGCCCCAGCTCCCCGACGAGGGTGAGGTCGGTGAGCCCCGACTCTTCAGCGATCTCTCGTCGGGCGGCCTCTTCGAGAGACTCGTTCGGGACCACGTGCCCCTTCGGGAGCACATACCCTGGGGGCCCTGCCTCGCGGATCAAGGCAACGTAGAGCCGGCCGTCATCTACGCGGACGATGATGCCGCCAGCGGCAACGTGTTCTGCGACTCCTGGGGGGCGCCGATACCAACTGTCATCAATCATGCGAGTCGCACTCTCCTATCGCTTCGCGCTACGCCTCCTCTCTCCCCCACCGCGGCATGTGTCCGATGGCACGGTAGCCCCACACACGCACACGGAGACGAGACGGAGGGGAGGAGGGTTCGTCGGTACAAAGAAAACAGTCCAAGCCATGGCCCTCTTTCTCCGAGAAGATGAGATTGCGCGTCTGATCCGCATGGAGGATCTCATCGACGCGCTCGAAGACGCCTTCCGCGAGCAGGGACGGCATCAAGTCGTCAACCGCCCTCGTCACCGGGTGACCGCCGGGAGTACGGTCTTGAACGTGATGTCGGCCGGGATCCCGTCGCTGGAGGTCATGGGGCTGAAAGCCTATTCCAGCGCGCGGGCCGGAGCGCGATTTCTCGCGATGCTCTACAGCACGGGGACGGGAGAGCTGCTCGCGGTGATGGAAGCGGACCGGCTCGGGCAGCTCCGGACCGGTGCCGCGAGTGCGCTCGCGACCAAGTACCTCGCGCGGTCAAACGCCGGCGTGGTGGGCATAATCGGGACGGGGTGGCAGGCGCGCTCTCAGCTGATCGCCGTCAGCAAGGTCCGCCCCGTGGCGCTGGTGCACGTCTACAGCCGTGACGCCGCGCGGCGGAATGCATTCGCGGAAGAAATGATTCGTGAACTGGGCGCGGAGGTGGCGACCGCTGAGCGGGCCGAGGACGCGGTCACTGAAGCGGACATCATCATCACCGCGACGACGGCCCGAACCCCGGTCTTGCTCGGCGCCTGGCTCCGGCCTGGCATGCACATCAATGCGATCGGCTCGAACTGGGCAAACAAACAGGAGATCGACACAGAGGTCGTCCGGCGCAGTGCCCGGATTGTCGTCGACGATCTGGAACAGGCGAAGGTTGAAGCGGGGGACTTGCTCGAAGCCATCGATCAAGGCATCCTCGATTGGGGGCGCGTCGTCGAACTGGGCCAGGTCGTTGTCGGGGCCGTACCAGGCCGTACCTCGGAGGCGGAGATCACGCTGTTTGAGTCCCAAGGAATCGCCCTGGAGGATGTCGCGACGATGAAACTCGCCTATGACCGCGCCCGGGCTGCCGGTATCGGCGAGACGTTCCGTCCAGGCGAGGTCGCTCGCGAGCGGTAGAACTTCTGTAGCGTGCCCGGACACGAAAGGGGCGCATGATGGAGTTTTCGATCACGATGAAGGCGCCGGAGAGTTCGCCCTGCGACGCGTTGGCCCTGGGTGTCTTCAAAGACGCCGGCCGCCTCGAAGGGGTGGCCGCGAAGGTCGATGCAGCGCTCGGCGGAGCGTTGAGCAAGATTCTGGCCGAGGAACGGTTTGGGGCGCAACCCAGCAACGCGTTGGTCGTCCACACGCATGGGAAGCTCCCGGCCAAGCGCCTCCTAGTCGTCGGCCTGGGGCCGAAGGAGACGTTTACGCTTGATCGTCTTCGTCAAGCCGCGGCGACCGTGATCCGCCGGGCCGAAGACCTCCACGCGAAGCACGTCATCTTCCCCCCGCTCGCGATCCGCCCGCACTCGGTCGAAGCGCTTACGCAGGCGCGCGTGGAGGGGATCATCCTCGGCGCGTACCGGTTCACCCGCTACAAGGCTGCCGAGTCCACGCCGGTCGCTCACGTGGAGCTGCTCGCAACCGATGCGGCGCACCGCGCTAGCGTGGAGGAAGGCCTTCGCCAGGGGCGGGTGTTTGCCGAGGCGACGGTCTTCGCGCGAGACCTCGTCAATGAACCACCCAACGCCTTGCCGCCGGTGCGCCTCGCAGAGATCGCCGCCGAGGGCGCGCGCGCGAATGGGTTGCGCTGCTCTATCCTCGACGTCGACGCCATGCGCGGCTTGGGGATGGGTGCGATCCTCGCGGTGGCCGCAGGCAGCGCGCAACCCCCGCGCCTGATCGTGCTCGAGTACGCGCCCCCGAAAGCGAAGAAGACGATTGCCCTTGTCGGGAAAGGGGTGACCTTCGACAGCGGCGGCCTGAACCTCAAGTCCTCGGAGGGGATGGTGGGGATGAAGGCCGACATGGCAGGCGGCGCGGCCGTGATTGCGGTCCTCAATGCCGTCTCCGCCCTCCACCTGCCCGTGCGCGTGCTCGGCGTCGTCGCAGCGGTGGAAAATCTCCCGGGCGGACGCGCCACCAAGCCGGGTGACATCATCCAAGCCTCGAACGGCAAGACCATCGAGATCACCAACACCGACGCGGAAGGACGAGTGATCCTCGCGGACGCGCTCGTTTATGCGGCGCGGCAGAAGGCAGATGCCATCATCGACATTGCCACTCTGACCGGGTCAGCGATGGTCGCCTTAGGGTTCTATGCCGCCGCCGCGATCGGCAACGATCCAGCCCTCATCCAGAAACTGCTCGCGGCTGCGGACCTGGCCGGGGAGCGGTTCTGGCAACTTCCTCTGTATGAGGAGTATTTGGAAGAGATGCGGAGCCCCATTGCAGACTTACGGAACTCCGGAGGACGCTATGGGGGCGCCGAGAAGGCTGCAATCTTTCTCCGGGAGTTCGTCGATGGGCGACCGTGGGTGCATCTGGACATCGCCCCGACCGCGTTCCTCGACCAGGACGAGGGAACGGGACCGTACGTTCCGAAAGGGGCGACCGGCTACGGCGTGCGGACGCTGCTCACCTACCTGCTAAACGGCGCTTAGGACCCACACTTCTCGCGCGTTGGGCAAGGCGGCAGCGGTCAGGGTGACCGTCCGGCCCAGGCGATGCACCCGGTTCTTCCCCTCCAGGAACGGGTCCACCGTGCCGATCGGCCAATCTTTGTTCCCCTCGGTCTTGTAGTGCATCGGAATCACCACGCGGGGACTGAGCTGGCCGATCACAACGTCGGCCTCTTTCGGACCAATCGTGTAGAACCCCCCCACGGGGATGAACAGGACATCAACGTGGCCGACGGCCTTAGCCTGGTCCTGCGACAGTGTATGCCCCAGGTCCCCGGCGTGCAGCAGCCGCAACCCTTCCACGTCGTAGAGAAACATCGCGTTCTTGCCCCGCTCCGCGCCCTGGGAAGTGTCGTGGTAGGTACGAATGGTCACAAGCGCAAACGGCCCCACCTGATCGTGCGGTTCGGCCCAGGCCTTGCCCTCGTCTCGCAACCCGCGGATGAGCTTCGGGGTCCCCTTGGCCATTTGGATGTGGTTGTGATCAGAGTGTTCATGCGAGACGGTCACCGCCGTGGGCGCCAGGGTGGGGACCGGATACCCCACCTTCTCGTTGAACGGGTCGACGAGAATCGATGTCTCCCCGGATTCGACCAAGTACGTCGAATGCCCGAAATACGTCACTTTCATCGCGCTCCACCCTCTCTCTGTTCGGCGAGGCGATTCTGGTACATCCACGCCCCGAGCGCCCCGCCGAGCCCGGGCCCGATCCAGTAAACCAGATGGTTGGTCCACGTCCCCGAAAATAGCGCCGGGCCAAACGCCCGTGCGGGGTTCATCGCGGCCCCCGTGAGGGCGCCTCCCCCAAGGGTGTCCATGGCAATCACCAAGCCGATCGCCAGCGGGGCAATGCTGGCGGGTCCACGAGCATCGACGGCGACGCCAAAGATGACGAATACGAGGAAGAACGTGAGAATGGCCTCCACCACGATTCCCGTCCCGACCGTCACGCTGGGGTCGAGGGTCGGGGTCCCGAGGTGCGCGGCTAGCCGTACGCCTTCGGGGAACGCGGCGCTGAGCACGAAGCCCCCGACTGACGCTCCTGCCAGTTGAGCAAGGATGTAAGCCACTCCGGCGCCGACGGAGAGCCGCCGGGTAACCATGAAGCCGCCGGTCACCGCCGGGTTGAGGTGGCCTCCGCTGACGTGCGCGGTCGCCGCAACCATCGTCGCGATCGCGAGCCCATGCGCCAGGGCAATCCCGACAATCCCGACTTTCCCACCGCTTAGCTGGTTCGCAAGAATCGAGCCCGCGCCAATGAAGATCAACGTGAACGTTCCCACCGCTTCGGCCAGACAGGCTCTCCCCAGGGGCTGGGGCATTGGACACCTCCGACGTGTCGATGGATGTAGGAAGAGAGTTTTCGGCGCTGTCGAGGGGTTCCTGCACGTCCGCGGACGCCCTAACCGGTCCAGCAGGGATCTCGTCAAAGGGACTCTCCCCTGGCGGCACGAAGCTTCAAACTATCCCAGACAAGTTCCAGAGGAGGCGAGACATGCACCACGTGACGCACGTGGAGATTCCGACGAAAGACCTGAAACGCGCCAAGGCGTTCTATGAAAAGATCTTTGGCTGGTCGTTCAACGACTTCGGCCGTGATTACACTCTGTGGAGCCCGCCGGGCGGCGGCACGGGCGGAGGCATCTACAAGGTGAAGACGATGCCCGCGAAATCGCCAGTCCGAGCATACATCGAAGTCGACGACATCGATACCAAGCTCAAAGAGATCAAGTCCGCTCGTGGGAAAATCGTCAAGACGAAGAGCGAAGTCCCAACCCACGGCTGGTGGGCCGTGTTCAACGACCCGCAGGGGTGCCAGCTGTACTTGTGGCAAAGCGCCCGCAGAGGGGCGCTGAACTAGGCGTGGAGCTCCACGATGTCGCCGTCGGCGAGGACGTGGTCCCGGCCAATCATCTGTCCCTGGTACCCTTTGCGCCCCCAGAGGCGCGCGTACTTGAGCTTCTGGGCGAAATCCTTGTGGATCGTCTCAGCTGCCTCTAAGACGGTCGCCCCACGCTTGAGGATGAACGGCGCGGTGAGGTCGACCTTCTTGCCGGGGGGCTTGCTGTAGACGCGGATGACCTCGAGCATTTCGAACGTCGCCGGCCGCAAAGTCTCCACCCCCGTTCCGGTGCGCGCAGAAGCCGGGACGATTGGCAGACGGTCCGCGATGTACTGGCGTAGGAACGCCAAGTGCTCAGCGGCCTGGGGCGCGTCCAGCTTGTTGGCCACAACGAGGGCCCGTTTCTGCCGAGCGGCTTGCGGAGGACCGGAGACCAAGGTGATATTCGCCTGTGCTAGGAGTTGGACGACCCTCTCGGTCTCGCTCACAACGTCCGTCCGTGCGAGGTCGACGACGAGGAGCGCGACGTCCGCGTCGCGGATGCATGCGTAGAGCCAGCCTTCAGCGAACTCCTCGCTGACGGCGGGGAGATCAACAAGCTGGATCTGGGTGTTCTCATAGACCGCCATCCCGGGCTGAGGGACGCGCGTCGTGAAGGGGTAGTCGGCGACCTCGGCATCGGCGTTGGTCAGGGCACGCAGCAACATCGATTTCCCCGCATTGGGGGCTCCGATGAGCGCGACCTGACCAGCGCCTTCTTTATCGACGTGGTAGATCGGCTGGCCGCGCGCGGCGCCGCGCCGGCGCTGTGATTCCTCCCGCACCTTAGCCATCCGGCGCTTGATATCGGCCTGCATCTTCTCGGTCCCCTTGTGCTTGGGGAGCGTCGCCAACATCTCTTCCAGCGCCGCGAGCTTCGCCTGCGGCGTCGTGGCTTCTTTGAATTTTCTATCTGCTTCCAAATACTGTGGGGTTAGGTTCGCAGGCATGTCAGATTCCTCAGCCAGCCCTAATTCTACACATGTTGAGACTGGACAAGGACCAAATTGTGGGTATAATCAAGGATGAAATTGCCCCCCGTCCGATATGCCGAAAGGCCCGGGCGGGGTTATATTTTCGGAGAATATCGTGACGCTCCTTGAACCCTCCAGTAAGCGGGCGGTGGCATTCGTAGACGGGCAAAACCTCTTCCACGCCGCGCGGGAGGCATTCGGCTACACCTATCCCAATTACAATATCCTCACTCTAGCCCAGGCTGTCTGCACTTCTCAAGGCTGGCAACTCGTACAGACCCGCTTCTACACCGGAATTCCAGACCCATCAGACAATCCGTTCTGGCACAGTTTCTGGTCCGCCAAACTGTTGACGATGAGCCGGGATGGTACGTATGTCTTCAGCCGTGCACTGCGATACCGCAACAATGCCGTGAAACTCCCCAATGGAACCACTTATACTTTCCTTACGGGCGAAGAGAAGGGCGTCGATGTGCGGATAGCACTCGATATTATCCGCACGGCCCACCGAAACGAGTACGATGTGGCTGTAGTTTTCAGCCAAGACCAGGACCTCTCCGAAGTCGCTGACGAAATTCGGTTCATTGCCCAAGAACGTGGCAGATGGATCAAGATGGCATCTGCTTTCCCCCTCAGCCCCACGAGTCGCAACCGCCGTGGTATCAACAAAACTGACTGGCTTCCCATCGATAGGACCACTTATGATACCTGCCTAGATCCGCGCGACTATCGACCTCAAAGGAAACCGTAGGATTGCAAATATCGTTGAATTGGACTGGCTAGGAAATTGGTGAAGTTAGGTCAGCTCGAACTTCTTAAGGAGCTTGCGATCGATGGTCAGGCCAAGCCCTGGGCGTTGTGGGACAGCGATGAATCCCGCGTGCGGTTGAGGGAAGGCATCGGTGAACAGATCGCGGAGCGGGTTGGGGGCGTAGAAGTACTCGTAGGTCATGAGGTTCGGAACGCTCGCGGCAACGTGCAACGCGGCGAGGTGTGACACCCCGGCGCTGAATCCGGTGTGCGGCGCGTAGCGGAGGTTGTAGGCGTGGACCAACGCGCCAAGCCGCTTGGCCGCCGTGAACCCCCCGACCCGCGCGACATCGGGTTGCACGATGTCGATCGCCCCACGGCTAATCAAATCTCGGAAACCAAAGAGGCCAAACTCGCTTTCTCCAGCCGCGACCGGGATCGCTTGACCGGCGCGCACTCGCGCGTAGCCCGCGACATCGTCGGGGGGCACCGGCTCTTCGATCCACGTGATGTCGGTGTCCTCCAGCTGGCGGCAGACCTTGATCGCGGTCGCCGCATCATAGGCGCTGTTGACGTCAAGCATGATATCGATGGCTGGCCCCAACGCGCGGCGGATCTCCTTGACCGAGGCGACGTCAGTGTGCCGACCACCCATCTGCGCATTCCGCCCAATCTTCACTTTGACCGCCGTGTGCCCGAGCCGGACTTGCGCGGTGGCTTCCCTGACCATCTCCTCGATCTCGGCGAAGTAGACCGACGAGGTGTAGCAGGGCACGCGGTCGCGTCCCGCGCCCCCCAGCACCTTGTAGACTGGGAGGCCCGCCGCCTGGCCCAAGATGTCCCACAAGGCGGTGTCAATCCCGCTAATCGCTTCAAAGACGAACCCGCGGTAGTGCCCCCACCCACGCAGTTGCTGGAACATCTCATCCCACAGCCCCTCGACGTCGTGCGGATCCCGACCGATGATGACGGGCGCTAGTAGGTGCTCGATGACCGCTTTGGTGACCTGGGGGGCCCGGCGCACGATGCACTCGCCGATGCCGACCAACCCATCATCAGTGGTAATCTCGACCAGCGTCGCGGAGAACGTCGGGAACGCGCCGATCCCGAAGTGAATCGGCTTCTCCAGCGTGCCGGCGAGCATCCTACACTGAATCGTGGCGATGCGCATCGGTGACCCCCTACCGGAACAAGTCCATCGGCGGATCGCGTAACAACTGCTCCGTCTTCCCGGGCCCCCGCAAGAACCGGGCTCCGCGGATGAGCGCGAGCGGCGTCCCTTCCGCGGCCTGGCCTTGCAGCAAGCTGGCGGTCGCCGCGAGCTCGTCCGCGACGGCTTCAATGGAGACTCGCAACACGTAGCCGTAGAGGTCCGGGACACCGACGTAACTGAAGAGAGGTTCCAGCCCCGCGACCCCGATCGCTACGCCGACCGCCCCTTCCCGGAAGGGTCGGCCGTGGGTGTCGTTGATGATCACCGCGACCTGCGCTCCGAAGGCGTCGACGAGGGCCGCGCGGATGCGGGCCGCCGACGCGTCCGGGTCCATCGGCAGCAGGCAGACCCACTCTTCGCCCAGCCCCACGTTGCTGTGGTCCACCCCCGCGTTTGCGCAAATGAACCCGAGGCGGTGCTCCGCAATAATGAGGCCCGGCCGAACCCGGCTGATCGCGCGCGATTCATTCAAAATCACCTGCACGAGCCGGGGATCTTTCTGCGCGTCGGCTCCGAGCCGGTGCGCCTCGGGCGTGGGGCGGATCTCACGCAAATCGACAAGATGCCCCTCAGCCTTAGAGACCACTTTCTGCGCGACCACGAGCACGTCCCCTTGGCGGGGGATCAACTCGTTGGTCCGTAGCGTCTGCACAATGAGACCGGACAGGTCCACCGGGGCGCGGATATCAGGAAACCCCTCGGGGACCCACACGGTCAATGCGTCCATCGCCTCAACCCTGCCTCAGTGATCCAATCCGGCGACCGTAATCCCCACATCGTGTCGTCGGTAGCGTCGATTGAGCCCAAGGACAAGGGCGGCCAAGGGTTCAAGCACCTGCGCCGCTGCAAGCGCGCCCATGTCCACCGGCCGCATGGGGATTGCGCGCACCAGCGCTTCCAGCGTGGCTTTCGCGTCCGCGTCATCGCCGCACAACAGCACGTCACCGTGGAGGGGACGTGCGAGATCCGCGAGCATATTCGCGCTGACGGTATGGAACGCGGCGACGACGCGGGCCGAGGCGAGCGCTCGCTGCGTTTCCTCCGCCGCCGACCCGCCCGGTGGGCGCTCGAACCGGAGGGGACGCGATGACGCCGCCGGCACCGTGGCATCGACGACGACCTTCCCCTCGGCCAGGTCGGCGAGACTCTGCACGGTCGCACTGTGCGCGGCGTAGGGCACGGTGAGGATTATCACTTCGGCTGCACGTGCCGCCTCAGGATTGCTCGCGCCCCGAACCCGGTCCCGATCCACCCGCGTCGCGGCCTCAACGGCTTTCGGGGTCGTGCGAGATCCGATGATCACGTCAATCCCCGCGTGCGCGAACCGCGTGGCCAACCCCAATCCGAGGTGTCCCGTCCCCCCAATCAAAGCCACCGTGCGCGGGCTCATGCCGGCCGCGGAGGACCGGCAATGGCGACGGAGACGCCCTGGAGAGACCACCTGCGGACCGCACGCTGAATGGCGTCAGCGCCAACCTGGGCAATCATCGTGGGGTAGCGGAGCAAGTAGTCGAGTCCCAGTCCAAAGAGCTCGATGTCCGTCAGCACTTGCGCGATCCCAGGGCTGGTCTCCAGCCTGATCGCCAGCGAGCCAACGAGATACGAGCGCGCATCCGCGAGCTCGTCGTCCTCAGGCCCTTCCTCCTGGAAGCGGCGAACCTCCTCTAACACACTGCTGAGAGCCCGCTCTTCATTGCGCGGATTCACGCCCGCCCGGATCCACCAGGGTCCAGGCAGCAGCCCCGCGCGGAGATCGCTAAACGCGTAGTAGGCCATACCCTGCTGCTCACGGACACGGTCGCCGAGCCGTCCCATCATGCCCAGCTGGCCGAGGATCAGGTTCGCCATCATGGTCTCGTAGTAGACGGGATCGGTTCGGGCGATGCCAGGGACGCCTAGGATGAGGTCCGATTGAGTTTTCCCTGCTAACCGCACTTCCTGGCGCGCGGGCGCCTCGTGCGGTCTGGCTGCTTGGAGGGGGGGCAGCACCCACCCACTTCCTCGTGACCATCGGGAAAAGACGCGTTCGACCATCTGAAGGGCATCGGCGGTCCCCAAATCGCCGACGATGGTCAACATCGTCACCTCAGGCTGGTAGTGCACTTGATGGAACGCCGCGAGCTCGTCACGTTGAATGGACTCCACGACCGTGACTTCGCCATCGGCGAGTCGGGCGTGAGGGTGCCCCGGCGGATAGGCGAGGGTTCGAAAGGTTCGCTCGGCGACCTGGCGGGTATCCTGAAGTCCGATTCGCAGACTGGTCAAAATCTCGCCCCGGATTTTCTCGACTTCATCCGTGGGGAAGGTGGGGTCCATGAGCACTTCCCCAAGCAGGCCCAGCACGGTCGCGGCATCGTCGCGAAGCGCTCTCGCGCTGAGCGTCACCGTCTCCAGCTCCGCGCGAATCGCGAGACCAGCCCCCAGGCTGTCGATGGCCACCGCCATCTCCTGCGACGACTTCGAGCGAGTCCCCCGCTGAAGCCCCCCGGCCACGAACCGAGCGAGGCCGCTGCGCGGTCCATCATGCATCGCGCCGGCCTTAACGTACCCGTGGATCGCGACCAGGCCCGTCCCACGCGCCTCCTGGACCAGCACGACCATCCCATTGCCCAACTCGACTCGGGTCACCGCCTCGGGCGTGATGGGTTGTGCCCGCACCGGGACGGGCGCTCGGGACTCAAACCAAAAGACGCCCAGGTGGTGCGCCGCGCGCGACGCGGTAGTGGCCGCCCCCGCAGCGGGGAGGTAGTAGCCAACGGTGCGGTTCGCTTCGGTGAGGTAGGTCGCGGCTACGCGCATGATGTCCTCGACGCTCACCCGTTCAAGGCGCTGTGGCAAGCGGTCGAAGGCTTCCGGGCTGTCGATCAGGGTAAACATCCCACGCCCAATGGCTTTCCCAAAGACGCCATCTTGGCCGTAGGCGAACTGCGCCCGCACTTGGCGCTTGACCTTCGTCAGCTCGTGCCCTTCCACGGGCTGCTGGGCAAGCTGCTCCAGTTCGGCGAGGACTCGCTGCTCGATGGTAGCGACGGAGACACCGGCCCGGGCAGTTGCTGAAATCCGGAAAAGCCCAGGATCGACCCCAAGCCCGACCGACGAGCCCACGTCACTGGCGAATCGCTCATCGACCAGCGCTCGATACAGGCGGGAACTCCGCCGGCCAATCGCGCCTTCAAAGGGGCCCAAGCCTTTGAATCCAGAGAGGAGACCGTCCATCGCCAACAGGGCAGGCAGGTCGGCGTGCGTTAGCGCGGGGACATGGTAGGCAACCGTGAAGTAGTCTGCCCCGCCACCGGGGCGTTTGATCGTCACGCGCCGTTCGCCCTCCTGGCTCGCCTCCTTCGCCCGCACCGGGGGCGGCGATGGGCCGGGTGGGATCGACTCAAACGCTTCCCGAACGAGCGCCAAGGCGGCATCGGGGACGAAGTCGCCTGCCGCAACGACAATGGCGTTGTTCGGATGATAGAATGTGCGATAGTGTGCGAACAGATCGTCCCGCGACAGCGCCCGCAAGTCCTCGGCCCATCCAATGACCGGCAAGCGGTACGGGTGGACTTTGAACGCGACGGCTTCGACCTCTTCCTGGAGCAGGTAGCCAGGAGAGTTTTCGGACCCCTCCCGCTCGGAGAGGATTACTGTCCGCTCACTCTCGACCTCCCCCGGCTCGAACAGGGTGTGCGTCATCCGGTCCGCTTCGAGCGCCGTGGCGACAGCCAAGTGCTCGGCGGGCAGTATTTCGAAGTAGGCGGTGAAGTCCTTCCCCGTGAAGGCGTTCCATCGACCGCCGAGGCGATCGACCAACCGCGTCAGGGTCCCCTTGGGCCGGGTGGGGGTGCCCTTGAACAGCATGTGCTCCACCCAGTGCGAAATCCCCGTCGCCCCGGGCACCTCGTTCCGAGCGCCCACACGGTACCAGACCCAGAACGTGACGACGGGAGCGGCGTGGTCTTCGACCAGGACAATCGTCAATCCGTTAGCGAGCGTATGCACGCGAGGGGCAGCCATCTTCTCCTGCGATTCTCTTCCCGCGAGAAGTTCCCCTTGTCCAGTGAACTTGATCGCCAAAAGGCTGATCAGGCACCAAGGCGTCTTACGCGATGCGATTCTTCTCGACCTCACGAAGCCAGGTGAGGATGCCCACGGTGCGGCCGTCGGCGCTGAGCTGGCCTCACGTCGCCCGGTACCGACGGGCCGTGCTTGCGCCCCACCGTGTCCGGATGAAACGCCAAGCGCTGCGGTTCGTAGACGCGCTAGGGTTCTGCTACGCGTTTACCGCCGGGCCTGGGGAGTTGCCCGGTCTCTTCGACGTCCTGGCCACCCGAAGCATCGACCGAATGTGGAGCTGGGCCTGGCAGTGGAAAGACGAACTCGCCACCGACCGCAGGGTCTTCTACGGCAAAGTGCTCCGGCGGAAGCCCACTTATGTGTCGCTAGCGTACCTCCCGCACTTCTACGCCCTCACCGGCAACGTGGGCGACCCGGACGACCACCTCCTCGCGTACCGTGCCGGGCGGTTGAGCCTGCTGGCCAAAGACCTCTTTGAGTACCTGCGCGACCATGGCCCCTGCTCGACCTGGGTCCTTCGGAAGCAGTTCGTCGGAGCGCCAGCGCGCAGCGGAGCCTTTCACCGAGCGCTCAGCGACCTCCAGGAGCGGTTCCTGATCGCGAAAGTGGGCGAAAGCGAAGGGGGCAGCTACAGTTTTATCTGGAATCTCTTCGACCGGTGGTTTCCCCAGATCATCCAGCGGGCGGGGCGGATCACAACCGACGAAGCCGCCGCAGCCGTACTGGAGCGCTATCTCCGTACGACCGGCGCCGCCGCTCCCGCCACGATCGCCGGGCTGTTCGGGTGGTCACCACGGCTCGTGGAAACCGCTCGCGTTCGCCTTGCGAAGGACGTGCATGATGGTACGATCGGGACAACGCCCGTGTTGCTCCACGCTAGACTCGCCGGCTCTCCCCAAAAGCTCCCGCGGAGACGGCGGCGACCGAGGGGGCACTAGTGTAAGACTGGAAACTTCCGGAGTAGCGATGGCGCGGACGATCTTGCACGTCGACATGGACGCGTTCTTCGCCGCTGTCGAGCAGTTGCGTCGGCCGGAGCTCAGAGGCAAGCCCGTGGTTGTGGGCGGCAACGGGAACCCGCACGAGCGAGGGGTCGTCTCCACCGCCTCCTACGAAGCGCGCGCCTTTGGGATCCATTCCGCGATGCCCCTCCGCGTCGCGTACCGGAAGTGCCCCCAGGCGATCTTCCTCCCGGTGGACTTCAAGGCCTACGGCGCGGCCTCGCGGCGCATCATGACGATTCTTCGGGAGTACACGGGCCTCGTGGAATCATTCTCCCTCGACGAGGCGTTTCTTGACATCTCGGCCAGACCCGAGGTACCCATCGCGGTCGCACAATCGATCCGGCAGCGCATCAAGACCGAGATGGGGCTGACGGCCTCCATAGGCATCGGACCCAACAAGCTGCTTGCGAAGATCGCCTCGGGACTCCAGAAACCTGATGCCATCACGGAGATCCGCGATGGCACCGCCCAGGAGGTCCTGCGAGACCGGCCTGTCACAATTCTCTGGGGCATCGGCCCCAAGACCGCGGCGCGCCTTGAGCAGACCCTCGGCGTCCGATCCGTGGGGGACTTACAACAGGTACCCCCGACGCGCCTCGTGGAGCTCCTCGGCCCGCATCATGGGGCCTCGCTGGCTCGGCTGTGCCGCGGGGAAGACGAGAGTCCGGTCATTACCCACTGGGAAGTAAAATCCGTGAGCCGAGAAACCACCTATCAACGGGACACCCGGGCGCGCGAGGCACTCGTGAAGACCATCACCGAGCTCGCCGTGGACGTGACTGGCTCTTTGCACGACGAACGCTGCCGCGGGAGGACGATCACCTTGAAGATTCGCTACCATGACTTCCAGACGCACACACGCGCCATTACGCTTCCGGAGCCTACAGACGAGAACGAGACCATTCGGCAGACCGCGGTCGCACTGCTGGACCGGTTCACCCTCAATCGTCCCGTTCGACTCGTGGGGGTGCGGGTATCGACGCTGGTCCGAGCCGAGGAGGGTCCCGGGGCGGCTCAGCCCTAGGGATTTGACCGGGGAAGGGGGATCGGCACCTTACTTGGTCAGGTTCCGCACCGCGGTTTCGACCTCAGCGTAGGACGGTTCCACGGCGGGGTTGTCGGAGACCGACCGGTAGACGACTCGCCCGTCTTTGTCGAGGACGAAGACGGACCGCTTGGCCACTCCGGGGAGCAACCCGCCCACGAAATTCGGGTCTTCGATCTCGAAGGCGCGAACGGCTCGCCGGTTGTAATCGCTGAGGAGCGGAAAGTTCAGCTTATTCTGATCCGCGAAAGCCTTCTGCGCAAATGGGCTATCGACACTGATTCCGATGACCTGCGCGTTAAGCTCATTGAATTTGGCCAAGCTGTCTCGGAATGTGCACATCTCCTTCGTACACACTCCGGTGAAGGCGCCCGGGAAGAACGCAAGGACGGTCGGCTTGCCGCGAAGCTCCGAGAGCTTCACAGCCTTACGATCGGCGTTGATGAGCGTCGCGTCTGGTGCGAGTTCCCCCACTTGGACCGCCATACCACCCCACCTCCAGAGATTCCCCGGGCCTCAGATGGGACCAGAGGGACGTCTAACGAACCTGCCCGGGGCAGGAAACGCATCGCATGATGGGCTCAATCTCCCTCCCGGCGCCTGGCCAATTATAACATGGAGGGAGAGAATCGCTTCCAGGCGAACACTGACGCTCAGCCTCATGTCTCACATCAAGGACCGCACACTGTCCGCCGGCGTCGCGGCCGCCCTCCCGTGGCTGGATCGCAATACCCCAGTGACCCAGCAGGTCGCGGCGGATCTTTCTAGTCACCTGCTGCGCAACCGGACGATCGGCTTGAACATTCACCTGGACCTGAAGATGATCCCCGTCGCCCGCGCCCTGCGCACGGCGGGGGCCAACCTGGTCGTTGTCGGGGCGAACCCGCAGACCACGCGCGACGACGTCGCGGCCGCCATGGTGGAGTTGGGCGCGGAGGTCTACGCGTGGGCGGGGATGAGTGAAACGGATCGCACCGCCGCGCTCACCTGGGCGCGCGAGCGTGAGTGCGAGTTCATCTGCGAGATGGGCGGTGAACTCATTGCGGCATCAGTCACCGCCGCCGTCCGGGGCACGACGCCGCTGCGGGCCGCCATGGAAGCGACCGGCACGGGTATTAGCCGCCTCCAACCGCTCCGCATCCCGTTCCCAGTCTTCAACTGGGACGACCTGGAGATCAAGCAAGGCTTGCACAACCGCTACTTGGTCGGCCTCATGGTGTGGAACACCTACCTGAACGTCACGCACCTCACGCTCTATGGCCGGCGCGTACTCATCATCGGCTATGGGCTCGTGGGCCAAGGCCTCGCCCACTACGCGCAGGCGCTGGGCGCCCAGGTGCTCGTCTGTGAGCTCAATCCGGTCCGCCAGCTCACAGCGATCCACGCCGGGTGTGCCGTCGTCGCGCTCGCTGAGGGGCTCCGCATCAGCGACGTGGTTATCACCGCCACGGGACATGACCACGTGCTCGGACCCCAGGAGTTCCGTCTACTGCGAGATGGGTGCATGCTCGGCAACGCGGGCCACTCCAACTTGGAGATCGATGTCCCCGCCTTGCGACACCATCGGATGCGTCCGATGGGCCCTGCCCTCGAGGAGGTGGACCTCGGGGACCGGCGGATCTACCTGCTCGCCGGGGGCGCGATGCTCAACCTCGCGGCGGGGCCGGGTGATCCCTACGACGCCTTCGACCTCACCTCGGCAGTCATGCTCGCGGGCATCGAGTTCATGGTGCGCCACCACCAGGACTACCCGCCGGGCATCCACCTCCTCCCCCCCGATCTGGAGCAGCGCATCGCGGCGTTGGCTAGCCAGCGCCCCCCCGCCGCGCACGCGGGGACGCCGCGATAACAATGCCCTACCCCTCGTTTGGCTTCCTGAGCCCTCAGAACATGGCGTTACTCGTCGATCTCTATGAACTCGTCATGGCGGATAGCTACTCGCGCCACGACCTGAACCAGCCAGCCACATTTGATCTCTTCGTTCGCGACCTCCCGCCTCACCGCTCGTTCCTCGTCAGCGCGGGCCTGGAATCGATCCTCTACTACCTCGAACACGTCTCGTTCAACGACGCGCTCCTCACCTATCTCCGCAGCCTCAACCTGTTCAGCGAGGCGTTCCTCGCCTCGCTGCGCACCTTCCGCTTTTCCGGCGACGTCTGGGCGATCCCCGAAGGCGAGATCTTCTTCCCGCCCGAACCCCTCGTGCAACTCACCGCGCCCCGCATCGAAGCGCAGCTCGTCGAGACGTTCCTGCTCAACGCGCTAAATTTTCAAGTCATGGTCGCCAGCAAGGCGGCGCGGGTCGTCCTCGCCGCGGGGGATCGCGCGGTAGTCGACTACTCGCCCCGCCGCGACCATGCCGCCGATGCTGCGCTGAAGGCCGCGCGGGCCGCCTACCTCGTGGGGTGTGCGGGGACCTCCAACGTGCTGGCGGGGATGGAGTACGGAATCCCCGTCTATGGCACGATGGCTCACTCCTATGTCATGTCGTTCCCCGACGAACTCACCGCCTTCCGCACCCTCGCCCAGGATTTCCCCGAGAACACCACATTGCTGATCGACACCTACGACACGCTCCAAGGAGCCAAACACGCGATCGTCGTGGCCGAGGAGATGGCCGCGCGCGGGCAGCGGCTTCGGGCGGTGCGGATCGATAGCGGGGACCTCGTCGCCCAGAGTCGTCAGGTCCGGGCGCTCCTCGATGCCCACGGACTGCACCAGGTGCAAATCGTCCTCAGTGGGGAACTCGATGAGTACAAGATCGAGGACCTGCTTGCGCGGGGGGCCGCGGGCGATGCATTCGGGGTCGGCACGGCCATGGGGACGTCGGACGATGCCCCCACGATGGGTGGAATCTACAAACTGGTTGAAGACGAGCACGGCCCGAAGATGAAACTCTCAACCGGCAAGGCGACGCTCCCAGGCCGCAAACAGGTCTGGCGCCGGCGCGGCAGCGACGGGATGGTCCACGATGTCATCGCCCTCACCGACGAGCGCCCCATCCCGGGAGCGCAGGCCCTCCTCGTCAAGGTCATGGAAGGCGGTCGGACGCTGAGCTCAACTCGATTGGAGGAGAGCCGGCACCGGTGCCGGGCTGGCTTGGCGCAACTGCCAGGAGCCCTGCGCGAGCTCCATCCTGTCGCGCCCCCAGTGGTCGCGCTGAGCGCCCGGTTGCAAGCGCTGCAGCACACGATGCACCACGTCGATCTCCCCTAACGTCCGTCGCGTCGAAGTACAAACGCAACGCGGCGACAGCCTAGAGGCCGCCGCCGCGTACGAACACGATCAGAGTCGGATGCTATCTCTTCTTCTTGGCCTTCTTCTTCACTTGAACTCCCCCCTCTGCGCATCTCTGCGCTCGTGATCGCACCGGGGTCACTACCGGTGCACGGGTGCGTCCTCTGCACCCTGCCACACGTCCCACTCCGGTAGACGTGCACTTGGGAGAGAATCATGCGACATGCTCGGGCAGTTTTCCTGCTTCGCGCGCAAAAATTTTCGCACCTCGCTCACAATCCTTGAACGCGGTGCGCCGAGTCGGTACAGTAAGAACCGATGGACGACATCGAAGTCCGCCCGCTCGTCGATCTCCCGTCGCTGCATCGGGTGGAAGAGTTGGAACAGGCGATCTGGGGCATGACGCCCCGGGATGTCGTCCCCGCTCACCAGTTGCTCGCCGCCACGACCGCCGGTGGCCTCGTCCTCGGGGCGCTCACCCCAGCAGGCGCGTTGGTGGGGTTTGCCTACGGCTTCGTCGGACTCCGTGAGGGCGCGGTCCTCTTCTACTCGCTCATGGCGGGCGTGCGCAGCGACTTCCGGGGCAGCCATGTCGGGTTCCGCCTCAAGTGTGCCCAGCGCGAATTCGTCTTGGCGCAGGGGATTGACCGGATGGTGTGGACGTTTGATCCGCTGGTCAGCGCCAACGCGTCCTTCAACCTGCACAAGCTCGGTGCCGTCGCATGCCGCTACTATGTGAACCACTACGGCGAGATGGCCGACGACCTCAACCGGGGAATCGAGAGCGACCGCCTGGAAGTCGACTGGTGGCTCTGCGCGCCGCGGGTGGAGGCCGCGCTCCGCGGCGATGCCCATGGGGCCACTTGGGAGGACACCGTGCCCGTCCTCGATGCTCGTCCCGCAAACACCGCCCGGGCTCCTGGCCCCGTGCGGTTTGGTGTGGAGGCTCCCCTCCTCCGCGTGGAGATCCCCATGGCCTTTGACCCCCTCAAAGCTGCGAACCCCCCGCTGGTCCAGAGTTGGCGGCTGGCCACACGTGAGGCGTTTCGCCACTACCTCGGGCGTGGCTACTGCGTCGTCGACTTCCTCCGGGCCCCGTCGGCGACCGACGCCGTGGGCGCTCACGTGCTCTCACGCCAGCCGGAGGCGACCCGCCCATGAAAGTGTCGCGGGCCGAGCTCCGCCATGTGGAACTCCCGATGGTCTTCCCCTTCGAGACGAGCTTTGGGCGGGAATCGGTCAAGGCGTGCCTGCTGGTCCGGCTCTTCGCCGATGGGCTAGAGGGGTGGGGCGAAGTCCCCGCCGCGCACGCCCCGCTCTACAACGAGGAGACCGTCGGCACCGCGTGGCACATCCTGGAAACCTTCATCCTACCCCTGATCCTGGGTCGCGACATTGGCCATCCCAGGGACTTCCCCCCTCTCGTCCGGCACTTGCGGCGGCACTACATGGCCAAGGCCGGGGTCGAGGCCGCCCTCTGGGCGCTGTACAGTCAGGCGGCACGCCTTCCACTCGCGGCGGCGCTGGGAGGAACCCGCACGCGGGTGGCGGTCGGAGTGAGCGTGGGGATCGAGCCGACCATCGATGCGCTATTAGCCCGCATTGAGGCATTCCTCGGTCAAGGGTACCGGCGGATCAAGATCAAGATCAAACCCGGGTGGGACGTCGACGTCGTGAAGGCGGTCCGTCGGGCCTTCGGGGCGATCGTCTTGCAAGTGGACGCGAACTCGGCCTACTCCCTCGCCCAAACCGAGATCTTCCAAGCCATGGACGCCTCTGAACTGCTCCTCATCGAGCAACCGCTCGGCGAAGATGACATCGTGGATCATGCGCACCTTCAAGCCCAGTTGCGGACGCCCATCTGCTTGGACGAGTCGATCGTGACGCCTGCGGACGCCCGCAAGGCGATCGGCTTAGGAAGCTGCCGGGTGATCAACATCAAGGCCGCCCGCATGGGAGGGTTGTCCGCGGGGGTCGCGACCCATGATCTGTGCTTGAGTGCCCAGATCCCGGTCTGGTGCGGTGGGTTACTCGAGACCGGCATCGGCCGGGCCGCCAACCTCGCCCTGGCCTCGCTTCCCAACTTCGTCTTCCCCGCAGACCTCTCGGCGAGCAGCCGGTACTTCCGGGAAGACCTGATCGACCCTCCAGTGACCTTGAATCCGGACAGCACGATTACTGTGCCCTCCGACCCGGGCCTGGGGGTCCACGTCATCGCCGAGCGGGTCGACCGTCATACTGTCCGGCGCGCCGTGTTTCCCCAATAGCCCCCGACCGGGCAAAATCTGGGACGCCGCACACCAGCTCGGACCCTCCGGCTCTTCAGCAAGGCAGCAGAAAAGATGGACGACCCCTCGTCGGCGTGCGTTGAGGGGTTTCTCCTCCGTGAGGAGGGAGAAACCCAGAGTGAGAGAAACTGGGGCTTCCAAGGCGAGACAACGTCAAACTAGCTTGAGGTGATTCGTGCTCGAACTCTTTATCGTCATCTTGTTAGTGTTGTGGTTGTTGGGCTACTTCGGTCCCACCCGCTTCCCTTCGATTCCGCGAACCGGCAATCTCGTCCACATCCTGCTCATCATTGCCCTCATCCTCCTCATCCTGAGATTCCTCTGATAGACCTAGTGGTCAATCGAGAGGTCTGAAGCGAGGACGAGGGTAGCGATCCGCCCAGCCAGGCATCCAAGAAGGGTGGCGGCGGCTGGTGATCCGGGACCCAGCGTAATGACTGACGCATTCGACTTTCCACGCGAGCGGACCTTGACAGAAGGATGCAAGATGCTATGATGACTGTAGTTGTATTATCGATTCGAGGCCGTGACGCCTTCGCTCCCGCGGAGGCGTTACGGCTTTTTCTGGAGGGTCGCATGGAAGAGCACAAAGATCCGTTGAGTCTCTGGGTGGGTTCGTGGTCACCGGAGGAGGTCGTCGAGCGCAAGACTCCCCGTGGCAAGACGCAAGACCCGGCCCTCACCAACCCCCGCGTCTCCAAGGATCCCCAGACCCCCAAGGCTCGCTAGGGCACCCCTCCCTGGGCTCGCGCAAGCTGCTGGAGGATCTCGCCCAGCCGCTCGATCTCGCGAGCGTAGCCGCTAAGGTCTCCTTGCCGTAACCGGTCCTGGGCGCGTCGGTAGGCGTCTTGGGCGCGCGCGATCAGCTCCCGCACCGTCCCCGTCCCCGTTGGGGGTGCGGGTTGCGGGCGCGTCGGCGGCGCTGGCGTCCCGACGACCTTTGCCACTGCCGCCTCCAGAGTGTCTGCCATGACGATCTGATTGCCACTCGCCACAATGACCCGCTTCAGTTCCGGCAGCTGGCTCCGCTCCGATTGCAGGAAGAGCGGCTCGACATACAGGAGCGCGTTCTCCATCGGAATGACCAGCAGGTTCCCGCGAACCACGCGGGACCCCTGTTGGTTCCACAACGTCAGCTGCGCCGAGATCGTGGGGTCCTGGTCGACTCGAGACTCGATCTGCATGGGGCCAAACACATTGCGGTCCTTGGGGAACCGGTAGACGAGGAGCTCCCCGTAATGGAGCGGGTCGCTGCGGGCGGCCATCCAGGCGACCATGTTCTCGTTTTCCCGATTCGCGGGCGTGAAGGGGAGGATGAGCGTGAATTCGGGACGCGTTTCGCTTCTCAACCGCTGCGTCACGTAGTACGGCTCTACCGACACGGGCTGATTCCCAATGAGCTCGTTGGGAATGCCCCACGCATCTTCGCGGAGGTAGAAGACCCGCGGGTCGTGCATGTGAAAGGTCGCATACACGCGCGCCTGGAGTTGGAAGAGATCCACAGGGTAGCGGAGGTGCGTGCGCAAGCTCGACGAGATGACGGTCGCGGGTTTGAACAGCGTCGGGAAGATTTCCGCGAGCGTCGCCGCAATCGGGTCGGTCGGATCCATGAGGTAGAAGTCGACCGTCCCGTCGTAGGCATCGATGACCACTTTGACCGCATTCCGAATGTAGTTGACGCCCTCCTGGGGGGTTGAGTACGGGTAGCGATCAGTAGTCGTGTAGGCGTCAAGAATCCACACGAGACGTCCGTCCACAAGCACGAGGTACGGGTCGCGGTCATAGCGGAGGAAGGGCGCGATGCGCCTAGCGCGGGTGCGGATCTCACGGTCAAAGAGAACCCGGCTCTCGTTGGTGAGGTTCGATGAGAGCACAAGCGCCGGATCCCCGAACCGGTAGGAGAAGGCGAGCCGGCGAAGCGGCGAGAGCGGAATCCCCGCTGCCCCGCTGTAGACCGTGGAGACATTCTCCTGCCCTTTGGGGTAGTCGAGCTCCGGAACCCGGGTGTTGACGACGATGTAGTCCGTGGTGCGCTCCCCAAAGTAAATCCGCGGTTCGACAATGGGGAGACCAGGCACGGTAATCGGTGGGATGTCTTTGATGAAGAACTCCGGCATCCCCTCGTCGGAAACTCGGTTGACAGGGTTCATGACCAAGCCGAAGCCATGCGTGTAAATGAGGTGGTCGTTGACCCACGTGCGCGCATCCGGTGCAACCTGGCTGAGCTCGAGTTCACGGGCCGCCAGCATCACCTGCCGTTGCACGCCACCGAGCTGGTACCGATCAATGTCCACATCCGCAAACGAGTAGTACTGGCGGAGGCTCTGGATCTGCCGATAGACGCTCAACAGCGGGCGGTAATCCCAGAGCCGTACGTTCTCCAGGGTGACCTGGTTGCGGCTCAAGATCGCGGGGGTCATGGGGACGGCAGCGAACTCTTCTTCGCGGACTTTGTCGAGCCCAAATGCCACAAGCGTCCCGGTGATTCCATGTTGGAGGTATGGGCTCTCGAGCGTAAGCTCGGCGGGCGCCACTTGAAGCCCCTGGACCAGCCGCGGGTAGATGCCCAACCCTCCTGCCCAGACGATGGCACTCACCACCAGACCGCCGATGGCGAGTCGGGTGACCCGAACGCGGACACTCGCGACCAAGAGGATGGCGCAGATGGAAAAGAGCAGTAGGAGCAGCCGCAGGATCGGGAGCACGGCGTGGACGTCCGTGTAGGTGGCGCCAAAAATCGCGCCGCGAGGAGAGTACTCGAGGTCAAAGGCATCCAGCCAGAACCCCCACGCGCGGACCCCGACGAGGAGACCCGCCAACAGGCTCAAGTGCGCTCGGACATGCTCGGGCACGGACCAGATTCCCCCGGTCATGAGCGCCCCATACTGCACGTAGTACCCGGCCGTCACAACGAGAGCGATCACGACTAGCCACCCGAAGAACCACGAGGCAACGAACTGGTATAGGGGCAACGCGAAGACGAAGAATCCGATATCCCGCCCGAAGAGCGGGTCGGTCACCCCAAAGGGTCGTCCATGCAAGAACTGCTGGACGACCGTCCATTCGCTGGCTGCCGCCAGCCCGGCAATGACCGCGACCCCAGCGAGGATCCCGAGCACGATCGCCTGCACCCGCCGCGGGCTAATCGTCGGTCGATACGTCCGCCGACCCCGGCGATCCGGCGCCAATTCAATGACCTCCAGCGACCGCAGACGCTGCAAGACCGGGCGGAAGTTGAACCAGAACAAGAGGAACAGAATCCCCCCCGCCATAGCCGTGAGGCCAAAACGCGAGACCAGCGGGACCCAGAAGACGCGGAGGTATCCGACCTCTCCAAACCACAGCCAGTCCGTGTACCATCGCGACAGGACCGGAGCGAGGATGACCAGCGCGACGAGGAGGATGCCTAGGCCTAGCCGTATCCGCACGGGTCCTTCCTCCCTACATCGAAGTCAGTTCTGAGCCTTGCGTGTCGACGACAGTTCCGGTCGAATCAATGCGCCAACACTCGCCTCAACGGAGCTCATCGGCTCCGCCACTGGATACGACCATTGGCGGCGGGATCACCAGAGCCCTCTTCGGCGTTTGACCCTCCAGGGTCGTGTTGCTACACTCAATACTGGAGGACATCGATGCCAGCGGACGACACGCTCACCAAAGAACAAGCCATCGGCGTCTTGCAGACTGTCTTTGACCCGGAGATCCCTGTCAATATCTGGGACCTGGGCCTCATCTACGACCTCCAGGTCACCGGGAATAATGTCGCCATCAAGATGACCCTGACGGCGGTCGGGTGCCCGGTCGGCCCGCAGGTGGCGCGGGAAATCGAGAACAAACTCCAGTCGGTCGGGGCAGAGCAGGTGAGTGTCGACTTCGTCTGGAGTCCTCCGTGGTCGCCCGCGCGCCTCACCGAAGACGGCAAGCAAGCGATGCAGATGCTCGGCTTCCCGATCTAACCAACCCTCTCACCTATGCGCATCTTGGTCGTCGACGACAACCTCCTCTCGTCGACGGCAGTCCTCGAGCAGCTTCGCCGTGCGGGGCACACGCCCGTGGTCAGCCCCACTCTCTCCGAGACTCTCCGCATCGCACACGACCCGGCGCCTGACCTCATCCTGGTGAACCTCGCGGCGCGGGCGGTTGATCCGCCCATCCTCATCAGAACGTTGCGCGACATGCCTGGGCTTCGGACCACTCGCATCGTCGGGTTCTGCGGGCACCTCGAGCACAACCTCCGGACCAGCGCGCTCACAGCGGGGTGTGATCACGTCATCACCAACGCAGTCGCCTTCGGTCAGTTGGGGACGTTCCTCGGCACTCTCTCTGAGGAACGCTCGAAGGAGTGAGGGCCCGCGTCAACTCTGTATCGCGACACGCCGCTGGTCTTTGTAGCGCCGACAGATCTCGATGAATCGGTCCACCATCGGTGGATGACTCGCGAAGTGCACGTGGCTGTAGGTTGCCAGCAGCGTCGGGGTCACAAACCCATCCCGACCGTCTTCGATCCCTTTCCCCTCAACGGAGGCGAGCGCCAGCCGGGCTGGACCGGTGAGGGTGAGGTCCGAGTAGTGGAACTCGTGCCCCCGGACCGTCTCTCCGTTGCGCAGCAGCAGGGTATCTTCCAGCGCTTCGAGGGCGACATAGTTGAGGACGAGACGTCGGCCCATGGTCACGGTGGCCGGGAGCAACCCGACCATTTTGTGAGACCGTCCGTCCGTATCCACGAGCCGCTCCGTCAAGTACATCATCCCGCCGCATTCGGCGTAGATCGGCATCCCCGCAGCCGCCGCTGCCTGGAGCTGCGCGCGCATCGCCGCGTTCTCACTCAGCACCTGCGCGTGGACCTCTGGGAACCCC